>VTLG01009827.1_pt1 | contig 18134 bp, 33 predicted proteins | sample 4694571 | NCBI WGS metagenome assembly VTLG01 (sample SAMN12604809, study PRJNA352737) | marine metagenome | biome: ENVO:00000447; feature: ENVO:00000209|ENVO:00000569|ENVO:01000036; material: ENVO:00002151; isolation source: viral sequences binned using virsorter ... | reverse complement strand
AGCCTCCTCAATAAAGTGAACCGCACCTTGCGGATAATTATCGTAATGCTTGTACACAAAGCACTCGTCATCACCATCCCGAAATTGATAAATTGCTCTAGTTCCCATTTTGTCCTCCATATAGACGGTTAAAAAAATGTGGGGTGCTGTTCGCATGTCTGGTCGGCGGTCATCGCTACCCCACAATTTACTCTAGCATAAAAACAAATAAAAACAAACAAAATTATTCGGGTTCGGGTCGGGATGGTTCGGGTCGGGTTCGGGCTTCCAGTACTGTTATCAGGTACTGGACTCGCTCTGCTAGGGTCATATCCGTAGCAGAATGATCCACTGCCTTTTGATGCTTAAAGGCATCAGGCAGAAGATCCACCTGATGCCTCAGATCATAGGCGATGCATAACGCCTCATCCATTAGTCTAGCAGTACCATATAGGCACGCGGCTCATGCTTCATAAACCAATCCAAGCCTTGCCGCGCCATTTTAACAACCTTTAATTCATCAGGGTTCTTTTCAGATGAAACACACGCCATCATAGTAATATCATAGATAGCGGCGGCATCAGCAGGAAGTTTTACGGTTTCACCCGTAAAAATATTAGACCGTTCTTCAGGCAAGTTTTTTGCCTTTTCGATAATCTTTTCTACTTTAGCATTTACGTTTTCATCAAAGGGTAATTTTCTAGTCATTTTTTACGCTCCCAAATAGTTAGTTGAATAATCGCCGCTGAATAAAATGCCGCAACGGCGTGTATTATCATAGCCAGCCGCATAAGACTGTCTACGCTTTCGCTCATTTCTGTGGTCAATCCATACAGTAAATGAGCAATCACTAGCAGGATTACTCCTGCTAGTGTTAAGGCTAACGCCCAGCGGTTCATTTTTTGCCCCATGTAAACTTTTGATAGGGCTTGTTTGTGATGTAGTCGCTTGCATCAAAGCCATGCAAAATTGCAATCTCTTGAAAAGTCTTTAAGTTAGGCGCATGGTTTCTGTCTACCGTAGCCATGTGAGCATATTCCATATCAACAGCATATGCTTCGAGCTTTTTCTTAAGAGCTTCACTGTCTTTGATAATCTGTCTTAAAAAATTAAGCTCTTCAAAGACTGAAACTTTATCACCATACTCATCAGACTTCTGCAGCTTTTTACAAGCGGTTAGGCTTTTTTGGATATTCTGTAACATAATCTTTACCTCCATAGTTTGGTTATGTTTACCTAGTAAACATAATATTTAAACATGATAAATACAACCCACAAACAAACAAAAATAGTGATGGATATTTTGACACCAGGCCGTCAAATTACTGACGCGTTTGTCAAATTATTGACTTGACAAGGGGTTACTTGGGCAAAAAACGGGGGTTTGTCAGATTTTTGACACCCCACCCCGTCAAATTTTTGACGGGCGGGTGCCGCCCCACCCACCCGCCCTAGTTGGGTAGATTTATTCACAGGTTTTTCCGTTGGAGGCTGCCCCTTAGTTGCAAGTTCCACAAATTAAATATAAAAAGACCAAAGGAGTCCCAGAGGGGGAGAAAAATATTGCAAATAAATCCATTTGAGACTTTAGGTCGTGTCATAACAATCCTGATGACCGCAGATGTTTATAAAAATGAACCGTTGTTCAAGATTTCTTCAAGACTGATACATGCTTTAGGCAACAATAAACTTCGCGTTTATGGTTCAGGTTCATGTTTAGAGGGTTTTATAACATGGGCGTATTTCACTGATGAGGAGGTGAAGACTGGAAAGTTTAAGTGGGAGGAGGCTTTTGCTCGTGATGACGGTGATCAGTTGTGGATAGTAGACATGGCAGCCACAGATGGTGTACTGTATTTGTGTAAGGACTTTAGACGCTATATCAGCGAGACTACTAATCACAAAATTGCGTATTGGCGAAGAAGCAGAAATGGACGCAGATTAGGAAAGGCTTGGAGGCTTAAATGAGAATCAAGTTCCCTGAATCACGGCGCAACTGGCATGATATATACAGAGATCCTATGGAGGAGAGGCTTTTCTGTTTTAACAATGGCCCAAGTGGCGGTGATGAGCCAGACGGCGTAACGTTTACTTCAGGCGATGATTATGTGCCAGGACAGGGTATTCAGATTAGTTCTAGTACCTTGGCTCCTAATTCCACAGAAGACACTTATGGAGGGTTTAATACTTCTCCTGCAAGACAAGCTGAGATTTTTGGAACGGGCACTTACAACGATCAGTATGAAACTGGCACGGGGGCTGATCCAAACATTGGATTTGTATCTGGTGTCACGGGCGATGAAGAGTTTACGGGTGTTCCGTCTGTTGCGGCTCCAGGTGCGTTGGCTAATCTTTCGTTTGATGAAATCGACTTTGGTGGCACAGGACCGCGTCCACAAGCGAATGTTCGCGTAAAGCCAAGTAATGAATTGATGACTGTTTTTCCTGGGGTTTTAGGTAATTCTATTTTTCAAGGTAGTCGGGGGCGGAACGAGCCTATAGATCGTAACGTGGCACTTACCGCCTTACAGGACAGAGCGGTGGCAGGTGATCTTTCTGCTCAAAAGGAATTAGACGATTTAGGCCGACAAGGTGCGATAACATTTGCAGAGGCAAGTTATCCTCAGATTCAACAACAAAAAGCGATGGATGCAACAGGTATCGCTCGTGCGCAGGGTGCAACAGCACAAAACGTTCTTGGTTCTGGAATCTCGGCTCTTGATACTACTGACGATGCTCGTGCGCAAGCGACTAGAGGCGTTACTACATCTCGTCCACAGATGCAGGGACCGCCTAGAATGCCTGACCAAATTTTTGATATAGATACAAGACCCGACATTGTGAAGGACCAGCAACTAGCTGACCAAATTATGGCTTCTTCGCAAGGAGTGGATCGTGACTCTGAAGTTGTATCAGCATTGAGCGATAATTTTTTAGATGAGCGTGGGCGGAGGGACGTTGGTATTTTAGGTAAACAAATTGCAGAGTATTTTGATAGTCCTATTGTTCAGGCAGGTCAAAAGTTAGAAGGATTTAGTCCTCTTAGTGCACTTGTACAAGGGGTAACTGGACAGCCAAGCGTATTTACTGACAAAGCAGGTCTACCAAGTTTTGGCAGTCTTGGAGACATGACAAAGGCTGTTCAGGCAGGTGGCAGACTTACAACAGATGAATCTGGCAATCCTTTATTTGTTACGATGCCAGATGGCAGCACTGTTGGAGGAACAACACAAGCGTCTAACTTAATGACTGGTGGAGGCGGCGGCGGTTCTGCTACTGCACAGAAGTCTCCGACAGACCCATGTCCACCTGGTTATAAGATGGTTGACGGTGTGTGCCAGCCTGATGGCACCAGCACAGATGGTTCAGGAACAGTCACGGGTGATACGCGTTTTTCACCCTTCTATACACCAGTAGAAGTTGGAAAGATTAGCCCATTTATTCTTCAACCATATACAAATGAGTCTTGAAACAATACCAGAGGAAGTAGCTCGTGAGATACTTGCTCTGCAACAACAGAATGTAAAGCTGCACATACGAGAACAAGCTCGTGAAGAGTTCATGCCGTTTGTGCATCATGTGTATGACGGCTTCATTGAGGGTCGTCACCACCGCATAATCGCTGAAAAACTAGAAGAAGTGGCGCAAGGCAAGCTGAAAAGGCTGATTGTGAACATGCCACCGCGTCATTCTAAGTCAGAATTTGCGTCATATTTGATGCCAGCGTGGTTTTTGGGGCGAAATCCGAAGCTAAAAATCATTCAGGCCACTCATAACACTGAATTAGCGGTCAGATTTGGCAGAAAAGTGCGAGATTTGATTGATACACCCGATTATTCCACTGTTTTTCCTGATACAAAGCTAAAATCAGACGATAAAGCCGCTGGAAGGTGGGGAACATCCGTTGGTGGAGAGTATTTTGCCGCTGGTGTGGGTGCTGCAATGACTGGACGCGGTGCAGATTTGCTGATTATTGACGATCCGCACTCGGAACAGGACGCTTTGTCGTCTACAGCCTTTGATAACGCGTTTGAGTGGTATACATCAGGTCCTCGACAGCGTTTACAGCCTGGTGGAGCGATAATTATCGTTATGACACGTTGGGGCATGAAGGATTTGACGGGTCAGGTCATAAAAATGCAGGGCACAGACACAATGGCGGACGAATGGGAGGTCATAGAGTTTCCTGCCATCCTACCTTCTGACAAGCCCCTGTGGCCTGAGTTCTGGAACAAAGACGATTTGGTGAAGGTCAAGGCATCTTTGCCTTTAGCCAAATGGAATGCGCAGTGGCAACAAAATCCTACGGCTACAGAGGGCGCAATCGTCAAGAAAGAGTGGTGGATGATATGGGAGAAGGAAGAAATCCCGCCTGTAAAGTACATCATTCAGTCATATGATACGGCGTTCAGCAAAAAAGAAACTGCCGACTACTCTGCTATTACGACATGGGGTGTTTTCACAAACGAAGAGACAGGAGCCGACAACGTCATCCTGATGGATGCGCACAGAGGCCGCTGGAACTTTCCAGAACTCAAGGTTGTAGCGGCAGAAGAGTACGAATATTGGGAACCAGACATGGTGATTATCGAGGCGAAGGCCACGGGTCAGCCTTTGACGGATGAGTTGCGTGCAGCAGGCATACCCGTGATGAACTATACACCAAGCAAAGGTCGTGATAAGATAACGCGTATGCACACAGTTGCTCCTTTGTTTGAAGCAGGGATGGTGTGGGCACCTGAACAGAAGTTTTCTGAGGAGGTTATCGAAGAATGTCTTGCGTTTCCACATGGAGAGCATGACGATTTTGTTGATAGCATGACGATGGCTTTGATACGGTTTAGGCAGGGCGGCTTTCTTGAACTAGAGGGCGAAAACGACAACACCGACTGGTATCCTAGGAAGAAGGAGTATTACTAATGCCTAAAGGCGGAAGAATTGAAAGAAAAAGAAAAGATGGTGGTGTTTCTAAAGTTAAAAAAACGGGAGCCAAGACAGAAAAAGCTCCGCCTAAACTTCAACGTTTTCAAGGAACACTTAAAGAAGGTCAAACACTCAAAAACATTGACGGTGTAACCTATGTTTTTAGTAACGGGACTGAGTTTCGTAACGGCGGTGTAGTTGATTTAGGTGATTTTAAAGGGAGTTTTTGATGTCCAGCGATCCTTTCAAATATGACCTTGGTGCGCACATTCTGAATGAGTATACCAAAGGCATTTACATGAAAAAGCCTATTAAGGTTAAAAAAGTAACTCCTACCAAAAAGACAGGCAAGGGTAGCAAGGAGACTAAGTAATGGCGATACCTCCACAGCCTATGGGCAGCTTGACGGACTCTGGTATTGAAGCTCCAGAGGGAATGAGCGTAGAAGTTCCGCAACCACAGGACTTTGCTGGTGGCGCGGAGGTTATGCAACAGCCTGATGGCAGTGCCATGATACAGGCTCTTATGGGCGGACTCGAAGACGGCGATGGCATGGCTGTTGAGGCTGAACCGTACAACCATGATGCCAACTTGGCAGAAGTCATAGATGACGGTGTTCTTGGTGAGATTTCCAGCGATTTGCGTGCCGCTTATGAAGATGACAAGGAATCAAGAGAAGAGTGGAAAGAAGCATACACAAAAGGTTTAGACCTTCTTGGTATCAAGTATCAGGAGCGCACACAGCCGTTTGAGGGTGCATCTGGTGTAACTCATCCTCTTATCGCTGAATCTGTCACACAGTTTCAGGCGCAGTCTTACAAGGAACTACTGCCTGCTGGCGGTCCTGTAAAAACACAGGTTATAGGTTCAAAGACGGCTGAAAAAGAAGCACAGGCAAGCCGCGTTAAGAACTTCATGAACTATCAGATTACTGAGGTCATGGAGGAGTTTGACCCTGACACAGACCAGATGTTGTTCTATTTGCCCTTGTCTGGTTCTACATTCAAGAAAGTATACTTTGACCAGTCCAAGAACCGTGCTGTATCCGCCTTTGTACCAGCCGAAGACTTGGTTGTGCCATACTCTGCTACTGACCTAGCCACTTCGCCCCGTGTTACGCATGTACTGCGAATGGATGACAATCAGGTTCGTAAACTACAGGTTGCAGGTGTTTACAGAGATGTAGAGATATCCGCAGACGATGAAATGGATGACATCGTTAAGGATAAAGTGGACGAAATAGAGGGCGTAAGCCGTGGATACAAGGATGACACGCACACCATTCTTGAGTTTCATGTTGACCTAGACCTTGAGGGTTTCGAGGATGCAGGTCCAGATGGCGTGCCAACAGGTATCAAACTGCCTTACATTGTAACGTTAGACCACGGTTCTGGTGAAATCTTGTCAATCATCAGGAACTACGACCAAGGCGACCCAGCCAAAATCAAGCGTCAGTATTTTGTGCATTACAAGTTCCTACCTGGTCTAGGTTTCTATGGCTTTGGCCTGATACATATGATTGGCGGACTAGGCCGTGCAGCGACTAGCATTCTTCGTCAGTTGATAGATGCAGGCACACTTGCCAATCTACCGTCTGGTTTCAAGGCACGCGGTATCAGGATTCGCAACGATGACGAGCCGTTAGCCCCTGGAGAGTTTCGCGACATTGATGCACCAGGTGGCGACATCCGTAACTCTATCATCCCTCTGCCGTTTAAGGAGCCGTCAGGCACGTTAGCATCCTTGCTGGGTAGTTTGATTGAAGGCGGACGCAGGTTTGTTTCTATTGCAGACCAGCAACTAGGTGAAGGCGGACAACGCGGCGACATGCCTGTGGGCACAACTGTTGCCCTGCTTGAGCGTGGCATGAAGGTTATGTCTGCTATACACAAGCGTCTTCACTACGCACAGAGAAACGAGTTTCGGTTACTTGCAAGAATACTGTCCATAAACCTGCCGCCTGTATATCCGTATGAGGTAGCTGGCGCACCATCTGAGATAAAGGCGCAGGACTTTGATGGGCGTGTGGACGTTCTGCCAGTCTCTGACCCGAACATCTTCTCGATGTCACAGCGTGTTACACTAGCGCAAACACAACTACAGTTGGCACAGTCTAATCCGCAGATTCACAACCTGCATGCCGCGTACAAGAGAATGTATCAGGCATTGGAAGTGCAGAACATTGATGAGATACTGCCTCCAAAACCAGAGCCAAAACCAACAAGCCCAAGCATAGAGAATGCCAAGGCTTTGCAGGGCGAGACTGTGAATGCTTTCCAAGAGCAAGATCATGACGCTCATATTCAGGCGCATATCCTGTTTATGAAACTGCCGATTGTCTCTGCAAGCCCGAATATTTATGCTATATTCATAGCTCATCTACAAGATCATGTGTCTATGAAAGCACGTTTGACTGTGATGCAGGAAGTACAACAACAACAGGCTCAAGCACAGCAAGCCATGTTGGCGGCACAGATGGGAGCGGTTGACCCAATGGTGGCACAGCAAGCAATGCAAGAGTCCCAGATGATGGATGAAGCAACTATTGAGTCCAGAGTAGCGCAATATGAAGCGCAGTTTACTCAGGAAATAATTCAAATGCTTGCTCCTGCACAAGGACAGCAAGACCCGCTTGTAGCTATTAGAGAACAAGAACTTGCTATCAAGGCCGCAGAATCCCAGCGCAGAGCGCAACAGGATGCTGCTGAGTTGGACTTAGAACGTCAGAAACTCCAACAAAGAGCCATGACTGACGCGGCTCGTATCGAACTCCAAGAGGAGATCGCAGAAGACAGGGCAGATGTAAACAGAGAACGCATTCAGACTCAGCGAGAAATGGCGATGAGGCGTGGCTAGGGAGATTTTAAAATTCTGGCGGAACTCGCGGCTGCAAATGCGGCCTTTACAATTATTAAGAAGGCTGTCCAGAATACTGGAGACATAGCCAAAGCAGGAAGAGCTATATCAGATTTTGTTATAGCAAAGGAGGAACTGCAACGAAAAGGCAATAAGAAAAGAAAGTCTGGAGTCCGTTCATCTGATTTAGAAGAGTTTATGGCTCTGGAAAGCATTCGGCAAAAAGAGCAGCAGTTAAAACAGATAATGATTTATACAGGCAGGCCTGGACTTTGGCACGACTGGCAGAAGTTTCAAGCAGACGCTAGGAAAGAACGTAGGGTAAGAGAAGAACTGGCTAGACGCAGAAGAGCAGAACTTGCAGAAGCAATAGGATTAGGTGCAGCGGGTCTATTAGTCGCTTCAATGGTGGCAGGCTTGGTTGCTTGGGTGGCTTGGTTGAAAGGGATGTTTGATTAATGAGTGCAGAAGAAGTAGCAAGAAAGCTATTAGAGCTTAAAATACTACCTAGGTTTATGATGCTGTGCATGACAGGCGTGTACATCAGATGCATTGAATGGGCACTTTCGCAGCCTGATTTAACAACCCAGCAGGCTTCACTAATTTCAGTTGTCACGGGTGCCATGACAGGCAGTCTGGCGGTATGGCTTAACTCAGAGAAGTAAATGCCAGCAAAGCTGAATGAAAATACAGAAGTAGCACTACCCTTACGCAACATCATATCTATGGTTGCGGCGGCATCATTAGCTACTTGGGCGTATTTTGGAATTATAGAGCGACTTAATCAGATTGAAACTAACATCACAATGATGGAATCTGATGTTGAGCATAACACAGAGTTTCGTATAAAATGGCCTCGTGGCGAAATGGGTAGTTTACCAGCCGACTCAGAACAGTTCATGTTGATTGAACATTTAGCCTTAGAGTTTGAAAAACTACAGAGCCAAATCGAAGACGGCAAAGCACCTTATGATCAACAACAGAAACTTACCTTAGAGTTCTATGAGAAACGTATTACGACCATAGAGGAAAACATAGAGAAGTTGCGCAACGGCAATGGTTGAGGTTACATTTGTATTATTGTTGATGATGGGCGGTGAGAAAACTGAATACACGCCATATAAGTCTTTGTCAGAGTGCTTGGCTGTAAGACGTAAGATAAAACGCAACGTAGGCCACACCAATAACTTTGACCAGAAGTGGTCTTGTAAACAGTTTAAAGTAATGGTGTTAAACGGTGAAATCTTGGAGTTTATTGAATGATACAAGCTCTTATAGGACCTGTAGCTAACCTAGCTGGAACATGGCTACAAGGCAAAGCGGAAGAAAAGAAAGCTATAACAGGCGCAAAGGTAGCCAAAGCCAAGGCTGAAGCTACGATAATGGAAAAAAAGGCCACAGGAGAGATCGATTGGGATCTTAAAATGGCTGACGCTTCAGCCTCATCTTGGAAAGACGAGTGGCTTACAATTTTGTTTTCGGTGCCACTTGTGTTAGCCTTTTGTGGTGAGTGGGGCAGAGAAATCGTTTCGGCTGGTTTCACAGCGTTGGATACCATGCCAGAATACTATAGGTATACATTAGGAATTATTGTATCGGCTTCGTTTGGAACCCGTGCAGCAACCAAGTTCTTTAAAAAATAGGAGTGCGTTATGGCGTTGACAGAAAAACAAATGAAGATTGCTCGTGCGGCTGAACCCAGAGACAAGATTACTGGAGAAGATTTTAAGGCACTGCGCAAGGCATCTGGCGGCATCGTTAAGTTTGATGCAGGTGGAGAGGTTGAAAGCAAAGAGCCAAGAATTATAGAGTTAGAAGAACTTGCTGGTTCAGACGATGACGATGTAAAAGAGATTGCAGAGGCAGATCTGTTTAAAGAAAGACCAGAAAAAGTTAAGACTTTTCGTGCTGGCGGTGGTGTAGAAGCCTCCGACATGAGTCGAGGCTGTGGCGCAGTTGTAAAAGGCAAGAGTTTCAAGGGGACATTTTAAATGTTATTACTAACTATTTGGCACCCTTGGAGGACATTTTATAATGGACGTTGCAGATTTTGCAAAGTATGTATATAACTTATTAGGTAAGCGAGAAGAACAAATCGCGGACATGCTTACATCTGGTGGTGTTCAAAATTTTGAACAATACCAGCGGCTAGTAGGTGAGGTACAGGGCCTTGTCTATGCTAAAGAAGAACTTAAATCCCTGCTGGAGAAGAACATAGACGATGCCGAAGACTTTATACGTTCCTGACCACATCGCGCAGGCAAAAGACAAACCCTCTGCTAAAGAGGCTTACGTTGAACAAACAGATAGGGTTTTAGACCCGAACTTAATAGATAAATCCTTAACAGAGCGACTACCGCAGCCAACAGGTTGGCGAGTTCTTGTTATGCCTTACGCTGGTAAGGCTAAAACAGACGGTGGTATTTACATTCCAGATCAAGCGCGTGAACGTGAGGCATTAGCCACCGTTGTTGCGTATGTTTTAAAATTAGGACCTTTGGCCTATCAAGACCCTGGCAAGTTTGGTGAAAATCCAGTGCCTTGGTGTGAAGAGGGCCAGTGGGTGTGTATCGGCAGATACGCTGGTTCTAGATTTAAGATTGATGGTGGTGAAGTGCGTATAATCAACGATGATGAGGTTATCGCGACAATACTTGAACCAGATGATGTAAAGCATGTCTAAGGAGAATGAGATGGCGGAAGCTGAAACACAAGTCGTTGAAGAAGAGAATGTTGAAGTTACTCTTGATGACGAGCCTAAGAAAGTTGCTTCGGAAACTGATGTTTCGGATGATGTTGAGGTTAGCGATACTACAGCTTCATCTGATGATGAGTTGGATAACTATAGTAAGGGTGTTCAAAAACGTATTAAAAAGCTAACTGAAAAGTACAGGTTTGCAGAGCGAGACAAAGACGAGGCAACTCGTCTTGCTGAAAAGCTCAAAGAAGAGAACGAGCAACTACAGTCTCGTCTTAAAAATCTTGATAGTGGGTTTATTACTGAGTATGGCACACGAATTGAAAGTCAACTGTCACAGGCTAAAGCGGCTTATAAAGACGCTCATGACCGTGGCGATGTTGAAAAAATGTTTGATGCGCAACAGGCGTTGTCAAAAATTGCCATAGAACAAGAGAGGCACAGACTTGCAAAACAACGACAAGAAGAAGACGCAACAGCCACAGCCCCCGCCCCTGATAATCAGGTTCAACCCAGTGTTGCACCGCAGACGGCAACTCCAGATCCGAAGGCGCAAAAGTGGGCGGAAAAAAATGAATGGTTTGGTGATGACGAGATTATGACCCAAGCCGCATATGTTATAGACAAACAATTAATATCTGAAGGGTTTGACGGGACAGAAGATGAGTACTATACTCAATTAGATTCTCGTCTTAAGGAACGGTTTCCGAGAGAGTTGGGATCGAAAGAAAACGAGGGAGGTCAAAGGGTCGCCGCTGCTTCTACCTCCGCATCTCGCAGTACAAAACAGGGGCGCAGGACCGTCAAGTTGTCACCTTCACAGGTAGCTATAGCTAAAAAACTTGGTGTTCCACTTGAAGAATACGCTAAGTATGTAAAGGACTAAGCTATGAGTGAGACAAGAAAACCACGGTCTAATGAAACCCGCGAAAAAACATCGCGCAGAAAGCCTTGGGCACCGCCAAGTCGGTTAGAGGCACCAGATGCTCCAGATGGATACAGGCATCGTTGGATTAGAACATCTCTCAGAGGTGAAGACGATAACATTAACGTCCATGCGAAAATTCGTGAAGGATGGGAACCCGTCAGAGCCGATGAGTATTCTGAATCTGATTATGCTGTAATCGATGAAGGAACACATACTGGTGTTATTGGACACGGTGGATTAATGCTGGCAAGAATCCCTGAAGAGACAGCGCAGGAAAGAACCGAATATTACCGAGGACGGACTCGCGAACAAATGACTGCTGTGGATCAGGACTTAATGAAGGAGCAACATCCTTCGATGCCTATTACTAACGATAGGCAAAGTCGTGTAACTTTCGGAGGTCGTAAAAACGACTCTGATTCATAGTGAGAAGGAGTTATTCTCATGGCAAATGCAAATGGAGCCTTTGGTCTAAGACCATATGGCATGCTAGGGTCAGCCCCAGCCTCCATTGGTACGACTGAGTATCGCATTGCATCTAATAACTCAAACCCAATCTTCCAAGGCATGCCTGTAATACCGCTTGCCGCTGGAGTGATTGATGACCTGCAAGCTGCCGCTGGTGGCACGGTTTCAATCGTGGGTGTGTTCAACGGATGTGAGTATGTCAGTTCTACCACTGGAGAAACGGTTTTCTCTAACTTCTGGCCTGGTTCTGGTGCGGATTCTAATTTCCCCGTCAGGGCTTTTCTGTATGATGATCCATCAATGTTGTTTACTATTGCAACATCCAATGTACAGGCTTCTAACGATACTGAAGCAGAACTTCGTACAGCGGTGTTCGCAAACATTCAGCTTGCAACAGGTAACAGCGGTTCTACCACAACAGGTATTTCCTCTGCGACTGCGGATTTGAACACTGTCGCTAGTACCAATACACATGCTCTGCGTATTATGGGTATCCTTGATGACCCAGAAAACTCAGACTTTAGTGCTGCTGGTATCCCATTAATCGTTCGTATAAACAACCACTTCAATGCTCCTAACGGTAGCATTGCACAGGGCACTGTTTCTACGACTGGCGTATAAGGAGGCTCAGTTATGGCTATTTCTCGCGCACAACTGGCGAAAGAGCTGGAGCCTGGCCTAAATGCTCTGTTTGGAATGGAGTATGACAGGTATGAAAACCAGCACGCCGAAATTTTCACCACCGAGTCTTCAGATCGTGCATTTGAAGAAGAGGTGATGCTATCAGGCTTTGGAGCCGCTCCGACTAAAGCGGAAGGTTCTGCCGTCAGTTTTGACGATGCCAACGAAGCATTTACCGCTCGGTACAACCATGAAACCATTGCATTGGCTTTCAGCATTACTGAAGAGGCTGTTGAGGACAATCTTTATGATCGTCTGTCAAGTCGCTACACTCGTGCTCTTGCTCGTTCAATGGCGCATTCAAAGCAGGTTAAAGCTGCATCAATTCTAAACAACGCTTTCTCGGCTGGTGCTTTTGCTGGTGGTGACGGGGTTGCTTTGTGTGATGCATCTCATCCGCTGACAAACGGCGGCACTTTTGCTAACGAACCATCAACTGCTGCTGATTTGAACGAAACTTCTCTGGAAGACGCTCTTATCAACATCGCTGGTTTCGTTGACGAGCGTGGTCTAAAAGTAGCTCTTCGTGGAACAAAACTTATTATTCCTCGTCAGTTACAGTTTGTAGCAGAGCGTCTGATGGTTTCTAATCTTCGTGTTGGCACCGCTGACAACGATGTGAATGCGATTCGTTCTATGGGAATGTTGCCTGATGGCTATGCTGTCAACGACTTCCTGACAGATACGGACGCTTTCTTCATCTTGACAGATACGCCTCGTGGTTTCCTCCACTTTGAGCGTGTGCCATTGTCAACACAGATGGAAGCAGACTTTGACACTGGAAACATGCGGTTTAAGGCTCGTGAGCGTTATAGCTTCGGGTTCTCAGACCCTCGTTGTGTGTTTGGTTCACCAGGCGCATAAAATATTTCCCTCCCAAGGAACTGAAGGGCGGCTTTGCAGTCGCCCTTTTTTTGTGTATAGTTAATTATCCTGACAACTCCATTGGGGGGTTGACACTAGCCACGACAGGAGATGCACATGGCTAATACTACTTTTAACGGTCCTGTTCGTTCAGAGAACGGATTTAAAACTATTATTAAGAACTCCACTACGGGTGCTCTTACCAATGAAATGACTTTGTCTACCTACAGCACTTCAATTACAGTCGCTGCGAGTGGCACAGATCATAAAGAATCATCAATCGGAATCCCATCTAACTTTATTCCTATGGGTGTTGCCATCACAGTAACAAGTGCTTCGGCTAACAACGTAAACTTGGTTGATATCGGTACAGACGCTGACACAGATGGTTTCGTGGATGGTATTTCTATTGCTATTAATTCAACAGGTTTCAAAGGCTTCTTCCCTTGTAATGGTGTGCTTGGTATGTCTGGTGGCGCAACTACCGCTGCTACAGAGACTGCTGACGAAGTTGAACTTGTAATCTCTGGTGCAGCAGGCACAGGTGGCGCGGTTATTGCTCTGAAGTTCTTTGGTATTGCTTCTGATTCACCAACTGCTTAATAGGAGGCTGATATGGCTGCTTCTATTTTTGCAAAAACTGCTACGTCAACAGGAACTTTAATTGGCGGTAGAACCCGATTAAAATCGTTTGTTGTGCGTTCAGCAGGTAGTGGTTCTCCAGCGGCTGTTTTTAGAAGCGGTGGTGGCTCTGGCACAACACTTTTGACTATGACGTTTGTTGCTGGTGATGACACTCAAATCACTATTCCTGATCACGGGATTATATTTGAAGATGGCTGTCATGTCACGTTGACAGCCGTGGACTCAATAACCGCTTTCTTTGGGTAGTGATATGGCTCGTAAAAGAGACAAGCAACCACCCAAAACCAAAAAGTATTTCCGCTCTACTAAAAGTGGAGCGGGAATGACTAAGGCTGGTGTTGCTCGTTATAGGCGAGAAAACCCTGGCTCTAAACTTAAAACCGCAGTGACTGGCAAAGTTAAAAAAGGTTCTGCCGCTGCTAAAAGGCGTAAGTCGTTTTGTGCGCGTAGCGCAGGTCAAATGAAGAAGTTTCCTAAAGCGGCTAAGAATCCCAACAGCCGTTTACGTCAGGCAAGGCGGAGGTGGAAGTGTTAAACATAAGCACCTTAATTAGTGGCGCAAGTCTTGCGTTTATCGGTTGGATAGCTTTCTCTGTTGTTGAGTTAAAAACAGAAACTGCTGTTATTTCCGTTAAGGTAGACCAAAATCATAAATTATTAGCAGAACTTTGGGATTATTACCTACAGGAGAAGGTTAATGACAATATCGCGTGGACAACTCGCAAGCCAAATCTCCAAGCCCCCACAGAAAAAAAAGTGGAGCAAGAAGCGAAAAGCCAAGATAAACTGTAAACGTCCCCGTGGTTTTAGCGAAAGAGCGCATTGTGCCTCTAAAAAGAAGAGAAAAAAATGAATAGAACAAAAAAAGCAAAGGTTAAAAAGGTTATGAGGGGCTTGCAAAAGGCTTCACGAACTCACGCAAAACAGGCAAGAACTTTAAAAAGTGTGCTAAATGGCAAAAAGAAAAGATCCTAAAGTAGGCACAGGTAAAAAACCAAAGGGAAGTGGGAGAAGACTCTATACTGACGAAAACCCAAAAGACACTGTATCTATAAAGTTTGCAACTCCGACAGACGCAAGAAAGACGGTAGCAAAAGTTAAAAAGTTAAACAAACCCTTTGCTAGAAAGATACAGATACTTACGGTTGGTGAGCAAAGAGCAAAAGTTATGGGCAAGAATCAAGTTGTAAGCATTTTTAAAAAAGGCAAAGAAAGTTTGAGAAAGGCTAGAAAAAATGCAAAAGCGTAGTGGCACACCAAAAGGACTCACCTATTATAAAAGAGGTGGTAAGGTTTCTAAAAAGTCAAAAGGCAGCAAAATATGTCCAGAGGGCAAGGCTTGGGCAAAGCGCACATTTGATACATACCCAAGCGCATATGCAAACCTTGCTGCATCAAAATATTGTAAAGACCCGAACTATGCCAAGAAGTCTAAGGGCGGTAAAAGAAAGGGCAAGTAATGGGTGAGCTTAAAGAATGGTTAAAACAGGACTGGGTTCGCATTGGCTCTGATGGAAGCATCAAGGGTAAATGTGGTACTTCTAAAGATAAGAAGAACCCTGACAGGTGTTTGCCGCGCAAAAAAGCTCAAAGCCTTTCAAAACAAGAGCGTGCAAAAACCGCTCGTAAAAAGAAGAAAGCAGGTAGCAAGGGCCAAACAGTGGTTGCTAACACTAAGAAGGCCAAGGTTCGCAACCTTAACTCAGGCGGCGTGGTTGAAACAACTTCTAAACGCAAGTTTAGGGGTAAAAAGATTCCAGGCACCGCTGTTGCAAGAGGTTGCGGTGTGATAATGTCTAACCGTAGAAAGCGCACGAAGGGCGCAGTAACGCAGTCATAGGAGGTAATTATGGCAATGAAGAAAAAAGGCTACCGTGCTGGCGGTAAAGTGATGAAAAAGAAAGGCTACCGTGCTGGCGGTAAAGTCAGAAGAATGGCTAAAGGCGGCGCAATGGGCGGCAAAAAGATGAGAATGATGTCCAAAGGCGGCTCTACTGGTGGCAAAAAGATGACTGTTGCACAACTTCGTGCCGCTGCTAAAAAGCTAGGGTACAAGGTATCTAAAATAGCTTAATGCCATATTTATATAGCAACGTTCCCTACTTTAAGGCATGGGTGCGGCGCGAGTATACTCATAACCATGAGGACTATCATGGTGAGTTTTTGCACGCGATGGTCGTTGGCGTAACGTCCATGCCTAACAGATGTTTGAGTTTCCAAGTTATATTTACTGGAAGTGAAGCAGAAGGTGAAGAGGAAGATACGGTACATGGAGGTGCAATGTGGGCTAGGATGCCCATAACCGCTCTAGTTGCTGATATACCTTTAGAGGAATGGCCTGAACCCATGAACACATATGATGCTCAACCTTGGGATTGTTCGTCACATAATCATGCTGTTTATGTGATAGACCGAGCTACGCCCTGCCCTTGGTTGGCTAAAATAGACAGTGAGTTTTTTCCTGCAAAGTACTTGTTTACAGTGGATTACTCCGAGTCCGAAATAGCAGATGACCCAGCGCAGCATAAGCAAAGCCATGTTTTGCAACTGCTTGATGCTGGTGAATGGACAGGAAACATCGTTGCCTTGCCTAACAATCGTGTAAGAGTTACACACCCTGCTTGGTTTGAGACAGGTGACGGTGCGCCACACTTTAAACCCTCTCAGCATATACACTATTCAAAAAGTGATTTAGACTATACACTAGATGTGAATAGGATATTTGATAACCTTTACAATGAGGAAGAGTGATGGCTACTTCAAACTCAAGAGACTTCGCTCTCGATGTTTCAGACATTATAGAAGAGGCATATGAAAGGTGTGGGTTAGAACTTCGCACTGGTTACGATGCGCGTACTGCACGCCGTTCTATGAATCTCATGTTTGCTGACTGGGCAAACAGAGGCGTTAATCTTTGGACTGTTCAACAGAACACAATAACCTTAACAAAAGGCCAAGCTACAGAGACATTAACAACGGATGTTGTAGATTTACTTGAGGTGGTTGTTAGAAGAAGTAGTACTGATTTTAATATTATGAAAATCAGCCGAGGAGATTATCTGTCTGTTCCAGACAAAGCAACACAAGCGCGTCCTAGTCAATATTATTTTAACAGACAAACGACCCCTCAAATAACTTTGTGGCCTACACCAGAAAACAGCACCGATCAGTTAGTGTATTACTATGTTCAAAGAATACAAGATGCCGATACGCTTACTAACGATGTAGATCTTCCTTTTCGTTTTCTGCCTTGCGCGGTTGCTGGATTATCATATTACATTGCATTAAAGAAAAATCCTCAACTGGTTCAGTTGTTAAAAACTGTTTATGAAGAAGAGTTTCAACGAGCCGCTGATGAGGATGAAGATAGGGTGTCTCTTAAACTACAGCCTGATATTCAATACTTGAGGGTATAATGGCTTTTGCCTCTGGTAAAAATGCATATGGCATATCAGATCGTTCTGGTTTTCGTTATCGTTTACGAGACATGAAAACCGAATGGAACGGCTTTAAAGTTGGTCCAGATGAATATGAAGAAAAACATCCACAACTAGAGCCTAGAAGAAAGGTTATTGATCCACAAGCGTTACGCGATTCTAGACCAGACACTACAACTGAAACTGCTGTTCAAAGGCTTTTAATTGTAAACGCTTTTCAGTCTGGAGCGGCTGGATCTCCTGTGGTTACGGTGTTTGAACCTTCTCATGGTCGTAGCACATCGGATTCTGTTGTTTTTCGTAAAGTGGAGGCATTTGATGGGTTTTCAAAAACTAGTCTTGAAAAGGCTGATGGATATACGATTACGGTTGTTGACGATAATTCCTACACAATCACCATTACAGGAGGAGAAACAGCAACGGTCGGTGGTGCACGAGGCGGCGGTAATCATGCGACCGCTGGGCCAGGTACAGCAACAGCAACAACGGCATCGACCTTTGATGCGACAAATGTTACACTTGATTCGGCAACTAAGACTTTTGACGAGGGCTAAATGGCAAAACAAACAGTAGGAATTGGCTCCGCCGCAAATGACGGCACTGGCGATACTCTTCGTGCGGGTGCTGATAAAATCAATGACAATTTTGATGAAAT
>VTLG01006277.1_pt1 | contig 18135 bp, 31 predicted proteins | sample 4694571 | NCBI WGS metagenome assembly VTLG01 (sample SAMN12604809, study PRJNA352737) | marine metagenome | biome: ENVO:00000447; feature: ENVO:00000209|ENVO:00000569|ENVO:01000036; material: ENVO:00002151; isolation source: viral sequences binned using virsorter ... | reverse complement strand
ATAAATATCCGGGTGACGGCTCTAGCCGGATGGTGCAGGGTTATGGTTTTTTATTTCCTAAAGATTCAAGCAACAAGCGGCAAGCATCAAGCCCCAAGCAGCAAGCTTCAAGCTCCAAGCCGCAAGCAACAAGCTCATTGATACGTGAACCACGGTACATTTGAAAACGATTAGCGGCTCTTGGACCAAGGGCCTGGACTAAGATAAATGTATTGTCAGGATGTTTAATATGAAACGCAATTTGGTGTGGTGAAAACTTAACTTTTATACCCTTGGTTACTTTTAATTCTAATGTAAAAAAGTGCTTATTATTATTGTAGACCAACAAATCAGGAGTACCAAGTAAGCTAATGTTTTCAAGCCTTGTAAAGGAAAAACCACTCCATTCTTTAGTAATTTTTTTATATAATTTAGACTCTGGTCCCACTTATTTTTTAGGGGTAACATTGTCGTTCTTTTTGTTTTTTAACGACGCTAACATTGCCACTAATTGTGCTACTTCACCGTATGGTCTTGACCACATATAAGCCAACAATTGTTTTCTTTGTTCCTCTGTTAATTCAAACATAGATTCTCCTTTCTATAAAATTAGTTTAGATTTGTTTTGCGGTGCTAACTTTAGTACAACACGTACTCCTTCTTTTGCACCGATTAAAGTATTTTCATGTGCTTCAATTTTTTGTATCTCTGATAATCTGTTATTACCTACATCAACATAAACTTTGGCATACATAATAGCATTACCTTTACCCTCAACTTTGCCCATGCCTTTGTTAAACTTGTCTGTAAATTGTCCAAGTATTTGCTGTAGATCTCTAACTAACATTATAATAATCTGACCTTTCTTGTTTTAAATCTTTTATCTCTTGCTCTAATTTATTTAGTTTAACTATTTGATCTGCAAGTTCTGTTTTATACTGTGTGTTCATAGCCAACAAATCACGTATATTATTACGTAATTTATTTATCGTATCAGTTGTTTGTGCTTGTTTAAAGTCTATGACTGTTTCGTTTTCATATGTTTTATCTTCATCTTTCATATCTTGACAATATAAACATGTTACCTTAAATTGTCAACTATGGGAGTTCCAAAAAGATTAACTGAAATGCAAAAGAGATTTGCAGAATACTTAGTATTTAACGAAGGCAGAACCACAGGTTCGGATGCAGCAATAGCTGCAGGCTATAGTGAAAAAAGAGCTAGAGTAGAAGCATCAGAATTACAAAACCCTAGACTGTCACCATTAGTGGTACAATACATAGGTGCATTACGAGAAGAAAAATTAAAAAAATATGAAGTTACTTACGACAAGCATGTAGCAGAACTTGGTAAGATTAGAGAAGAAGCACTTAAGAAAGGTGCTTTCTCTGCTGCGACCAACGCCGAGAAGAATAGAGGAATGGCAGCAGGACTATACATAGACCGTAAAATAATAAAAACAGGTAAATTAGAGGAATTGTCAGAGGAAGAGTTAGAAGCAAAAATGAAAAAAATATTAGACGACTACGCTCCAATTTTAAATGCAAAAGTTGTTGACGCATTACCAGAAGAAATTACTGAATCTTCGTCACAGTCCGTACCCAAGGAATCGGAATCATAGTTCGATCACCAAAAGTAAAACTACCATCATCTTCTTTGTCATAAGAAGCAAATAGTTTTATAGAATTTTTATCTTTAGAATATAACCAACCTTCGTTGATTGGTTTTGCAAACTTCATTTTATCAAACTCTTTATCAGTAGCCCAGCCAGAATCACTGACACAATCAATCCACTCTACTCGAACTCTTTGATAAGGTATATCGTGAGCACTTTCAGTTGCTGTTCTTTTTCTTCTCTTCCTAGGCATAGATGTATATGTATGTCAAAAGTTTTAAAAAAACAATGAAAATGAAAAGCCTCGCGTGCTGGCAAACCTAACATTTTGTCCTAGGTAGACAAAATAATCTGTCACCTTAAACATAAAGTGTCTACCCTAGTGTCTACCCTAAAGTCAATAAAATCAATACTTCTAGACCAAAGTGACAGAATGACATTATTTCTAGAGTAGTTTTTTATTTTTTTTTTATTTTTTTTACCATACATATACATTGTCTATAGTACGGTCTTATTTGCCTTTTTTCCGCCATAATATAGACGCATTACTGCCAATTTATCCTCAGCTTCTGCAATTTTTTGTAATAGCTTATCAATTTCCCCTGTAATATCTGGATGTTCGGGTATAATTAACTCTTGATCGCTATAACATTTTATCTTGTATTTAGCGTCTTCTATTTCTGCTTGATATCTGCAGTTTAGAACGTTTCTAAGTTTGTCATTCATTTTTTCCACTCCTTCATAATAATATTGCCATCTTCGTCGATATACATTCTCCATGATTTTTTACCGTCAAAATAATAACCATGCAATTCCCATTTTTTACGCGCCATTAAAAAAATCCTCCGCACTAATATTTACTTTTGCTTTCTCTTTTTCATCAAACTGTATCTCATGATACATGTCTAATCTTTTTAAAAACTTATGTTTCCATTGTTTTAATTCATGATCTTGTACCTTAAATTCTTGGTAATATAGGTCCGGTGTGCATACCATAATGACTCCTTGTCTTATATTACTGCCATAAACATAGTCGTGAGCCATGGCATATGCAGCAATTTGCAAGAAATAATCATCTATCCACTCTTCTTTTTTTGGTCTGTTGGCTTGTTTAAAGTCTACAATAGACTCCATGTCATTGTGTAAACATACGAGGTCAGTGCTCCCAGCATAAAGGCCAGGATAATGTAATGTAACTTCTGAGCCATACACTTCTTCAACCGGTGTAAGACCCACTTCAATAATTTTTTCGGCCATGGGCTTCGCCTCTTGTCCGATCCTTGTAAGATCATCGTAGCCAACTCTTTGTATATAAGATTCGAGGAACTTATGCATAGCTGTTCCCCGCCTACTACTATGATTTTTGATTTCTTCTGCTCGTTGTTCTCCAACTTTGGCCTTCCAATCTTTTAAAAATTGTTGATCTTTGGTAGCGCCTAATATCGTAGTTACGCTTGGAAGTCGAGAATTATTTATGTCATAAACCCTGGTCCCTGATTCGTGGTCCGTGATCTGTTTTCCTTGTATATAGTTGTATTTATTACTTATTTTTATACGTTGAACTAATCGAATATTATCCTCATATTCTTTTAAATCTTTATCACTCATCATGCTATTTTAACCTCAGCCTCTGTTTCAATCCAAACTTTCGCTCCACAACTAAGTGGTTTATCAGGACTGTATACAATTTTACTTGGACCAAGTATTTCTACCTCGTGTCCATAGTCATTAGATTTAGAAGTCTTAACAGTTATAACAGGTTCGTTTAAATTATGTTTTTTATTACTTCTAATTTTGTGTTGATTGACATGTATTTTTTTCTTTATATTTTTATTCATTATTCTGGCATATGTGTTTTCATATATTCTTTTATATCTACAACGTTTTTAGTATCTATTTTAATTTTTTTATCTCTCTTAATTTTTTTATCTTTTTTCTTAGGCATCGCATCCAACACTTCTCTCGTATCTAAGTTTACAAAAATTAATTGTACATCAAGCTCTTGTTGTTTTTTTGTAGGTGTTCTGTTTACTTTCCAACCGTTTTTAGTTCTTAAACTTAATGCTTTAACATCTATTAATATAACATCACCCATGCCATCCTCATCAATCAATACTAAATCAACGGGTCCATGTCCTGACATATTACGATGCACTGAATACCCTAGATTCATAAAATGTTCGGCAGCAATTAATTCTGCACGATTACCTTTTATGTGTTTACTGTGCGCCATTTTGTACTACCATTTTAACCATCGTGGTCCATGGGTTGTAATCAATTTTAGTGCAAGCTGTGAGAACTACCATCGTCAATAAGATCATCATGGTTTGTTTCATAAAACTCTCCCTCTGAATCACAGTCCCAACATTGATGTACTGTGTAATCATTTCTTTCTATACTTGCAACTTTTACAAATCCATTACCTTTACAGGTAGGACATATATGTATTCTTACTCTAGCTTTTTTTAATTTTGCCATTTAACTTCTTCACTTTCTCATTTGCGATTGATTCAATGGTTTTACTGATTGACAATTTGGCATCGGGCAATAATACCTTCGACAACTCAATCAATTTCTTGTATGTGTCATGTGTTAATGATACGTTTCTGTATTTAGTTATATCCGTCATAATTCCTTTCATTTAATTATGATGATAATATAGGAGATTAATAATAAAAGTCAATGACAAAATTTGTATTAATAATGTTTTTATGTAGCGCCGTTCCTGGCAATGAGTGTCAACTTATAGACACACCCATAAATGATTTTAAAACTTATCATGAATGTGCTTATTATGGTTATGATTATTCTAGTATATTACTTAGAGAATTTAGTACAGATTTTGTTGATAACAATAGAGTTTTTACTGCGTTTAGTTGCAAAGAAGATGCAAGTATTTGACATTGTGTCTAAATTGTGTTAGGCCTTAAATTCTCACCACAATTAGCCTATCCATCTTACTCTCTCTTTGGATAGGTGTGTTCATATTAACCCCCCTAGTTTCCGTGCACGTACTCCTAGGAGAGCAAAGGCTCCACACCTCTCTGGAATGGGACGAACCCTCAGCCAGATCAACGGTTGTCGTACAGAGGCTAGCGCGAGGCATTACATGGACGCAGGTCCTTTTCATCATCATTATGGCTGCCGGTAGGTCTCACCCGGCATTATATCTAACGCATCTTACTGCGCCTATCTCCGAAGAGCTACAAAGACCAATGGGCCAAATTTTATCTACATATACAACCAAACATATCACCACTACCATCTTTCATAACATGTGCGTTAATCGGATGTTCGTAATAAGTAGTTAAATACAATCTTAATATATCGCAAAGATCAAAACAATCTACCTCATTCAATAACTCGATACCAACCATCATCTCTTTTGTTACTTCCACTAGTTGATAAAGTCCGTCGTTCAATAGTATGAGGTCCATTTGCAAACTCCTTTATTAATTTATACCAAAGATCTTTGTAATATAAATCTTTAGTTTTATTATAATTATTTGCCGCTTCGTCTATTTTTTCTAATTTTGTCATTGTTTGTAGTCCCCAATGCTATTATTTTATTAATGCTTGGTGCTTTTAATGTTGCGTGAACACCATAACTTCTCCACATTTTTTTCATTAAATTTAACTCTAATAAAAATGTCGACCATTGTCCTTGTGATGCACCTTCTACATTTATTGTTACTGTTTTCATATGTTCCTTTCTTTTCTTTCTATATAGGATATCAAATGATATTTGTCAACCCCTAACGGCCTTGGCCACGATATTTTTTGAACATACGTCGCTTACTTTTGTTCATTTTTGTAAGGCTAGGATTGCGTCCAATTGAAGTTTTATGAAATACTGGCTCGTGTGGTACTCTTGAGTATAAACTTTTAGACTTCTTGGCCATCTTTTAGTATTAATTTATGTTTATCTTTCTCGGATAATGCTATGGCTGGTATATAGCTAATTTTACCATTAATATGTTGTCTAAGATTTTCACCACATATAGTGCATTTATATATTTCTGGCACAACTGATACTAAAATTGTGTCTTCATTACATTCTGGACATACACCACCAACAACTTCTGTCTTAAATCGTATTGTGTTTTTAATACCCATTAATTTGCTAGTGGATTAGAAGAAGATGCTTTTATCTCTTCTATTTGTACTTGTAATAATTCTATTTGTTTTTCGTTAACTAAAATTTTAGTATGACCGTGTTCTGTGCTTAATGAATTAACTTTTTCTTCTAACACAGCTATTTGTGCAGAATAATCTATAGTTGATCTACCTTCTATTTCAGATAATTTAGTTGTAATTTCTCCATACTTAACAAAACCACCACCGATTGCAACAATAGCTGCTATCAAAGCTGCTATGCCTGCAAGTTGATCTTTTAATTTACCCATTTTTTAATGCCTCCAACTCCGACAAGATTTTTTGTTTTTTTAAATTAATCTCTTGAAGTTTTTTTGCTTTGATTTCAATCTTATCATTTTGAATATAAGTTGCAAGACTCTTATCAGAGTAAATTAATCTATTATCTATAAGGTTTAATTGATCTAAATATATGTCTTTTGGTGCATAAAATGCTACATTATAGGAATCTAAGGATATTTGATCATTTGTCATAGCCTGCATTTTAATTATATTTTTTATTTGTAGATTTTTTGATATATTTTTTATATCCTTGTCAACTTTTTCCATTACTTTTGCAATATTTTTAACGAGAGCTTTTTTCTGTTGTATTTCTTTTTGTTTGGCAATTTTTTTTGCTTGAACAGTGGATTTCTTAGCAGTTTCGCTAGTAGATTTCTCTTCTTTAATTTCTTCTTTTTCTTCTTTTTCATTAGTTGCTTCTACCATTTTAGTAGGCTTCTCTTCAACAGATTCTTCTTCAGCCATCTCTGTTGATTCTTCTTCTATCATTTCTTCTTCAGCCATTTCTGTAGGTTCTTCTTCTATCATTTCTTCTTCAGGAAAAGATTCTGTCATCATCTCTGGTTTTTCTTGTGTCATCTCTTCTTCTTGAAATGTTTCTGTTATCATTGGTGGTTCTTTGTCCATCATTTCTTCTTGTTCAAATGTTTCTTCGTCCTTGGTTGGTTCCATGAATACGGGTCCATTTGATTGAACGAACGATTCCTCTGATGAAAATTCCTCTTCTTGAGAAACCATTGGTAAGAATGTTGCAACGAGTTCTTCTGTTTCTTCATAAATTTCCTCCATCATTGTTTCATCTGCAAACATAACTATGGGACCATCTTCCATTGTCATGCCTTCAGGTTCCATCATAAACTCTTGGTCCATTTCCATAAAAAATTCTTGTATAAATTCTTCTGCAAATTGAAACGTGTTCATTTCCATTTCCATTGGCATTTCCATTTCAAATTGTGGTTCTTCTGTAAATGTAAATGTTTCTTCTTCAAAAAAGAATTCTTGCACATCATCAAATACTTCTTCTTGTAAATCACCTAAAGTATCTTGAACATCACCTAAAGCTGTTGAAGTATTAGTATCTAATACAGTATCATCGTAAGTCATGGTAAGAGCTGCACCTAATAAGTTAGGACCACCTCTACTAGCTGACCCTGAGTTATTATCTGTACCACTCCAAGACCAATCAACTTTGTTTGACCCATGGTTGTTGTAAATTACTTGATCATTGTATTGTCCACAGTTTGCAGTTTGTCCACCAGATGAAGATGTTGGATAACCATTACAGTTTCCTTGAAAACCTACTATCTCTGTTCTTGTTTGTGTAGTTGTAGATAAGACTGTGCCTGATGAATCTTTTAATTCTATTGTAACCGTGTGAGAGTCTGCACTTCCTGACTTACCTTCACAATTACCTGGTTGACTATCACAGTTTGCAACATCAATATAACTATTTAAAGTTATACCATTGTCTAACATTTCTTGTGTTCGATTATTATTTGTTAATGCAATGTCATCTACAGAAAGTGTAGCTGTGCCGGTAACTTCAAAGTCACCTCCAACACTATATTTATAACCACAACTAGATTGAGATGCAGGACAAGTTACATCAAAACCATTTACTGTAGAACCAGTAGATACAGTTCCAGATCCACCAGGATTTATTTGTTCTGTAGAAGTAGATCCCCAATCTACACCATCGCCTACGTTTGGAAGTAAGTTACCCGTTGTAATACTATCAGCTTGCGCTGCAGTAAATAAAAACAAAAATGGTATTAACCATTTCATTTTAGTATAAGTTTTTTAATACTTCTGCTGCCATCTATGTTGTCCTCTAGTTCTGCCATAGATTTTATGCATTGATACTTAACTTTGCTATCAGGTTTTAATTGTCTTTTAGCTACACGAGATCCTTTAAGACACTCGGACATTGAAGTTTGTATACGTGCTTCCTTAATCTCTCCGTTAATTATCATAAGTAAAGCTATGATCATTTCTGGCATTAGTGTGCTGCCTTTCCGTTTGCTCTAACTTTATCTTTTAAATCTTCAATATCAGCTAATGCTTTGTCTAATTGTTCTCTTAAAAATTCTATGTTAACTTTGTTAGTCATATTCATTTCTTGAGTTTCTTCCATTTTTTCTACGGATTTATACAAATCTTCCAATAAAAAATGTTGCTCCTGGTCTACAGGGACTTGCTCGGACTTTTTAAGTAAATCATTTTCAAACAACTCACGTGATGTTTCTAACGATACCAACCTTGCAGTCAGCTCAGTGTATGCGAACACGCCGGCTGCGACGAGCAAAATTAAGCTAGCAACCGTTTTCATTGGCATTTGCACGGCAGCAGATTCTGATATGTTTAGTGGTTTATTTTTCATTTAGGTGACTCCCAATTTACTGGTTTCTTTTTAGGTTTAATAATTTTTTCTCTTTCCCGATCTATTTCTTCAAATTCTTTTGTCATTTTACTTTGTTCTTGTAATTTTTTCTTTTCAGCTAAAGCTGCTTCTTGTGCTAATTTTTTTTCTTTTTTCTCTCTGGCTTTCATACGTTTTACGTATATGTCATAATCTGGTCTTTCATTATCATATTTAGACCATAACTTTTCTGCTTCTTTACCTATTTTACCATCTATAGGACATGGTGTACCTGCTTGTATCATAGACTCAAACACTCTTTCATCCTGACAAAGTATGGCTACAGCTGCAACTTTCATACCAAAATCATTAAGTATTCTTGCTAGTTTTAATCTTTCACAATTTTTATCTATAAAATGTTTACCACCACTAACACCAAGACCAAATGTTTGTATGCCTAATGATCCGCCTACAGCACACACATCTTGTGTCATACTATTGTAAGATGGTGAAGATGCTGATGGTGGTGCTGATCTAGTGTTAGAATTTGTTGTGCTGTTTGTTGTGCTATTAGAACTTGATCCAGATTGATACGTAGTTGTTGCTGTAGATGTGTATCCACCTTCAATTGCTGTATTAGATCCAGATGTATTTGTTTGTGTTGAACCTGAATAAGCTGGACTCATCCACGCTAATAAACATAATATAATAATTAATATTCCTGTGAAATAATAATTCATCCTGCAATACTCCATAATTATGCTGCCTGTCTACAAGAAGGACAAGTTTTTTTTATTGAATCTGGATGTTTTTCACAAACTGTTTTTATTTCTTTTTCTGGCATGTCTTCGTATAATTGTAAATGTTCGTCTTTACATTGACAAAACTTACCAAAAAATTTTTCTATTAATTTTTTAATCATTTTTCTTTTCCTCAATTTCGTAGAAAAAATTGTCAGTGTCTTCTGTTTTCCATTGACCAGAATCTTCTACATTCCATTCGGAAGTTTGTACCTTCCAATCAGGAATTTCATCCTTCACAGTAAATGAAGGTATGTCCCATATTATTCTATTATTTGGCTGTGCCGCATAGTTGCCGTCATCTAACGCAAGTATGTGTGCGCACTTATGTTCGTGCGGTATTTCTGAGTGATCAGTGTCTATTATATTACTCTCTGGATGTGCAAAGTCAACTGTGAATAAGTAGGACCCGTGATGCCACTTCTTATCTTTTCCTATGTATTTACCAGCTTGTCCGTCTAAAATATCAAAACTAGTAACACTAGGGTAGTAAGAAAAACAATTCCACAATTCCAATTCATCAAGTCTCCTGGTCGGAACATCTTTCGGTTGAAAACCACGTTGAATAAAAGCCGATATGGGGAGACGATAAAAGACAGCACCGTTTTCCATGATGGCATGGAAAAGGACTGGCCTTCCTGTGATTGAGGCAATGCCGAAGATAATACAGTCTTCAACTTCGCCATGATGTTTTTTAAGGTCATATAAATACTCCTTTTTTATTTGTGCGTATTGTACAGGAATATTTGCATTTAAGTAAGACATATTTTAACCTCATTTTATTGTACCCCAATTTACTCCAGATTCATAGTCTACTTTATTAGGCACCTCAAGTTTTACAGCGTCCTCCATAATAGATTTTATTTTCTGTGCATGTTTAGGGCTTTCCACAGATATATCAAGTTCATCATGTACTTGTATATGTGGTATTATACCTTCTTTGTATAATTCTAGCATAGCTTTTTTTGTCATATCAGCAGCTGATCCTTGTATTAATTTGTTTAATGCTTTGTAAGTGTATGCACGTTTAATCCCTGGTCCGTGTTCCGCGAGCGCTGTTTCATGTGGCAATGCCTTATGTATTCCAAACTGATTTGGTTCCCATAAATGAAACCTACATAGTCGACCAAGTAAAGTTCTTACTCGACCAGAGTTTTGTGCACGTTGCATAACATTATCCATTAGTTGTTTTACAAATGGAACTTTGTTGTGATATCGTTTAAATAAACTATCAGCTTTGTCTTTACTAACACCTAACTCTGCCTGTAATTTATTTTTACCCATTCCATAAAACAAACCAAGATTTATAGTCTTAGCCTGTGATCTAGGTATTTCTGCCATGTCAGCAACAATGTCGTGAAAGTCTGCATCACCATCGTTATATGCATCTAAAACCTCTTCAACACCATATAAATTTTGTAAAGCTGCATAATGCACTACCAACCTAGGCTCTTGCTGAGAATAGTCAAAACAACCCCATGTATGGCCCTTCTCTGGCACAAATAATGACCTAATCCGTGGTCCAAGATCTTTGTTTCTAGCCGGTATTTGCTGTAAATTAGGATTAGAATAACTAAACCTACCGGTCACAGTTCCGCCATTATCTGATCTAAGTTGATTAATTTCTGCATGAATTCTACCTTTATGTGAATGCTTTAATATGGTATCAATAAATGTGGTATGAGCCTTGTTAATTTCACGGGCTTGGGCAATTAGTTTCACCAGTGGGTGGGGGTGATTCTGTAAAAAATTTTTTGTAAATGATGGAGAATTTGTTTTTTCGGTTCGGTCAAATGGTAGGCGAAGTTTTTCAAAAACTTGTGCAATGGATCTCGCTGCCCATATTTGGGTATCTACTCCAGTTTCTTTTCTTACTGATTGTAAGCATTCTTTTTCTTGTGCAACTAATTGTTGCTTTAATTTGTGAGCGGCTTCTTCATCTACACAAACTCCTAAAAAACGCATATCAACTAAGCAAGGAAAAAGTTCGGTCTCTAATTCAAAAATAGAAGTTATATCTTGATGTAAAATTTCTTTTTTTAGTTCTTGCCAAAGTTCTAAAGTAAGTTCAGCGTCCTTTTCTGCGTATGCGCCAACATAAATGGCAGGTAGTTTATACATTTCTGCCTTGGCGTCAACTCCCCAATCTTTTGCAGCTTGATATAAATCGCTTTCATTTTTTGTTTTGCCAGTGTATCTTTTAGAACAATTGTTTAAGTCATAGCGCATTTGATTTTCATCAACTAAGGCCGATGCAATCATCGTGTCTACAATTTTACCGTTAATACTTAAACCGAGCGCTCGAATCCAACACACGTCATACATGGCGTTGTGGAATATTTTTGTAGAGGTAGTACTTAATACATCTTGAAACCATTTTAAAACTTTTTTACGATCCATGTTGCCACCACCTTCGTGTGCAATAGGGTAATAACCTGACCATCCTGGTACAGCTACAGCTATGCCAGTTACATCACCTTTACCAATTACATTACCTGATCCCATTTTTATTAAATCTGGATCTTTAGTTTCTAAGTCAATTGCAATTTCATTATGCTTAGATAAGTCTGGAAAATTTTCTGGTGGTAACCACTCTGTTTGTGGTTTAAATAGAGGAGTCTGCATCGTAATCTCTTTCAAGTATCATTTCTAAATAATGTATAGCTTTTTCAATGTCTTGTCTCTTTCCTTTTACAGAATGTCTGCATATATATTTTATAGCATTACCCTCTGCAAAAAGCAACTTGTTCTCGTTTATAAACTCTGCAGGTTGAATTTTCATATTGCGATAATGTTTACCGCCGATTTGATCTTCTAAAGAATTATATATTGTTCCTTTAAATATATCTTTGTGTGTCATAGTAAATATCCCTTCTCATATTTTTTTGGTTCTATTATGTGTAAGTTTTCTTTTGTTCTAGTTGCACCAACATAAAACAATCTGTTTTCATCGTCTGGATCTCTTTCATAACCTTTCATAGTGTTCTGTGTTAGATCCGTTAACAACACAACATTTTGCGCTTCACCACCTTTAGCTCCGTGTATGGTAGATAATTCTATTCTTGGTTTTTTATTTAGTTTTTCTCCGTTTGCTCTCATCTTTCTTAAATAATCTACTTTAGTTTGTCCGGCATCATCAAACGCTTCATACCAAACTGTTTTAATTTGTAGACCATAATCTTTTGTTAATTGATCTATTCCATAAAAAGATTCTTTAGCCATACCTTTTATTTTTTTCTTGTGCCAATGTTTTGGTCCCATATATTTAGATATGTTTTCTATTTCTTTGTAAGAAACTAATTGACCCTGCCTTAAATGTTCCCAAGCTGTTGCTGCTTCGTGTAAATCTTTTTCTGTGCCTCTTCTATATCTTGATGAATAATATAATCCACGTTGATATAAAGATTCTTCCACGTCTTTTAATAAATGTTTAGTTCTCGCTAATACTAACCACTCTCCTGATGACATATTAATTGTATCAGCGTTGTAGTGTCTGTGTAAACTTCCTTGAACAGTTTTTGGTTGCCATGTTTTATCAATTCTATTTCTAATTCTATTAATAATACCCATTGCTATACCATGAACTTTAGCAGGTATTCTAAACGATTGTGTAAGCGGTAAATATTGTCCCTCTAAAGCTATAAACGAATCTACATCTGCACCAGCCCATTTATATATTGCTTGGTCATCATCACCTGCAATAAAAGAATCTTCTGTTTTATTCCAAATAGTTCTTGCCATATCCCATTGCATCAATGACAAGTCTTGTGCTTCATCAATAAATACTACATCAAACTTTGGTGATTTGTCTGACTTTGTAAATTCTGTAATCATGTCATTAAAATCTATTAAGTTGTATTCTTTTTTGTATCTTGTTAACTCATTGTCTATAATTTTTAAGGTGCTCCGCTCTAAGTCTTGTGTGTGTTCGTGTAAATCAAACTGTTGTTCTGGTGTAATGTTTCGTAGTTGTGCTAATTGTATAATACGTAAATATTCACTATCAGAATTAAATGCACTACCTTGGTCTTCTTGATAGTCTGCATAGGTTACAGGAAACCCTAATTTTTTTCCTAAATCTTTGTAATGTCTTTGTTGCATTACTTGATCTTTTTTTATTCCAAGTTTTCTAAATGCTAGTGAGTGTAAAGTTCTAAAGTATGGTAGGTCATCCTCTGTTAAATTAAATTTTTTAATTGCTCTGTCTCTTGCTTCGTATGCAGCTTTTTGTGTAAATGCAAAGTACCCTACCTTGTCAGGATCAGTTTGTTTTAAATAATCATCTACTTTGTTTAACAAAGTTGTAGTTTTTCCTGTGCCTGGTGGTCCCAATACTATTGTTCTCATTAATAAGGGTCTTTCGGTTTAAGTTCTTTTTGTGTATAATCATCTGTTTTTTTATCAAATTGTTTTACAACAAATACAGATATTCTTTCTTTGCTAATTCTTTTATCATCACAGTTGCATGTTTCTTTTAACATTTGTGCTGTACGTGAGTAGGGTACATCCCAACGTTTTCTAATTAAAAACTGATTGTAAAATTTATCAAATATAAAATGATGATAGCCGTCTTTAGTTAGCACACCACCACGTTTTAAATCTTTTATGTCAGATCCTATGTGTCTATCTAAACAAAATTCTTCTAAATGGTTTTGTAATTGATCTTGTGTAGTTACACCTTCTGGTGGATCTATTGGTTCGTGATTCTTCATCAATGGGTTTATTATCATGTCCCAATCTTTTGGTTTTACTGTTGGTGGTTTAAAATCTAATTGTTCCATACATGCTTCTTGGAATAAACTTTGTTGTTTTAAAAATTTTACATTCTCTAAATGTAGTCGTTCTCCATCTACGTTTAAATAATAATATGGTTTTTCTAATTTAATTTTTTGTAAGTCAGTTAACGCAGGAAATACTATCTCTTCACCAATACCAAACTTTCTTTCTCTACATAATTTTTTATCACATAAATTACACATAGGTGTGTCATTACATTTATAACCCCATTCTTTTTTATCGTGTTGACGTTTAATTATTTCTACTTCAGACTCACTAAGTGGCGTTGTTGATGCTGTTGCATTAAACAAAGTCATTTTACTTTTCCATTCTGCAGGCCATTTCTTTTTAGCGTACACACCAAAGTGAAACATAGAATTATTTCTTCCACCTTCTGGTATTTTATTCATTGCCATAAGTTCTATACATGGTGGTGCATCAGAGTATTCTGATTGTGGTCTTGTTATTTTAACAAAATCAAGATCGTATTGTTTTATTTCTTCATAAATTTTATAAAATTCTTCTAATGTTGCAGCAGAGCCATCTTCTTTAAATGCATAACGAGTAGTTTTATCACCACCAAAATATGGTAGATTTAAAAAATTACCTGTGTCATCTGCTGATTTTAATTGTATTTGTTTTGGAAAAACTTCTGATCCGCCGTATCCTAATAATGTTTTTATTTCTGTTAGTTTGTCTCTCATTCTTTCTGCTGATACGGGTTGATCTGTAAACAGAAAGACATGTGCCCCTCCACTCTTTGACCTACACACGGCCAAAGGCAATTTAAATTGTTTTATTTTATCTATTAATTTTTTGTGATCAAATCCTGCATATGAATCTATGTCTACACATCCCCATATACACTGATTGTCTTCGTCAATTGGTATGATACCTAAACTTTGTGTGCCATTTAAATGCATGGTCCACAGTTCCGTGGTCACTGGTTGACGTACTACAAATGATTGTCCCTTTAGCTTAACACCATTTTCTGCTGGTGCTGTAACTTTGGTGCAACCATGTGCACGTTCCAATCCTTTAAATATTTTTTCAAACATAATTTTTAAACGGGCGCCCCCACTCTCGCTTCAGCGCCCGTCTCCTAGGATTCGGTTAGTATGGTGAATCTGTTTTTGATTCGTCTGACCCGTGTTTAACTTCCACAGCACCCTTGCCAACTTTGTCAGCAAAAGATTTTGCAATTTGATAAACTCCTTGATCTTGTATCGGACCAACTTTAGACACTTCCCAACCAAACCATGTTCCTTTGTCATTAGACATTTGAACAGTTTTTAAATTGTAAATGTGGCTGTATGTTGGCGGTGTAAACAAACCATTTTTACCTTGCAGTTTAATTCCCATCATAATGGAATTCCATTTACGACTTATTTTTAATTGAGTCGCTTTCATAGAAATTAAAGCTGTCTGTGGTGAATCACCTAAAACTACTACGTAATGATTTGCAGTATTTTCTAAGTAATTACCATTAGGTAATCTATCTTTAAAAGATTTGTCACGAGTAGTTGTGCTCATGATGTCTGAACTTGCATCATGTATCGCTACTGGTGAACCTTTACCCTCACCTCTATCTTGCCATTCTACATATTTTCTTTCGTAGAATGCAGGTATAACATCTATTCCTTTAGTGCCGTCAAAAATTTCATTTGTAACGGTATTGAGAATCATGCCAGGTTCTGCCCCCTCAACATATTTCCCATCTCTCTTATTAACTTCTGGAGATAGCTGTCCTAATACTTTCAGAAATGGTAATGCAAGATCTTCTTGCGTCATGTTCTGAGAGCCTTTATCTGCATCAGCTTCAAACATATTGACTGCTAATGCATTTCCTTTTTTCTCTGTTACTTGGTTCATGTTTATTTGTTCCTTTTTATTGTTGTTTTATTTCCAACGAATACGTTGAAAAGTTCCGTTGGCATTTCTTTTCCTGCCTCAATACGTTCACGGACTAACGCTTTGAGAGTCATAGGTTCAACTTTCAATTTTTGTTGAGGTTGATAACCCTGACTCTCTGCAAGGGTGGCATAATCAGCCGCCTTGTTATCCTCGTTACGACCAAAAGATACGGATATCTCATTTTTGATTATATCTCCTAGTCCATTGTTACGAAGCCATTTAAACGCTGCCTCTCTATTTGCAATAGTGATGCTTGCGCTGTAATTTGGTTTTACATCTACAGAAGATCCATCCATAAGTTTAAGATGTGATAAACCCATCTCAGACATCATGGTCGGAATTACCTCTCCAGATATATTATCAATTTGTTTTTTTGTATTTTTTATATTTTCTTCTTGTAGTTCAAGTCGTTTGTTTAAATCTTCTAACTTTTCTACTTGATCTGCAAGTGTTTGTATGTTGGTTGTTTTTTGCAAAACATTTTCTTGGTCTTGTTCGAAATCAATTGGCATCAATTTCTCCTTTCTCGTATAGATTAATTTCAATAGGATAATATGCTCTTTCTTGTTTATCCCATTTAAGTAAATTAAATTTACCATTTGTCATGTCAGAAACTATAGAACATGCTACACCAATAATTGCGGGATCACCAGTCAATAATAAATAATCTTCTGTCGTAAAATTTTTTAATCCTTTTCGTAATTTAAAAATTAATGGACCAGGAGAAAATATTATTTGTGAAAATTCTGGTAGTAAAAATTCAAACTTACCATATTTTGCAGCACCCATAATGTTAATTTTTGGTGAGCCTGATTGAGTTCCAGCAACTTCTTGAATTACATAAACTTTATTTTCTTTCATGCTTGACAATATAGTTATAAATGTTATCTTGTCAACTAGAAAGAAGAAAAACTATGAACTATAAATTTAAAACAAAACCATACAAGCATCAAATGACTGCTTTAGAAAAGTCATGGAACAAAGAAACCTACGCATATTTTATGGAAATGGGTACAGGTAAAACAAAAGTATTAATAGATAATATGTCTATGCTTTACGATAAAGGTAAACTAGATGGCGCGTTAATTGTGGCACCAAAAGGTGTTGTTGGCACTTGGTATAGTAATGAATTACCTACGCATTTACCAAGTCACATAGAAAATGTGACTGTATTGTGGCAGCCAAATATAAACAAAAAACAACAACAAAAACTAGAAACTTTATTTAAGGTAGAAACGGCTTTACACATTTTAATTATGAACGTTGAAGCTTTTAGCACAGAAAAAGGTAAAAAATTTGCAGAAAAATTTTTACAATCACATAATACATTAATGGCTATTGATGAGTCTACTACAATAAAAAATCCTAGTGCTAAACGCACAAAAAACATTGTAGATTTAGCAAAAAAAGCTAAATACAGACGTATTATGACAGGTTCTCCTGTTACTAAAAATCCATTAGATTTATATAGTCAATGTGAGTTTTTGGATTCTTATCTTTTAGATTTTTCTTCTTATTATGCATTTAGAAACAGGTATGCAGAAATGAAAACTATGCACGCACATGGCAGATCAATACAAGTTGTAGATAAATTTAAAAATTTAAGTGAGTTGTCTGACACTCTTAAAAATTTTTCTTATCGTGTGTTAAAAGAAGATTGTCTAGATTTACCAGATAAAATATTTATCAAACGTCAAATACAACTGACACCAGATCAATTTAAATTGTACGAACAAATGAAAGAACAAGCTTTAGCCATATTACAAGGCAAAGTATCTAGTACAAAAAATTCTTTGACACAATTAATGAGATTACAACAAATAACTTGTGGTCATTTTACAGATGATAATGGTGCTATACAATCTATTAAAAATAATAGAATTGATGAATTAATGAGTGTGTTAGAAGATGTAGAGGGTAAAGCTATTATATGGGCTCACTATCAATATGACATTAATAAAATTATAGAAGCTATTAATAATGAATATGGTCCAGGATCTTTTGTTGACTACTATGGATTAACTCCAAAAGAAGAAAGACAAGACAATATTAAGCGTTTTCAAGAGGACCCTAAGTGTCGATTCTTTATTGGAACGCCTTCTACGGGCGGCTATGGGATAACTTTGACAGCTGCAAACACCGTAATTTACTATTCTAACGGATATGACCTAGAAAAGCGTTTACAATCAGAAGATAGAGCACACCGTGTTGGACAGAAAAAACCTGTAACTTACGTAGATATAAATGCTGAAAA
>VTLG01001127.1_pt1 | contig 18138 bp, 23 predicted proteins | sample 4694571 | NCBI WGS metagenome assembly VTLG01 (sample SAMN12604809, study PRJNA352737) | marine metagenome | biome: ENVO:00000447; feature: ENVO:00000209|ENVO:00000569|ENVO:01000036; material: ENVO:00002151; isolation source: viral sequences binned using virsorter ... | reverse complement strand
GCCGAGCATTTGCATCTGGTAAACACGGATCTCTGTCGTCCATTTTTTTTGCCCGTTCGGATCATCCCAGGAGCGCGTTTGTAATTTGCCTTCAACGTAAATCTGGCTGCCTTTTTTGAGATATTGCGCCGCGATGTCGGCCAGCTTATCCCAAAAGACCAGCCGGTGCCATTCGGTTTTTTCCTGGCGCTGATTCGTGTTTTTGTCGGTCCACGATTCGGAGGTGGCCAGCGAAACATTGGCGGCCTGGGTGTTGTTTACCTCTTTTATTTCGGGGTCGGCGCCCAGATTGCCGACGAGAATTACTTTATTAACTCCGGCCATATTTTTATGTCTCCTTGATTTTGATTTTATATTGCGCTTCTACGTGCTTTTTTTTCCAGCGGTAAAGCGGCGTAGCGAAACCTTTTGAATCCTCGACGATCTCCTGGTCGTCCTCGTTATAGACGAAATCGGCCACGTATTTGCCGATTGTTTCGCCGGCGACCTCCAGGGGGAACGGTACCTGGAGGCGCAGGGAATGAATGCGGCCGGCGCGTTCAAGCAGTTTTAAATCCCGGTAGCGGCGCGCTTCGCGCAGGCTGTCGAAATTATGGCCGTCTAACAAGGTTTTTCGCGCGTTATATTTGTGCCTGGTTGTCAATGTGGAAAAACAGTCCTTTTTTTGGCCTGAAAATCTGTAGTTGTAAATGCCTGCCTGCTCTGCATTTAGAGGTCCATCTCTGCGTGTAACGTTCGCAAGGGCTGCAAATGTCTTAATTTGTTACATATTTTTCCCTTGATTTGCCGGACGCGCTCCCGGGTTATATTGAGCTGCTGGCCGATCTCTGAGAGCGTTTGCGGCGGTTTGCCGTCCAGCCCGTAATAGCGCGTCAATATCAATCGCTCTCGATCGTCCAAATCGGCCAGGGCCATGTCGATCTTTTCGGCGCGCTCCCGGTTTTCCGGGCCGCCTTCGACATCAAAATGCGCTTGCGTCGCGCTGATAAATTTATCCAGGATATATTGGTCTAATTCGCTGTTTTTCAGGGTCAACTTTTGCAAGGACACATTGCTTTGCACCATTAAACGCAGGCCTTGGGCCTGCACTGCGTTGAGGTCCATAGTGTGGGCGATATCGTCGAAATTGGCATCGTGGCCGCTGTTGAGCCGCTCGCTTTCAATGCAGCGGTACTCATGCCATAGCTGCCGGTAATGTTCCGGCACGGTTATGACTCGATTGTTGTGTATCGCGCTCATCATTTTTTGCCGTATCCACCAGACCGCGTAAGAGATAAATTTAAGGCCGCGCTCAAGCTCAAAACGGTCAAGGGCCACCAATAAGCCGAGAATGCCCTCCGCGACCAGGTCGGACATGGGCAGGCCGTGGTGCGCCCAGGGTTTAGCCACGGAAACGACAAAGCGGACATTTGCCTGGATTATGCGGTCCCGAGCCGCTAAATCGCCCTCTTGCTGCCAGCTAATTATGGCCTCCTTTTCCTCTTCCCGGCTGAGGGGGTCGATCGAATCGGGCCAGGGGGGCAAGCTTTTCGGTTTCTTGTCCCAATGTTTCCAACCGTACTTAAATTTCGGCATCGGGTGTTTTGTCCTCGGCCCGGAGAGTGCGCAGCGCTTCTTCTTCGGCATCACGGGGCAACTGGTGCGCTCGAACAGCGGCCCGGATCGCTAAACGCTCGGCTTGATTTTGCGTCAACCGGCCGCGCTCGTATGATTTTTGAGCGGCGGTCAAAATCAAAGATAAATCTTCCCAATCGGCCGCCTGCTCGATCGTTTCCAGCCAGCTTTTAGGGCGCGCCATAGCTCGATAAAACGCGCATTAAGGCAATCGCCTCGACGATATGGGCTTGTAGATTCGGCGCCGTGATGGGGCCGTAGGTTCCCATTCGGGTGTCGATTTTCATCACGCAAAATGGGGATTGTGTAATTTGAATTTTGTGGTAGGGGTCCACTTCCAGCCAGGCAATAATCTCTTTAAAAGCCTCCAGGATTTCGGAATTTCGCGGCCGTTTATTTTCGTTAAAAATGCCGTGGCATTTTTGGCACAACGCGATTAAGTCCTCGTCTTGTTCGCGCCCTAAATTCTCATACGTGCGATGGTGCGCGTGCAGAAACGGGGGTTTATCGTTACAAAGTTGGCACCGGTGGCCGGCGCGCTCTTTGCAGCGGGCGCTGATCTCCTGCCATTCGGGGCTATTCTCGGCCACGTGTTCCCGATATTCTTGGGAATATTTATAATCTGCGGTCAAAACCCTTCGGCCTCTTCCGCGTCGACGGGCAATAGGCCGCCTGTTTTAATTCGGTTTTCGATCCTTTCGAGGATCTGGTTTGTGGCGGTCACATAGCTTTTTAATTCGTCGTTTCGCTGTTTTAATTCGTCGTTTTGCTGTTTTAATTCGTCGTTTTCGCGCTGCATTTCCTCGCTATCGGGCTTTTTTTTGCGCCGGGGGATCGTGTCTATATTTGCGGCAATGGTTCCCTTTTTGAAAAAATAATCGCCGTCTTGGGTGATTTGGTTGCGGTTATTGCAACGCCGGCTCATCGTGCCGCGCCACTTTCCTTTGCGCAGCGCGTAGGCGCGGATTGTTTCGCAGGTCAAGTCGAGCGCCTCGGCGACCTGGGGCAGTGTCTCGATCATATCGGGGTCTATGTCCGGGTCGAAAAAGTCCATTTGTCCGTTTTCGCTCATTTTTTGTCCCTTTCGTGGGGGATTATATATTTCAGCCTTCGCGCAATCCAGGCCAGCGTGCCAAGCCATCCATTCCAGACCTAATTGACGGCGCCTTGATTGCGCGGTTTTTGCGCTTCTTTAAAAATTCTTTTGCGCATTTTTCTTCGACATCGGTCCAGTTAGCATCCGGCAGCCGGGCGGCCCGGAATATCTCGGCAGCGTCTTCGGGCGCCAGCTCTGAATTAGTTTCAAAAATCGCAGCCTGCACCGGCCGGAACGCCTCGCGGTCAATGCCCTGGCTAAAGTCCAGCCGTTGAGTTTGCCGCAAATGCGCGATAATGGCGGCGCGTTTGGCTTGGTGCTGGCCGATTAGAGCGCGCCAGTCCAACTTGTTGAAAACCTGGGTGGCGCGGTTTTGGTTTTCCGGGGTTTCTTCCAGGTATTTTTTGGCTGTTTCCCGGGCCTTTTTGGCGGTGTGTTCTTTTTCGGCCATCTCTTCCAGGTGGCCGCGAATATCTGCGATCGAGGGCGGGAATGTGCCTATTCTGTTGCCGTTGGTTGTGGGGGTGTAGTCCTCCAGGTGGTGCTGTACAGCTGTTCCTACCTGGTCCGCTTCTTCGTTTTCAAAATGTTTGAGAATATCTTGATGCTGTTTGTCGGTTGAGAATTTCTTCCAATATTTTTCCCAAGTTCTAATAATGCCCAGGCTTATCTCGGTATGGTCTTTTAATTTCATTTTTAGCCTCGTTCTTTTCTTATTTGCGCCGTCATTTTTTCTAGTTTTTCTTCAAAAGAAATTTCTTCTCCCTTTTCCTTTTCCTTTTCTTTTTCTTTTTCATTTTCATTCATTATATAGAGCCGTTCGGCCGGCTGAATCTTAATTCGGTCCGCTGAACTGTTCATTCGGTCCGCTGAACTGTTCATTCGGTCCGCTGAACTGTTTGGTTCATCGGGCTGAACCTTTGAGGCGCCCCAGGGCAGCGTGAAACTTTGCACCCTGCCCTCTTTTTTTCGCTCGATTATTCCACCCTCGATCAATTCGGCCAGGGCGGCGTGCAGCGTGGCCTTGCATTCCATGCCGGTGGCTTGCATCAGCTTGTCCAGGGTGGGATTGCATTGTCCGCTTTTCGGGTTGCGCATCATGTCCAGCGCAGCGGCTACGACCTTCGCCCGGGGCGATAAATCCACGCGCTCCAGGATATCCTCGTATATTTTGCCGTATCTCATAAAGTCCTCGTTTGGTGGTCCGGCCTGGCACGCGCGACGGCCTCCCCGTGTCATCGCGTTGTATCCCCCTTTAGCGCCAGACCGAACCGAACCGATAAGCCGCGCCGACGGCCCTACCTCTTGCCCTTTCGCTTGTCAGCCGCCGGCGCGCCGATTAACTCGACGCTAGTTTTATAGCCGCGCGCTTTTCTTCTATTTCTGTGCGTTTTTCTTTGAGCTCGTCGTATACGCGCCGGTAATCGTCGGCTGGCACTTCGTCCAGGCCGCCGAAGCCGCAGCTGGTCAAAACGATGGCGACCTGGTCCTCGTCGTCGATTTTTTTAATAAAGTTTTCGCAAGCAATTAAAAATTGGGTTTTGGCATATGCTATTTCGTTAGGGTTGGCCTGGCTTAAGTCCGGCGGCTCGCCAGCGTCTGGCTTAAATCCGGCCGGCGGCTCCTCTGGTGGCGGCTGCTGCGGGCTGCTGGGGTCGCTCTCGTCCTCGTCGCCGCTAATCTCTACGTGCGCTGTCTCGCCCGAATTGGTGAGCCAGCGCAGCGCCCGGGCAATCGCCCGGGTTTCGGCCATGCGCAGCAGGTGCGGTGCTATAGCGCTGGTTGTATTTTTCGGGTTGGCGTCGCCGTGGCCGCTGTATTCCTGGCCGTCGGTATTTTTCACGACGGCGCGGAATATCGCCATCATGCCGTTTTCCTCGGCCGGGAATTGCAGGATCTCCGTATTGACGCCGGCCAGGCCATATTGCTTATGGCCTTTGTCGAGCAAAACTTTAAAAGGGATTCCGGTAAAATTCTTTTGATATGCCATTTTTTTAATCTCCTGGGAGTGCCGCCCAGATCACGCTTAATGGTTGGCCATAGCGCCCACAAACCAACCGCGCCGCGATCCAGGCGGCAGAATGTGATTAGCTCCAGATCGTCCAAAGGCGGCCGTTGCGATAGGCCAGACGGGCCTCTGCCTCGTCCTGGGCGATCATTTCGTCAGTGCTGGGATTATCCGCGCCGCCAGATATAGCACGGCCACGGCCGCCAGAATCACCGGCGGGTCCATTATTGCCTTTTTCATTTTTTTCCTCGGGGGCGTCGGCCTGGCGCAAGTGATGCGCCAAGTCGGTGGCCTCGGCTGGGGGTGCGGTGCGAGTTGAGGGGGTGCGCGGCTGCGTGTGGCCGCAGTCGATGCAGCCGAACAAGGCGTGGGCCGGGACAAGGGTGCCGTGGCCGTTGGGGCAAGTCGGCAGCTGGCGCGGGCGCGCCAGTTTAAAGTTGCGGATCGCAACTTTGTGGCTTACTTTTGAAAACATAAACGCCTCCTATTTGATTGGTGGGCCGTTTTAGCCGGGCCGCGAAGACCTTCCAAGTATTCGCGGTTCCGGCGCTTTTTTTAAGTTACTTAAAGATAATAAACTTCTATTGTGGTGTCAAGCGCAAACTTGCATATAAAAGTTTAAAACACCTTTTCTGTAAAGTTTTTTATTGACAAAATGCCGGTTTTGGAATAATTTCTTTGATATGGAAAATTTTAATATGTTGCGAATAAAAACCGAAGAAATTGCAAGATATAGAGTATTGAGAGGGTTTAAAACTTTGACCTCTCTTGCTGAAGCGCTGGGCTGGCACCGACAATATCTCAGCCAAGTTTTAAACATGCCTGACCCCGGGGGCGTGCATTTAAAAACGATCGCCCGGATGTGCAAGGTTTTGAGTGCGCCAGACGACCAGGTCAAAATCGAGGATCTGGTCGAGTACGTACCCGACCCGTGAAAATTACACATTTTATAAATTCCTTGCAAGGTTAATTGAAAACGATTAACCTGCCGCCTTCCGTGGCCGGCCGCGCCGGGTGCCTGCGACGACCAGGCCGCGCAGCTGGTCCAGATTGGCCTCGCTCAGATAGCGCACGCCGCGCCCGGGTGTGCTGGCGACGGTGCCGATTTCGTGCTCCAGACATTTCTTTTTAACCCAGATTTGAGATCGGCCGATCTTCTCGGCGGCCTCTGCCGTTGTGTATTGGCCGCCTGGGGCGAGTTCGTCGAGCGCCGCGCGTATCTGGGCCTCGGTGGCCTGGTGGCCTGCTGCGCGCAAAGAGGCCGCCAGCTCGGGCAAGCGCTGGCGGCCCCATTGGGCGAGAATTTCGATCAGGGCGGTTTTCAATTTATGACCTCCCGAATTCTTCGCACTTAGTGATATAAGCATGTTCCAGCTCGGCGGCCCGACGATTGGGAACAACGTCTATATAGCGATCGGCGGCGGCCTCTTGCGGTGTTGCTATCGTGGCATCGCCGAAGAGGTCAAAAGAAATGAACCGGCCGGCTGCGGCTTTGAGCTTGTCATCCCAAAATGTTATTTTTCCATCGGCGCTAATGTGGGCAATGCTTCTTCCGTGCTGTTTGCGGTTGAAGATAACTTCGCTATTGCTACCGCTTATTCTAGTAACTCCCAAGTCAAAAGGGCTTTCATTGTATCCGTTCGTACCGTTGGCGGTCAAGTAGCTGATTAAGTTCGTCGCGTTGCTCATTTTGTTATCTCCTTGGTGTGTGTTGCCCCGGACTTCGGACCGGAGCCGTGGTTTAATGCCGCCTTGCGGCGGCACCCGTCACCTATTAGTTGAACCATCCGCTGAAGCCATCGACCAGGTCAGCGGCCATGCGGTCAAGGTGCAGATCGGCCCGTATTGTAGCCTCTCCGTTTGCGCCATTATAAGAGATAAACCGACTAGCGGCGGCCTCGAACTTGTCATCCCAGAACTTTATTTTTCCGTCGTCGCTAACGTGAGCAACTCTTTTATAATCGCCGTATTTTTCCCTTTTCCTGTCGGAGATTGTAGTTCCGTTGCCCATGCAAAAAGCGCCCAAATTGAAATTCTTGTTGTCTGCCATTGCGCTGATTAAGTTCGTCGCGTTGCTCATTTTGTTGCTCCTTGTTGGTGGTTGTTTTTGTTTCCCTCAATCTCTATAACTAATATAACCACAGTGGTTATATTACACAAGGGGTAAATGCCCCTTTTTGAAAGAAAAATGCACTTTTTTTAAAAAAAAAGCAGGAAAAGCCCAAGCCGCTTGACAAATCCCCGCTGTCGAAGATATTTGAAGCGTACACTAGACCGGCCCGGGCTACTCCTCCCACATTGGCCGGTGGCCGCGCCTCGATTTTTCCCGAGCGTTGGCTGACGTGCGGGTTTTGCGGGGCGCGGCCCTTTTTTAAGGTTAACCGAAATTTATTAAACTGTTTTGTTGGGCAAAGTTAGGCCATAATATTATGGCGGCAACAATCGAAGAAATAGAAAAGGCTTTAACCGTTTCTCATGGCCTGAAGGGGCCGGCTGCGCAAAGCCTGGGCGTCACCTGGCAAGCTGTACAGAATCGGATTAAAAAGTCCGAGCGATTGCAGAAGCATATCATGCAAGTGCGCGAGGATTCGCTCGATTATGTCGAGGGTAAACTTTTCGAGAATATCGACGAGGGCAACACCTCCAGCATCATTTTTTATTTGAAGTGCCAGGGCAAAGGGCGCGGCTATGTCGAGCGCGTCGAAACGACCGGCGCGGATGGTGGCGCTATCGAGCACCGGCAAATTGACGCACCGCCTCGGCCGGCAACGTATAGCGATTGGCTCGAACAGACGGCCGGCAACCGGCTTGACCAGGTGTTCGGGGAAATGGCCGGCAATGGTGGCCACGAGGCCAACGGAAACGGCACCACATGAGCGTAGCGGTCAAACAGGTGCCGGTAGCCTGGCGGCCGCAGCACGGGCCGCAGTCGGACGCCTGCGCGGCTGCCGACATATGCCAAGAATTGTTCTATGGTGGCGCCGTGTTCGGCGGTAAATCCGATTTTCTGCTCGGCGATTTCGCCAGCGACATCGAGCAGGGGCCGGCCTGGTCGGGCGTGCTATTTCGCCAGACATCGCCGGAGCTGGAGGATATAATCGAACGCAGTCACGAAATATTTCCATTTCTCGGCGGCGAGTATTTGGTCGGCAAATCGACCTGGCGCTTCAAGAGCGGGGCGCTTTTGCGATTGCGACATATGGAAAGCGAAAAACATTTTCAGCGATATATGGGCTGGTCCCTGGCCTGGATCGGCTGGGACGAGCTGCCGAACTGGCCGTCCTTGAAGCCATATCATCAGATGAAGTCGAGGCTGCGCGGGCCGGCGAAGCTCAAGCGCATCCGGGCCACGGGTAACCCGGGCGGCCGCTGCCATGCCGAGATCAAGGCTTATTTCCACATCGGCCGGCATCCGCACGGCTATCACCTGCATCACGACGACGAGAGCGGCCTGGCGCGCATGTTCGTGCCCAGCAGGGTGCGCGACAACGAGATCGGGCTGGCCGGCGATCCGGGTTATATATCGAGGCTCAAGGGCGTCGGCGACCCGGAGCTGGTGCGCGCCTGGCTCGACGGCGATTGGGACGCGATCGTCGGCGCGTATTTCTCGATGTTCTCGCGCGCCGAGGCCGAAGTCGAACCGTTTGAGATTCCCGAAGGCTGGTCTGTATTTACCGGCGGGGATTATGGCGAGCACAACCCCACTTGGTGGGGCATCGCGGCCGTTGATTTCGACGACGATCTGTGGATCATCGACGAATATGTCCGAGCCGAAGCCGGCGGCGCCGATCATGCGCGCGGCGTCAAGGCGATGGTCGATAATTGCCCTTTTATCCGCAAAAGCCGGCCCAAGCTGCACCTGGCGCCGTCGGACATGTGGACCTCCCGGGCGCCAGGCGAGGCCAGCCAGGCGCTGGCACCGCGCGATTCGTTCGCCGGCCAGGGCATCCACCTGACCCGGGCGAACATGGACCGGGTGAACGGCTGGCGCAACCTCAAGGATTTGATGTACAGCAAGCGGATTAAATTTTTCAAGGGCCGCACCGACCGCGTGGCTTCGTCGTTGGCGTCAGTGCAGCGCGACCCGCACGACGCCGAGGACGTGCAAAAGGGCGGTGACGATCACCCGGCCGACGGCCTGAGATATATCATCAATCACGTCTACAAGCCCCGGCCGCTTAAAAAGACGGATACCCGGCCCAACGCCGGCGCGGCCGTTATCGATTTGCTCGAATCGTTGGGAAAACAGAAGTCGAGATATTCATAATTATATTCTCCTTTCCGCGTGTTGCCTGGAAAGTGAGCGCGGTTGATTAAGTTTAGGTTATAAAAGGGCGCCATCCCGCCGGTCGGGAGAGCGCCCTTTTTGCGTGTGTGCCGGTCGGATGGGGCTGGCACGCACAACATAACGAAATAAACGATATGGCCTTATCGAAACGACAAGTCAAATATTGGCGTCGGGAGATGGAAATTCTCGACGATCTTTATAAACATAGAATGAAGCAGTGGCAGACCCTCGTCGATTTACATAATCTGGAATTTGACGAGAAAATCCGCGATTTAGACGCCTCGGAGATGATTAGAGTGCCGGTGTTTTACACGGTAGCTCGGCAGCTCATCGCGGCTATCGCGTTCAATTACCCGAAATTGTTTTTTACCGTCGAGGACGACGAAGGCGAGGGGTTCCCGATCTCCGATATCCTGGAGCGCGCCAGCTCCGCCTTCCTGCGCGCGGCGAACGTCAAGCCGCACGTTCATCAGGCGATATTTGACGCGCTGTTCTGCGGCGTCGGCTGGCTGCGGGTGGATTATAACCCGCCGGGTGACGATCTGATCCCGCCGTACGTGGCGAATGATTCAATGGCCGAGGATCTCGCCTGTGTTTCCCGGGTGCCGCCGGGCTTTGTCAATATCGACCCGCAATGTCCGCCGCACATGTTAGGCCACGCGCGCTATATCCGGGAGCGCCTCTGGGTGCCGCTGAAGCAGCTTAAAGACGACGCGAATATATCTCATCGGCGCGAGATTAAAGCAACCTCGGTCAACGAAAAGGATGATCTGGTTTTCGGCGAGCCGCAGCGGGTCGCATCGGAAACAGACGAGCAGAAAGCGGTGCGCGAATCGGTCGATAATGGCGATTTCGTCCTGGTCGATCGCATCCACGACCGCATGAACCGCCGGCAAATCATGTTTGCCGAGGGCGTGGAAGATCCCATCCAGGACATCGAGCATCCTTTCGCAAAGATGCACTTCAACCAGCGCGTCGATTTGTTGGGCGCGCCAATGTTCGCCGAAGACGGCGAAACGCCGGTGCTCGATCTGGAAAACGGCCAGCCGGCGGCCGGCTGGCTGGTAGAAAGCGGCTTTCCCTTCATCCCGCTGAAGTTCGATCTGTCGAACCATTCGTATTATCCGGTGCCGCAGCTGGAGCTGATTAAAGATCTCCAGGGCGCCATTGTCGAGTCCATGAGCCGGCAGTCGGCTATGTTGAAGCGCTCGGCGCGCCAGGCTTTGGTGCGCGAATCCGAAGCGCAGGCGAATCCCGAGCTGGTGGACCGGCTGCGAAAAGGCAACGACGGCGAGTTCCACGTCGTGCAAGATCCGGATTCGGCGATGAGAGAAATAGGCTGGGGCAGCGTCCCCGGGGAGCAGTACGCGCTCCAGGATCGGGCGCAGCAGCTCGTCGATATGGTTACCCAGGTTAACGATTTAAGCCAGGGCGGCGCTGAGAATTCGCGCACGGCGACCGAAGCCGGCCTCATGGCCGCCGCTTCCTCGATCAACCGCGAGTGGATGGAATCGGCCGTGGCGAACGCCTACGAAACCGTGGTTCGCAACGCCTTCCAGATTATGGGGGACGCGCGCTATACGCCGGAGGATTTCGTCGTCAATGTGGCGCCGGACGGGGCGCAACGCCTGACGCGCGCGCTTCAAACGGCTGACTTTCTCTGGAATTATCGCGTTCATGTCCAGACCGGCAGCACGCGGCCGCTCTTCGAGCAGTTGCAGCGCAGTCAGGCGGTTGATTTTTATGATCGCACAGTTAATTCCCCTCATTACGATCATATGGAAATGGCTAAATTCCTGGCCTCGGCCTATGAAATAGCCGACCCGGAGAAATTGCTCGTGGACGACATGAACGAGGAAGCCGACCGCGCCGTCCAGCTCGAACACGATTATATGTTCACCCGGATGCAAGATCCGGGCGTCTTTGAAGGCCAGGACCACCAGGCGCATATTCAGGGCCATCAGACCTATCAGCAGCTACCGCAATATCAGCAGCTCCTGGTATCGGCGCAGGCGCGCGACCTGAACGGCAATTTCCTAAATCCGCAGGCGGTCCAGCAAGTCCAGTTTATCGACCAGCTTGTCCAGGGCCATATCCAGGCGCACCAGCAGACGCTACAGCAGGAGCAAGAAAATATAGGGGCGCCAAGTGCGGCGGCGTCCGGGCCGGCGCAGACGACGCTACAGGGCCAGGTGCAGAGCAACGCACAGAAGATATCCAACCAGGTCGCAGCGGACACGGCCGAAACCATAGATGCGGCATAGGAAGGAACAAAATGGCAAAGGCAAAAGCAAAGGCAAAAGCGCCGGCACCGAAAACCGTGGACGATATCGACCCGATTCCGCCGTCATTGTTTAAAGCGCTGGACATAGTCAAGGCCATCGAGGCCAGCCCGGCGAACCGCAGCGACGGCACCGTGGCCTATATGGCCAGCAAGGGGCAGCTCGACGAGTTGCGGGCGCTCATCTGGGCCATAAAGTGATTAAACTTTGGGATTTCGCCTGCACGGCCTGCGGCCAGCGCTACCCGTCGCACCCTTACGAGGGGCGCCGGCCGGTGTCGATTCCCTGCGCCTGCGGCGAAGCGGCGACCTGGGACCATCAGCGGGCAAATCTCATTCACGCGACGCATTCGGGCCGGAAATACGGCGAGTTTGACCCGCAGTTCGGCGTCGTGGTCGAAGATTATACGCACAAAAAGCGGCTATTAAAAGAAAACGGCTGGCACGAATTGCCGCCGGAAACGCTCGAAGAGGCGCGCGAGGCGCCGCTGCACGCCGGCAGCACGGCCGAGCGCGACCCGGATGTCATTATCGCGGATTCGATGGACGAAATTAGGCGAAAAATCCCGGCCGATCGCGTAGACCATCGAGCCACGGGCGGCGGCCGGCCCGATCAAGACAGTTGGGTAAAATTTTGAAGCCTTATCAAGAGGTGGTGTAGAAAGTGGTAATTTGTATCAATCGCGGCGAAATTTCGCCGACAAGCCGAAATTTCGCCGAGAAAAACAAAACCTGAAATTTGGAAAATAGCGGTCCTGAATTTGTAAATATAAGCAGGACAAGGATTTAGGTTTAGCCTTCAGGTGAGTCTTATTTTCCTGAAGATTTTCCTGAATGTCCGGCGAAATTTCGCCGAGAACAGCAGCACGAACCACAAAGGGGCGCCATCCCGCCGCAGGGAGGCGCCCTTTTTCATTTTGTTGCCGGTACCCCATCCTGCCGGCAGCGCAACCTACAAGGATGGGTTTTTATGAGTGAAGCATTTCCAACGGACTCGACGACCACAACCGAACAAGCAGAGGCTCCCCCTCCCGAACCTGGCGCCGAATTGGGCGCGGGCATGCTCGGCGAGGATACGGAGCCGGACGCCTCGGGCGCGGCCAACGAACAACCGGGCGGCAGTGCGCAAGACGCGGCGCCAAATGGCGCCATCAACGACAACACGCCGGCCCCCGACGATCAGGGGGACGGTCTACGTCAAGCCGATTACACGCGCAAGACCCAAGAGGTGGCCGATTCTCGCCGGCAGTTAGACGCCGAGCGGGAAGGTTTTCGCCAGCAGCAACAGCAATTCCAAGAAACGCAGCAGCAGCTTCTGCTTCAGCAGCAGCAGGGACCGCCGCCCCCGGGTATACCGCAGCAATTGCAGCAGGTAATGTCCGACCCGTCCCTCTCGGCTGAGGATCGGGCCGGCCTCAATGTCATCTTGACAATGAGCCAAAACCAGGAAGCGCAGGCCGGCGTTATTGCCGATCTGCGGGCGCGATTGGAACAGTGGGAACCGCAGTTGCAAACGACTAACCAGGTCGTCACGCAACTGTCCCAAGAGCAGCAGGCGGGCAATTTAAAGCGCATGGAGGACCAGGTACAGGAAGCCTATACGCTTTTTGGTCAGGAAGCGACCCAAGCAGCGGCTGATTTCATCAAGAAGAACATCTCAACGCCGAACCGCAAAACAGGGCAGCCGTACACGGTGGCCGAGTTGGTAGGTTTGGAGTCGGGGCGTTCGGTGGAAGACGCGCAGGCAGCACGGCAGGGCAACAAAGCCGTGCGGCAACGCTCGAAGCAAGGGGTCAATTCCAACGGCACCGCGCACCCGGCAACCACGCCGGCGGGCGGTACGCTCTCAAAAGAGGAGGCGCTGCGTGAAATCGAGTCAAACATGGCGTAGTTATTCCCTGACAGGAAGCTAACCAATGGCACAGACCACATCAGAAGTTTGGGATTCACACTGGAGCGCAACGCAGCGCAGTGTGAAGAAAGAGGTGGTTGATAATTTTTTCGAAGATTATCCAACCCTCGAAATGCACAGGCGCAAAGGCCTGCGCATGAGCAGCAAGGGCGGCAAGGAAATCGAGGTCAAGCTGCAAACCAGCGGCGGGACCGCCGAGAGCTTCGATAAATACGACGTTCTCAATAAGTCTCCTGTCGATCCGTTTGAAAGCGCGTTCTATAAGCGCCGTTATTACGCCGCGCCGGTGATCCTTTCGGACACCGAGCACTGGGAAAATAGCGGTCCAGAGCGCATTTTCGACGAGCTGGAGCACCTGGGCAGTAATGCGATGAATACGATCCTCAAGGCCATCAACGAGGATATTCTCAGCGCGCAGTCCGGCAAGAATATGCTCGGCTACCAGGATATTATCGCCGACGCCGCCGGGGCAACCGTGGGCGGCATCAGCTCAAGCACCACCACGGCCTGGGAATCGCAGCGATTCACCACATCGACCACGTTCACCACGCAGACCGTGACCAATATCTTCGACGGCATCGCGGCGTGGAATGAGGTGCTGGACAAGTGCCGCATCCAGGGCGGCGTAATCAAGCAGATCATCACCACGTACTCGGTCGGCCGCGCTTACCGCGAGGCGATCAGTTCGCAGGGGTACGCGCGCACCGAGCTGGACAATGCAAAAGGCCCGGGGGGCAATATGCTGCCTCCGTTTTACGCGGCCGAGGTGATTGCTGACAACGATTGTCCGTCTTTGCACTCGTATTTTCCTGACACCCGGCACACCAAGCTTGACGTTTTGTCGCAGGCGAATTTTCGCAAGACGCCGTTTTCCAGCTTGCAGTCGAACGGCCAGCTCGCACAGTTGGCCTATATCGTGGCCGGTGTGCAGCTCTTCACCGATAACCGCCGGCGCAATGGCGTAGCAACCGCTATAACCGGCAGCTAATAACGCGCCGGCTCCGGCCGGCATCACAGCAGTTAAACCGAAGGGGCGCCATCCCGCCACAGGGAGGCGCCCCTTTTTTCGTTCTCGATTTCCCGGGAGCAAGCCAATGCACCCGAAACCGAGCAAAGAAGGATAGGAAATCATGGTAGATATTATAAATAATGGCAACGTCAACGCTCCATCTGACGGTGTAAGGCAAGGACTTTTTGTTGAGTCCTCCACCCAAAAGGGCAACGTCGGCGCCGAGCGCCGGCTGGAAGACGGCCGTGCTTTTCGGTACGCCTATTTTGCCGCCGCAACCAATCGCGGCCTGTTGGTTTCGACCGATGTCTCGGCTACCTCCGTGGTCGAAGTGGATGGCAAATGCACGGCCGCCTCAGCTGCGGCTACATCGGTGACTATTACGGATTCGACCACGTTGGGCAGCGCAACCGCTGACCAGTACGCCGGAGCCTATCTGCATATTACCGACGACGCCGGCGAAGGCCACCAATATAGAATCCGGGGCAATACGGCGGCCTCATCAAACGCCGTTGATTTCGAGCTGTACGACGGGCTGCTGGTAGCGATTTCGAGCGCCAGCGATATAGCCATCACCGGCTACCCGTACAACAGCGTGCGCGGCGCTACGGCCGGGACCGATTATATCGTGTCCGGCGTTACCGTGATGAGCGTGACGGCTAATTATTACGCCTGGGTTCAGACCCGAGGTATTGCGACCGTTCTCTCGGATGGCGCGGTGGCCATTGGGGCAAATCTGACTCTTTCGGACGGTGTGGCCGGCGCGGTGCAGCTCAAAGACGCCGAAACCGAGCCGCTCGTCGGATTCGCCTGTTTTGCATCGGACGATGGAGGTCACGTCGGGGTCAAGCTGTACGGCCTCGATTAAGGCCGAAATTTTGAGGTGGGCCGGCACGGGTCGGCCCACCTTTCACCCAAAAGAGGATTTATGCCAAGAAAACGCGCAGAGCACGACCTGTTAGACGAAGCGATGGAAACGCAAAAGGTGGTCGTTGAAGATAGCGACCTCGAAGAAGCTCCCCAGGCGGCACCAGACGCCGCTATAAAGGACGAGGTCCTGCGGCTGCTGCAAGATCCCGACATCGCCAACCGGGCCGTGCAGACCGCCCTGGCGACCCCAGAGGGACGCAAGGCGCTCAATGTACCGCTGGGCGTGGGCGAGCCGGTGGGCGAATATCGGCGCAATTACCGAGGCGAGGAACATTTGCGCGTGCATGGCGGCGTCGAAGTGGCGCACGACCAGGGTTTCGTACCGCTCCCGCCTTCATATGTGACGAAATACGAAGCAAAGAACGGGCAGCAAACCGATTATGAGCCGGGCGAAGCGGTGGCGGTGAAAATGGACGCTTTAGAACCGCTTTTAGACGACGCCGGCCGGCCGATCAAAACCGAAATGTATCGGTTTTATCTCGATCAGCAGGTAAAAGGTGAGCGCCTGGACGGCAATGTGCGCTCCGATATGGCCGCCGGCGTTTTTGCGGCCGATGGCACGCCGCGCTTTCAGGCCGATGACCCGGGCATGGGGCCAACTTCCGAGGGGTAAATCATGACGCTTTCCCAGGCGATCACGACCGTATTAAAGCGGGTGGGCCTATCGACGGCCGCCGGCGAGTTGCAAGACCAGGCGCGGCTTTATCTGGGCATGACCGTGGCCGAGGTGTCGCCGTTGGCTAATTGGTGGTGGCTGGATCGCACGACCACGTTTGCAACCGTAGCCAGCACGCGCGTTTATACGCCGATTTCGGGCAATGTGGCCGCCTGGTTCTCATTTGTCGATCAATCCAATAGCCGCACGCTCGATATTGTCGGGCCGGATGAATACGACGCGCTGGACCTCGACCGGGACGATTCCGGCACCGTGGAAGCTGTTTTTCTCGGGGGTTTGGACACGTCCACGGGGTACCCGACGGTTGAATTGTGGCGCACACCCTCTGCTGTGGCAACCATCCGGGTGCGCTATCGCCAGGACATTAGCGCCTGGACATCAGGCAACGATAGCAGCGAATTGCTGGCCTTGGGTATTCCGCGCATTATGGAAAATGTGCTCATATACGGCGCATCGGCTTTATATATGGACGAAGAGGGGGACGAGGGATCGGCGGCCAAAGAGGACGCGCGATATAATCAGGCTTTAAGTCTGGCCTTACGGCAAAATAGCCGGCAACAGGGCAATCGACGGTACCCTCCGCTGCGCAATCGCGCCGGCGGCGACGGGCTGAGTTTGCAAGTTGGTACCGATACGGTAACAGGGGCATAATAAAATGGCAGTTTTCGGTAGTAATGGGTCAAGACCGCAGGCCAGAAGGGCGCAGAATAACAGGCCGCGCCGTCAGTACGGCATCCAGGCGCAGCAGCAGGGGGGCCGAGGCCAGCATAGGCAGCGGGAGCTAAGGCGCGCGCAACCAACCCAGGCTCAACGCCTAAAAATGCTGCAACAGCAGCAGGGGGGGCCAGCGACGGGACCAGGAGGCGAGCGATTGGCGCAGCAGGGGGGCCAGCAGCAACAACGCCAATTTGCGCAAGCGCAGCCGGCGCAAATAGAAGCAGGCCGCGCGGCCAATAGGGCGATAGCAGCCGAAGCAGATAAGCGGGGGTTAGCTGCGCGGCTGGCCTCTTTTCAACAGCAAAATCAACTCCAGGGTCCGGCGCCGCAAGCGCAGGCACCGCGCCAGGCAATGACGGGGCGCGAACAATTAGGCCAGCAAATTACCGGCTTTTTAGGTTCGCAATTAGCGCAAGCCACTGGTCCAGGTCAACAGGATCAAATAACACAAAGCCAACTGGCCGATTTTGACGAGCAGACGCGCATAGCGCGCGAGCAGCAAATCGAAGATTTAAATCGTTTGGGCATAATCGGCGGGGGCGGGGTGTCCTCGGGCCGAGTTGCGGATATTTTGGGCCGCTTTGATGCAGGCACGTTACGCGGTCGGCAGGCTGTAAAGGCGGCCGGTCTTAATCGCATGTTGGGGACCATTTTGCCCCAGGCAGTCCAGCAGGCGCGGTTTTCGGGTACCGAAGCGGTCGAACGGGAAAAATTAGCGCAAACAGGCGGCCAATTTGGGGAAACCATAGAAGAGAAAAAAGCGGCAAGAGGCCAGGAGGCCGAACTAGAGCGCGAGCGATTGGCGCAACGTGGCGGCGAGTTTACGGCCACATTAGGCGAAACGCAGGCAGGCCGGCAGCAAATCGCCAGCGAGGCGGCGCTGGATAGGGCGCAGCAGGCCGGGCAATTTGGCGGCACATTAGGCGAGACAACGGCGGCCCGAGAGCAAGCGGGCGCTTTAGAGCGTGAGCGATTGGGGCAGCAGGCCGAACAATTTGGCACCACATTAGGCGAGCAGCGGTACCAATTTGGCATGGGCCAGCAATTAGAAGCGGCGCGCATGAAGCAGGCGGGCCGGGAAGCGACGGCCGGCCGCACTTTCGAGATGACCATGGAACGCTCGCGGCAGGCTTTAGAGCGCGAACGTCTGGCGCAGCAGGCGGGGCAATTTGGTGGCACGTTAGGCGAGCAGACTGCGGCCCGAAAGCAAATCGCCAGCGAGGCGGCGCTAGAGAGGGAGCAGCAAGCGGGGCAATTTGCGACCACAGGCGAGCAGGAAGCGGCGCGGTTGCTCCAGGCGCGCAATGAGGCGGCGCTGGATCGAGGGGTTCGCATTGGTGAATTCGGCGCGTCGTTAGAAGAGCAGCAGGCAGGCAGGGGCCAGGCGGCCGAGCTAGAGCGCGAGCGCCTGGCGCAAGCAGCAAGGGAAGCAACCGCCGGCCGTACTTTCGAGATGGGCATGGAAGGCTCGCGCCAGGACTTAGAGCGCGAACGCTTGGAGCAGCAGGGCGGCCAATTTGGCCAGGGCCAGGAATTAGAGCGCGAACGTTTGGCGCAACAGGCAAGGGAAGCAACCGCCGGCCGCACTTTCGAGATGGGCGTGGAAG
>VTLG01016766.1_pt1 | contig 18139 bp, 26 predicted proteins | sample 4694571 | NCBI WGS metagenome assembly VTLG01 (sample SAMN12604809, study PRJNA352737) | marine metagenome | biome: ENVO:00000447; feature: ENVO:00000209|ENVO:00000569|ENVO:01000036; material: ENVO:00002151; isolation source: viral sequences binned using virsorter ... | reverse complement strand
AAACTTGTATGGTTTATCATTTCCTAACAGATTAGTCGCAGATTATTACCTCGACACAGAAATACCAGATAGGGTAAAACACGCTCAAGTAATTTTGGCTGTTTATCTTAACAACAATAGGAACGGATTAGAACTAAGTGGCTTGGAAGATTTCGCCGCTGTAAGTATTGGTAATATAAATGTAACTCCTAGATTTTATGGAGCTGTTGGGGTTGATCGTATTCCACCAATCGTTGACCACTACTTAATGGGTATTAGAATAGGTGGAAGAGCAAACTTATCAATCAAGAGGTCATGAAAATGGGTTACGGCTATGAGTATCCAGCTGCAATTATTATTACCGATACGGCTGCACATACAGGCAGATTTGGTAAAGTGCATTGCTTAACAGATGCAGAAGCAACTTTTGTAGCAGAAAATATTACAGAAAATGGATCAGCTACTATTAACGGCATCACAATGAAAGCTTCATCTGAAGTTTGTGGTGTTATTACAAGCATCACTCTTGCAAGTGGTCAAGTTATTGCTTATTTCTTATGAGTCTTGCTAAAGCACTAAAAAAAGCTGCCAGCGCTTCATTAAAAAAACTTGGTGGTGATGTGACTATCAGACAGGTAACAGCTGGGGCATACAATACCACTACTGGAGCTATAACAGAGTCTACATCTGATACGACTATCAAAGGTGCATTAAGTAATGTTTCAAAGAATCAGGTAAACGATTTGATTGAATCACAAGACAAGTTGCTAACTATATCTGCTGGTGATCTTACATTTGCACCCACAACAAAGGACAGAGTGGTTATAAGTAGCGTAGAATTTAAAATTATTCAAGTTATTGTGAATGAACAGAATAATACACCAGTTAGTTTTGATCTAATCTTGAGGTAATATGGCCAGACAAATTTCTATCTTGCAAATCCCAAAGGTAATGGAGGAATCTGTAGAAATTTTGGTACAAGCAACAACTTTAGAATGGACAGCTAGAGTAAAAAAAGCAACACCAGTATTTGAGCCTAGAGCAAATGAAAAAGGTGTAGGAGGCTCTCTTAGAAATGCTTGGCAAACACAAATAAAGAAGTTCAGTGGTACTGTATCAAACAACTTGCCTTATGCAGAGCCAGTTTGTTTTGGAGAAAATTTACCACCATCTTGGGGTGATGTTTATAGGACAAGACAGAATACACAGGCTGGTTATCCAGAACTAATTGCGAAAGAACTACAAACTTGGGCTGACGGAGAATATAGCAAGATCAAAAGGAGTATCTGATGGCGGCTACAGATTTAAATACAGTTCGATCAACAATAGAGGCTAGATTGGCAACAGAACTAGCCAGCAGCCCCGCCATTCCTGTTGTTTTTAACAATATGACGTTTGACTCTACTGCTGAAGATACCTTTGTACAGTGCATTACAAGCTTTGGTACGAACACTTATCTAACTCAGGGTGGCGCTACTGATTCAGATAATTTGATAAGTGGCTTAGTTTTATTGAATGTTTTTACAGAAGAAGGACTAGGCGCAGGGTCAAACTTTACAATTTGCAAAAGACTTAGGGACTTATACAATAGAATTACAGTATCAAGTGTTATTTTTGATGCACCTGTGGGTCCAGAAATACTTACATCTAGTCCGCAAGGTAAGTTTCAAACTCAAATAAGAGTAACATTTTCTATTTATGAGGATCTCTAATTATGTCAAAACTTGAAATCACAGAGGAAATGCTAGACGCTATCGAACATATTAAGGGCAGAAGAGAGGCCGCGTACTGGGATCCTGAATGTAGAAAATACTATGAGAGTCAACAAGTTTTGAAAAAAGATGTAAAAAACGCTGAAAAGAGTTAATATATTTGTAAATCTTTCTTTTTTTTGTCATGGCAGCTATTAAGGGTGATGTAGGCAAGGTTATGTTTCATAACGCGGCTGGTACTGAAGCCGATGTATCAGGAACTAGATCTTGGTCATTATCTATTTCAAAAGATACCTTAGAAACTACAGTTCAAGGAAATACATCAAAGACTTTTATTGGTGGTCTTATAGCTGGTGAAGGATCAGCAGAACTTATTTACGACCCAGCAGGAAACGCAGATTATCAAGCGTTTATTGATGATGTTCTTGTAACTGGTGACGCTGGTGACGCATTGTTTGAATTGTTCCCTGATTCTGCTACTGCTGCGAAAAAAATTAGTTTTTCTGGCATAATTACAAGTGCTGAATATGGTGCAACACTTGGAGAAACACAGCTAATAAATATTTCGTTTATTACTACTGGTGCAATAACTTCAGCTATATAGTAAATTAAGATTATCTCGCACTTAATTTATGGCAGAAAAAAGAACCCTCGACCTTTTAAAAGAGTCGTTTGACCTTTCTAAAAGGCGCAAATTTGACGTTACAGATGATAATGGTAATGTTGTGGTCAGTTTATATTTCAAGGCTATTACAAGGGCTGACAGAGCCAGAGCAACGCAAAGGGCTGGTAGTGATGATCCATTAATTGTTTCTACACATATGCTTTGTCAGTTGGCAGAAAAAGAAGATGGTACTAAAGCTTTCCACCCAGCAGATTTTGCTAATTTACAAAATGAGTTACCAGAAAATGTATTAAATGAGATTGAATTGTTTTTATTTGGTGTAAATCAAAACGCAACGATTGAAAACGCAAAGGAATCCTAAAGGGGGATAACTGGTTAAATTTTGAGTTTTTCCTTGCAACAGAACTAGGTAAGACAGTTAGTGAATTAAGATCACAACTCACTGAGGAAGAGTTAGTATTTTTTGCTGGATATTATGAATTAAAGTATGATAGAGAAAAAAAAGAAGCAGATGCAATCAAGCGCAAATCAAGATATAGTTAAAGGAGTTATTGTTTAGTCGTGGCAGTTTCTAATGTAGAACTTAGAGTTAATGCCACACAAGCTGTCACAGCGTTAAGAAATGTTGACGCACAAGCTAAAAAATTTAATACAACTGTTACTGGAACAAGCGGCAAGTTAAAAGCAACTACAGGAAGTTTAAAAGTATTACCAGCAGGGTTAGCAGCTACTGGAAAAGGTGCTGTTGCCGCTGGTGGTGGTTTTAGAGCTTTAACTGCTGCGGCTGCACCACTTTTGGGTCCATTAATTGGTATTGGTGCTGTTATTGGTGGACTTACAAAAGCGTTTGGTAATCTAGCTGCTGCTGATTTTGCAACAGCTAAAGTAAAAACTTTAGGGGTTGACGCTGATGCTTTAAAGCCTAAATTAGCAAGTTTATCTAATGAGCTAAGTGGTCAGGTCTCACAACTTGCTTTGTTATCAGCTTCCTATGACGTAGCATCTGCTGGTTTTGGCGAGGTTTCCCAATTAACAGATGTATTAAAAGCTTCACAATTAGGTGCTACTGGGGGTTTCTCTGATCTAGCTACAGTTGCTGATGCCACTACCTCTGTACTTAATGCCTATGGGCTGGAATCAGACAAAGCCGCAAAGTTGATTGATGGATTTATTCAGACACAGAATGATGGTAAAATTGTTGTAGACCAATACGCACAACAGATAGGTCGACTTGCACCTATAGCAGCTGGTGCTGGTGTAGGTATAGATGAACTCAACGCTGCAATATCTACTGTTACTGCTACTGGTGTTCCAGTTGAATCTACCTTTGCTGGACTACGACAAGTTATTGCTTCAATACAAAAACCGACAAGTGAGGCTGCAAAAGCGGCAGAAAAACTTGGAATAGATTTTAGTGCTACTGCTTTAAAGACAAAAGGACTCAGTGGTGTTTTAGCAGAAGTTGTAGAAAAAGGTGGTGCAAGTGAAGAGACACTAGCATTATTATTTGGTTCTGTAGAGGCAAGGACAGCAATATTACCTTTATTAAACGATCAGTTAGTAACCTTCAATAAAAACCTAGAGAACCAAGCAGAGGCTCAGGGAGTAGCTGCTAGAGCTGCATTTGAAGCACAGAACACTATCCAAGGACAACTTACTAGATTAGGCTCTGCATTTACTAACCTAACAACAGAAGGGTCTGAGTTTGGAATAATTATTAGAGAGTCTCTTAAAGTAGCGGCAGTTACAGTTGAGGCTTTAGGCGCTGCATTCAAAATAGTTCTAGCACCAGTAAGAGCCGTTTCTGCTGCTGCTGGGGAGATAGGTAAAGTTATTGGAGAGGCATTAGGAATTAATGCTACTAATGTATTGTTTGATTTAGAACAAGGGTGGATAGGTATTAAGGAAGCAATAACAGAGGCTTCAGATAGAGCTGTTTTTATAGGTAAAGTAATCGGTGGTGTAATAGGCAATTCAATTAGGGTTGTTGCAGCTTTTATTAATGGTGTTAGAACTAAAGTCGGTAATTTAGCACAGGGTATTGTTAACTTTTTTAAACAAGCTTTTGAAAAGATTGTAAGTGTAATACCAGAGCCGTTAAGAAAGTTATTAGGAGGTCTTGAATTACCTGAGATTGATTTACAGATTAAAGGTATAAAAGATTTTGGCAGTGATTTTTTAGAAGGCGCTCAAGATAATTTAGAGAAATTAAAAGAAGGTTTAATTGAATTTTCTGGTGTCGAAAAAACGATAACAGACGAAAATAATAAACAATTAGATGCAAAAAATAATATTGTAAAAACTAATGGAGACATAAAAACAACTGTAGACAAAATTACAGAGGCTGAAAGAAAAGCAAAGGAAGAGGCAAAACAATTAGAAGAAACTTTTTTTAAAATTGGAGAAAGTGTAAAAAGTGATTTAGTTGGAGGTTTAAGAGATGCGATAAATGGCAGTAAATCTTTTGGTGATGCTATTTCTGGTGTATTGAATAATCTAAAAAATAAATTACTTGATATTGCATTAGATAAAGCAATTAGTGGTATTGGAGGCTTATTAAGCGGTGGTAAAGGTTTTGGTGGTTTCTTAGGTGGATTATTTGGTGGTAAAAAAGAAATGGGCGGAAGAGTCAATGCTGGAGGCGCCTTTCTTGTTGGTGAACGTGGACCCGAGATATTACAAATGGGTTCAAAAGGCGGTAATATAATTCCAAATAATAAGATAGGTGGAGGAACTACAAATAATGTTGTGGTCAATGTCAATGTGGAAGGTGGTGTTGATGCACAGGGAGAAGAAGAAGAGACCAGACAACTAGGTTCTTTAATAGCTATTGCAGTACAAAATGAAATTGTTAAACAACAACGTCCTAATGGGTTACTTTCTAGATAAATGGCAACTTTCCCTTCAATTGATCCGACCTACGGAACAAGAAAAAACAACAGCCCAAAATCACGAATTACACAATTTGGTGATGGCTACCAGCAGCGTACTCAGTTTGGATTAAATCAAGATCCAAAAGTTTTTAATTTAACTTTCAATGTTAGTGAAACTGACTCAGATACTATAGAAGCATTTCTTGATGCTAGAGGTGCTACAGAAAGTTTTGACTTTACTCCCCCTGCTGAAACAAGTTCAAGCAAATTTATTTGTAGATCTTGGACAAAATCTATACCTTATCTTAATAGAGCTACTATTAACGCAACATTTGAGGAGGTCTTTGAACCCTAATGGCTATTCCAGTTTCTGAACTACAATCAATTAATCCAAGTTCAGTAATTGAACTTTTTGTAATTGAATTAAATACAGCCTTACATGGTTCAAATAATATATATCGTTTTCATAATGGTGCGAATATGAACGCTAATGGACAAGTTGTATGGGCTGGTAATTCTTATCTAAGATTTCCTATTGAGTGTAATGGTTTTGAGTTTGGATCAAGAGGTTCTTTACCTAGACCAACAATAACAGTTAGTAATGTGTTTGGAACAATTACCGCAATAATACAAGATATTAATACAACAACTGCTGGCAATGACCTCAATGGTGCAAAATTTATAAGAATTAGAACTTTAGCACGTTTTTTAGACGCTGTTAACTTTGCCCCAGTTACTTCTAGTTCAACAACAACACAAACAGTAGCTGATCCAGCTGATGCTGAAACTGTGACTTATACAGTAACAGTGGTGCAAGATTCTGGCGGTAATAATGTTTTTGCAATAAATGGAGTACAAAAACCAGTTATAACAATGAAGCGTGGATCAAATTACATATTTAATCAGTCTCATAGTTCAAATGTTGGACACCCTTTAAGAATAAAATCTGATGCTGGAGGTCAACAGACAACAACTAATACTGGAACTCTTGGAACAGATGCTACAGTTACATATCAGCCAGCATATCCAACAGCACCTAATGATTTGAGATATTATTGCACAAGTCATGGTAATGGCATGGGTAATACAATCACAATGAATAATCCAAATACAACCACTCAAACAGTAACCACTTCAACCTCAACGCAAACTAACCCGTTTGGCACTCCTGATCCTACAGCAGAGTTTCCACAGGAAATATATTTTTTAGATAGAAAAGTTAGTGAAAATAGAAGTGTTGTTACATGGGAGGCTCAATCTGCATTGGATTTGATAAACGTAAAATTACCAAAAAGAATAGCAACTAGAGAAATATTTCCAGCTATCGGAGCTTTTGTAGGGTGAGTTGGAAAGATATTGCTCTACAACACGCAAAAAAAGATGCACCTAACGAGGCTTGTGGTTTAGTAGCTATTTACAAAGGTAAAGAAAAATATTTTCCCTGTAAAAATCTTGCTGAAGATTTACAAGATCAATTTATTTTAGACCCTGACGATTGGATTAATGCAGAAGATCAAGGAGAAATTGTAGCAGTATTTCATAGTCACCCTAATCACCCACCAACACCAAGTCAAGCTGATCTTGCAAGTTGTGAGTATTTAGATCTACCATTTTTTATCGTTACACCAGAGACTTCAGATTGGTATTACTTTGAACCCTCTGGCTATAAAAAAAATTTGATTGGTAGAGAATGGAAATGGCAGATACAAGATTGTTGGAGTTTAATAGAGGATTGGTTTAAAGAAAAAAAAGGCATTAAATTAAAACACTGGGATAGACCAAAAAGTCCAAAAGAATTTAGTGAAAAACCATTATTCGAACATGGCTTGCCATTGACAGGTTTTGTAGAATTAGACAAAGATGATGATTTAGAAATAGGAGATGTTTTACTTATGGACACTACTAATACAGGTAAATTAGACCATGTTGCTTTATTCATAGGAGATCAGACTATTCTTCAGCATTGTGTGAAAAGACTCAGTTCTAGAGAAACTTATGACCAAAACTGGATAGAATGTACTAAGAAGAGGTATCGTTATGCTCAGTAAAATAAAAGTTTACGGCAAACTAGCTCGATTTTTAGGGCAACGTACTTTTGAAGCGGAGATAAATTGTACATTAGACGCAATTAGATTTTTGACAGCAAATTTTCCTAATTTACAATCGCACATGATAGAACAAAATTATTGTGTAAAGGTCGGTGATTATGAAGTTAACGATAAAGAATTAGATGTCCCTGTCGGTCAACAAGAGATAAAAATAGTCCCTGTAGTTGTAGGTGCTAAAGGAATAGGAAAAATTATAGCGGGAGTTGTTCTTGTTGGTGCTGTTATAGCTACAGGTGGATTTGGAGGTGCTGCAATAGGTACTTTTGGTATTGGTGCTGGCTCTATAGGAGTAGGTACTATTGTCGCTGGTGTTGGTGCTAATTTAATACTAACTGGTGCAGCAGAAATGATGACTCCTGTAGAAAACAATACTGAGAATGACGATCCAGCTAGTTTTTCTTTTAATGGGATTTTAAATACTATAAATGCAGGGGTAGCGATTCCTGTTGTATATGGAGAAGTATTTACTGGATCTATAATTGTATCGGCTGGTCTTGATACAGATGATTCTTCGGAGGGTACTTAATGTTTAAAGTAGCTGGTGTTGATATAGGGGCAGGGCGAAAGGAGATACAACTCAATCCTTTTAAATGGTTTGGTGGTGGTGGTGGTACAGCCACAGTAATTCCACCAGCAGTTCAAAGTAGACAATCATTAAATTTAGTCGAGGTGCTTTCTGAAGGGGAGATTGAGGGTTTTCCTTCAGCAGTAGGACTAACTAAAGGCACTGAAGCTTATAACAATGCCGCTCTTAAAGATGTATTTTTTGATAAAACACCTGTTGTTAGACCATCAGCAAATTCAAGTAATGTTCAAAATGCTGATTTTAATTTTCAACGTGTAACATTTAAACCACGTTTTGGTACATCAAATCAAACTCATATTCGTGCAGTAAGTGATATTGAAACAGAAGTAGCTGTAAATGCCGCAGTTACTAATGCAGCATCTGTCACTAGATCTATTACTGAATCTAATATTGATGCCGTTAGAGTCACAGTGCGTTTTGATGGTCTAATAAACATCAATGATGAGGGTAAAAACACAGGAGTAACAGTTGATATATTTATACTAATCACTGAAAATGATGGCACAGTAACACGTTTTGACAAAACTCAAATTACAGGTACTACATCAGCAGGGGGAATTTTTAGACAGATACAAATACCTAATTCTCCATATAAGATTAGTGGTAGGTCGAAAAGTGCTTATAGTAGAGATTACAGGATCACTTTAAGAGAAAATACACAATTTCCGATACAAATAACAGTCGGTAGAGAATCTGGCGATAGTGATAGTGAACGAACAACCGATACATTTAGGTGGCAATCTTTTACAAAAATAATTGACGAACAAAGACCATATCCAGACATTGCTCATGTATATTTTCGTTTTGATTCTGAGCAATTTCCAAGTATTCCTAGACGGCTGTATAAGATTCGTGGAGTAAAAGTAAAAATTCCACATAATGCAACTGTTGATTCGACTAATGGAAGATTAGTCTACGCTGGCACTTTTAATGGTACTCTCACAACAGCTACGCACTGGACTACAGACCCTGCTTGGATTTTATTCGACCTTATAACAAACAGTAGGTATGGGCTAGGAGAATACATTGCTGAATCCCAATTAGATAAATATTCTTTTTATAGTGCTTCCGTTTATTGTTCTGAATTAGTTGATGATGGCGAAGGAGGACAAGAGCCTAGATTTAGCTGTAATACTGTCTTAAATAAAAGAGCGGACGCATATAAAACAGTAATGGCTCTCAGTTCTGTAATGAGGGGCATGACATCTTGGAGTGCTGGTTCTTTAAGTCTTACCCAAGATAGACCCACAGATGCAAGTTATTTATTTAATCTTGCAAATGTAACTGCTGAAGGATTTATTTATTCTGGTACAAGTTTAAAAACAAGATCAACTGTTGTATCTGTATCTTATTTCGATATGGATAATCAAGAGCCAAATTTTGAGACTGTTGAAGATACTACAGCTAAAAATAAATATGGAATTATTCATAAAAAAATAACAGGATTTGGCTGTACATCAAGAAATCAAGCTAGAAGATTAGGAAGATTTATTTTATTTGAGGAGCAAAATTCTACTGAAACGATTAGTTTTACCACTGGTTTAGCAGAAGGTGTTGTGGTTAGGCCAAATCAAGTGATCGAGGTAAGCGATCCTGTAAGAGCAGGGATTAGACGAGGTGGTCGTATTAGTTCTGCAACAACTACAACTATCACTGTTGATAACACATCAGAAACGGATTTAGATAGCACAAACAATGCAACAGTAAGTGTTGTGATGCCCGATGGCAGTGTAGAAAAAAGAGATGTAAGTAGTATTTCTGGTGCTGTAATTACTGTATCTTCTGCTTTTTCTTCTGCACCAAATTCTAATAGTGTTTGGATACTTGAAAATACAACCTTACAAACTTCTCAATGGAGAGTTATAAGCATAAGTGAAGAAAAAGATAATTATGCGATTGTTGCAACATCTTATAATTCTGGTAAATACGCATTCATAGAAGATGGATCTCCTTTGCCTGTAAGGAATATAACAATTTTGAATGAGCCTGTCGCTGCACCATCTAACCCAACAGTTACTGAAGAATTTTTCACAGAGGGTAATAGAGCAAGAACTAGATTGAACATAGACTTTAATACAGTTCCTAGAGCAATCGACTATGAATTAAGGTATCAAGTAGATAACGGAAATTTTCAAACTGTAAGAACAAGAAGTCCAGAGGTACAAATTTTAGATTCCTTAAATGGTGTATACAATTTTGAATTGTATAGTGTTAATGCTCTACTTGAAACTTCAGCACAGCCAACAACTTTTTCATTTAATGCTTTAGGAAAAACCGCACTTCCAGCAGATGTGACAGGTTTAACAGCAGAACCTATAAGCGACAAATTGGTAAGATTACGTTGGAATTTATCTACAGATATTGACGTAACTCATGGTGGTCGAGTCTATGTAAGGCACAGTACTAAGACTGATGGGACTGGTACTTTTTCAAACGCTACTGACCTTATCTCGGCACTAGCAGGGAATACGACAACTGCAGAAGTACCTTATCTTGAAGGTGAATATATTTTAAAATTTCAAGATGATGGGGGTAGATTTAGTGCAGGTGAGACAAGTGTTGTAATAGATTTACCCGATAACCTTGCACCGCTTATTGCACTTACAAGAAGAGAAGATTTAGATACTCCAAAGTTTCAAGGAACAAAAACTAATGTTGCTTTTGATGCTGTAACAAATTCTCTTAATTTAACTGGTACTGGTTTATTTGATGCAATCACTAATTTTGATCTTGAAAGTTCTATAGATGATATTGGAGGTATTGCTCCATTAGGTACATACGAATTTGGAGGTGCAGCAGGCGCGTCTTTCTTAGATTTAGGTGCTGTGTTTAGTCTTGATTTAAAACGTCATTTTTTAACAGAAGCGTTTTTCCCTTCAGATTTATTTGATGCGATTTCAGATATAGATGCAAGAGTTGATTTCGATGGCCTAACTGCAACTAAAGTTAATGCTGAGATGCTAGTTAGCGTGACTCAAGATAATCCTACAACGGGATCGCCAACATATACAGCGTTTCAAACATTTGCTAATGGTACTTATAAAGGTAGAGGATTTAAATTTAAAGTTAATTTGACAAGTAATGATCCTGACCAAGATATTAAAGTATCTCAACTAGGCTATACAGCATCTTTCCAAAGAAGAACTGAACAAAGTACAACAACTATTGCTTCAGGTGCTGGTGCAAAAGCTGTTACATTTACAAATCCCTTTTTCACTGGGACTTCCGCTATTGGTGGTGTTAATTCAAATTTACCCTCTATAGGAATTACAGCACAAAATATGGCGAGTGGTGATTATTTTGTATTATCTAGTATTACTGGTTCAGGATTCACTGTTCATTTTAAAAATTCATCAAATGCTTCGATTGATAGAAATTTTACTTATCAGGCTGTCGGATTTGGTAAGGGGTGATAAAATAAAATAAAATATTACCGATATGGCAAGAGTTAACAGTACAACTAAAGAAACAGGTAATAATTTTAACGTAGCAAATAGTACTGGTGCTGCGGTTCGTGCAGGGATAAATGATATTCTTACAGCATTAAGAACAATAAACTCTGCTAGTGGAGATCCTTCTGGAGATGCAAATGTAGTTCAGTTTCAACCTCATATAGATACATCAACTAATTTATTGAAAATTTGTACCTCTGTATCAACTGGAACAGGTACATTCACAACTATTGGTAATATCACACAGACTAATTTAGGTTTAGCACCAGTGGCTGGGGCAACATTTACAGGAAAAGTAATTCTTAATTACACTTCCTCACTAAATTTACCTGTAGGAACAACTGCACAAAGAGATGGTAGCCCTGCTGTTGGAATGTTTCGTTATAACAGTACACTTAACGTCTTTGAAGGGTATAAAAACACTGGTTGGGGTGAGATTGGTGGAGGCGCTGGAGCAACTGGTGGCGGGAGTGATGAGGTGTTTCTTGAGACAGATCAAACAGCAACGACATCATATACCTTAAGTAGTGGAAAAAACGCAACTACTGTGAGTCCTACAATTAATAACGGAGTCACAATAACTGTGCCATCTGGCGCAATTCTTGTTATTCTTTAATTATGGCTTTAAACATTAACGGCACTACTGGTATTTCTGGAGTTGATGGATCAGTCTCCGCACCAGCATTAACAGGAACAGATAGCAATACTGGTATAACATTCCCTGCTGCTGACACTATCAAGTTTTCAACTGGTGGTGTTGAAAGAATGTCAATTACAAACAGTGGTGTTACTGGTGCTGGAGGGGGTAAAGTTTTACAAGTAGTTCAGGGAACATACGCTACAGGAGTAGGATCAAACTCAGGATCATATGTAGATACTGGTTTAAGTAAAGCTATTACACCTACAGAAACAGGTTCTAGCATTTTTGTGCTTGTAGTGCAGCATATAACTGCCGATAGAGTTGAAGCTGCCGCTTATGGTGCTGTTAAACTAGTGCGAGATTCAACCGATATACTTGTAGATGGTGTAAGTTATCAATTTGGAATGGGAGCTACAGGTTCTTCAGCCGTTAATTTAAGATTTCCATTTGTATTATCAAAACTTGACGCACATGGAGTATCGGCTGGAACTTCTATTACTTATAAAACACAGATGATAGTTCATCAGACAAGTAATAGTGGTAATGTAACTGCTCAAAATGGTAATACTACTTCACAAATAACATTAGTGGAGATAGGTGCATAATGTACGAACCAAGTAAGTTTGATGCAGTAAAAGCATTATGTCCTAATGCAGAGTTTGTTGTTAGAGGAGAAACTTTAGAATTTATTAAAGCAAATGGAGATACAGAGCCTAGTGACTCTGCAATAACAGCAAAATTAGCAGAACTAAAAACAGATTATGCTAATCAAGAATACCAAAGAAACAGAGCAGCAGAGTATCCAGCTATTGTGGATCAGCTTGATGACATTTATCATAATGGTGTAGCTGGTTGGAAAACTACTATCAAAGCTATTAAAGACAAATATCCTAAACCATGACAGCAAAGATTAAACTGAACACAGCATCAGGTGGTGGGTCTATAAGCTTACAAGCACCATCTTCTTCAAGTAATAACAGAGTTATAACTTTACCTGATATCGCAGATGGAACGCTTCTAACAAGCCAGAGTTCCCTTGATTCAACTAAACTGTCTCCTGCTATATCTGGTGGACTAGCAATGGCAGATCAATGGCGATACACACTAGAATTTACTCAAACTAATACTCATAATCATTTCACTACAACAAGTAATTGGGAAAGACCAGATAGCAAATTAGGGATTGGGTCAAACCCTTTAGGTACTGGCATGACTCAGAGTGGTGGTATATTTACATTTCCTTCAACTGGTTATTATTGGGTTTTCTTTCATGCTATTGCACAAGTACCTAATGATTCTTGTGAAGCATTTGCTATGATATATGCTACGGAAAATAATAGTGCTTATAGTGGTGTGTCAGAAGCCTTAGATACTATTCAAAATCAATGCACACCAAATTACCTTACTATTACTGTTAATTATTTAGCAAGAGTCACAGACGTGTCAAATTATAAAGTACATTTTAGAGTACAAAATTCTGGTTTAAGTGTTACTTGGAAGGGAGATTCTGCTATTAATAGGATTGCAGCTACATTTTTAAAATTAGGAGATATCTAGTGATTTACACAAAATTTAATGCAGTTGATTCACTAAAACCAAAACAACCTTGGACTTGGGAAGGTACAGACTTTAGTGGATTTACTTATAAAGGAGAAGATACTGCACCAACTGAATCTGAAATAGATGCAGAGGTAACTAGATTAAATAATGCAGAACCTATGAGACTACTTAGAGTTGAAAGAGATAAATTATTAGCAGCTTGTGATTGGAGAGCTAGTTCTGATTTAACCTTATCTACATCTTGGAAAACCTATCGTCAAAGTTTGCGTGATCTTCCAGCAAGTGCATCACCAAAACTCGATTCTAATGGTAATTTAGATATGAGTTCTGTTACTTTCCCTACTGAACCTAGTTAATTATGTCAGAGATCAAGGTAAATTCCATAAAAGGTGTTGCAGCATCAACGGCTGCACTAACGATCAACAATACTGATGGAACGTGTACTGCCAATCTTACAAACAGAACCAATAAAAATTTAGTTCTGAACGGAGCGTTTCTAGTAGCCCAACGCGGCGTATCATCAACATCTACTGGATATAACAGTGTTGATAGATTTCCAGTTAATTTTACTGGAACTGATGAAGCACCTACACAAGAACAAGCAGATGTAGCTGCTGGAACTACACCCTATAGTTTGGGATTTAGAAAATGTTTAAAAATAACTAATGGAAATCAGACAAGTGGTGCTGGAGCCGACGATTATATTTATACTGGTCAAAAATTTGAAGCACAAAATATTGCAAGTAGTGGTTGGAATTATGTTTCTGCTTCAAGTTTTATAACCCTTTCTTTTTGGGTAAAATCAAGTGTTGCTCAAAATTTTTATGGGTATATAAGAACTCATGATAATCCAAAATATAATTATCCTTTTGAAACAGGTTCTTTGTCTGCTGATACTTGGACAAAAGTAACAAAAACAATTTCAGGAAATTCAAATTTAGTTATTGATAATGATGCTAATACTGGTTTTGAGTTAGTAATCGCGCCTTTTTTTGGAACAAACGATACTGGTAGTGTTACTTTAAATCAATGGGGGGCATGGGACTCAACTGAAAGAGTTCCTGATTATACAACTACTTGGTACACAACAAATAATGCCACATTTGAAATTACAGGAGTTCAATTAGAAGTTTCAGATCATGCTACTGATTTTGAACACAGGTCTTTCAATCAGGAGCTTCAGCTTTGTAAAAGATATTATGAAGTTTTAGTTAGTGGTAGTGGTAAAACTTGGGGAGGTGCTGTCGTCATGTATCACGCTAATGAGACTCATCATCAATGTAATTGGGTAGAAAAAAGGGCTACACCATCACTTGAATATGTTGAAGGCACAAACTACTATTCCTTTTATGGAAATTCAACACACGTAAATTCAAACAGACCTACACAAATGCTCTATGCTAATAAATTAGCAGGAGGCATACAAACTACTAGCTCTTATCTTTCTGGAAGCTTGTTACAAGGTGGTGCAGCGTTTTCTTACACTAATAATGCTAGTAGCTATTTTGCAGTTTCAGCAGAATTATGACTTACAAATTAATTAAAAACCCAATAACAGGAGTTGTTGATCAAGTTGATTACACAGATTCAACAAATCGTGGAAAAATTATTCCTTTTGACCCTGATAATAGCGATTACCAAGAATACCTTGCGTGGGTAGCAGAGGGAAACACAGCCGACCCTGCTGATTAATTAACCTTTTCTTGCATTTGTCTAGTCATTATTCCACCGATTAGGTATAGTGGAGCCAAGCCTACGATTAAAAATAGCACCATTATTGACATTGGAGCTAAGGCTTTAATAAACGCTTCTTTCCACATATGTTTCAAAAAATTGCAAATGTATTGAGTATTATCTCATTCTTAATGGTAGCTACAATGAGTGGCACAGCATATTATGCTTATAGATTTGTTACCTCTGAGCAATTCAAAGCTAAAGTCATGAATGAAGTACTCGATAACGTACAGGGAATGATGCCAAAAGTTTTGGATAATGCAATGCCAGATATGACAGGCGGTACAATTCCAGAGTTTAGACCACCAGCGACGATAAAATAGATGGAGATACCAGAAATCGGTATCAGACAAATTAGTATTCCAGAGGTTTATATTCCTGAAATATATCAGCCAAACCCTAATTTACCTGTAATAAAAAGTATAGAAATTAATACTGCTGGTTGTACCTATCAGCACAGAGATATAAAAAATACTGGTAATACACAACTTTTGTTAGATGACCCTAATGGAGTATTTACTACTTGTGATTCTGTTTTTCCTAGCTTCAACCCTATTGATTACAGGCCAGACCAATTAGTAATTACTGAAGATTTGCCGATTACAAATGATGCCCCGCCTATGCCAGAAACAGACATACCAGAAACAAAGGCACCAGAGAATAAAAAAGAAGAATTAGTAATCCCTGAATGTCCTAGTAGGAAAGAACAGGCCGTTGGGGATTACAGAAACTCAAAACGCACTTCCAGAGTGGTCGGTCATAAGCTATCCTCGGATAAATCAGAATGCATTACCCTTTATGAGGACGTACCATTTCGAGAAACATTTATTGGTACGCCTGAGGTACTTATTTCTACTGCTGCTATTGGTCTGGTTGCTGGTAGCTCTGCGGCTCTTGTCCCTGTAATACAAGGGATTGCTAAAAGTGGTATAAAACAAATAAGTAAAAGATTGACCAAGAAAAAAGATTAGTTATAATAAAAGTCCCTAAAGCAGCAATAGACTGACCCGTTGAGTTGCATTAGGGTGTCATTTTCAAAGGTACAAACATATAGGCAAGTTATTTCAAGGCCATCACAGGGCAATCTGGAGGCAGTAAATTAGTCATTTAGCTTGATTTTATGGGTATGTGGCAAAACTTGGTTAGGTTGAGCTATTAATTGAATACCATCGCAGTTAACTTGGTACTTACCAATAAACACTACTCCTAGTCGCGCTTGCTCTCCACATATCTTGAGTCTATACAATTCCATTTCCATTTTAGTTTTGGCTATCAATAACTCTTGAGCTTCGATGTTTACTTTTGCTGCTTTTTGACATAGCTCACCACCTTTTCCCAAAGGAATATTAAATTGCATAGATATTCCATAATTTAAATTGTAATTATCTTTCTCAAATCTTGGAGATCGCTGATAATATTTAATCTCACCTGTATCTTCATTATAGATTGGCTGGACTGTTTCTGTCTCTATAGGGCGATTAAATGACCACGCATCTGTTAAATATGGTGTGATAGTTAAACTAGGCGAGGTACAAACAATCCCTTGAGAGTATCTATTTTGTGGTAGAGAAGATGGCGTTATCATGGTTGCATTATTGTTGACGACACCTTGAGCATTACTGCTAGGACTAGCTACTGTTGTATTTGCTAAAACTTTTAAAGGGCTAAGTAAAAAAATTATTGTCCAAAGACAGAGGTGGTTTCTGTGGTGGTGGTAGTTGTTATTGTTCTGTTTATTGTGGTCACGTTTGAGAGACCAGCACCTTGAAGCGACTCTACTAAAGAAAAACTTTGTCCAGCGTTCACTATTTTCCATCTAGGCACTGTCTCGAGTGTTGGACTTGTCCAGCTGAATTGAACACCATTAAGAGTTTGAGTTGTTCCAGCAACTGTTGAAGGGTTGATATAACCATTAAGGTCTGCTGATTCAATATTGTGTCCAGACGCTGAATACGAAAAACCAGAATTATACTGGTGGCTGGTAATAGTTTCATTAATAACACTTTGCGAGGTTGAACTCTGCGTGGAACTACCACTTCTAAATTGTGGCACCACAGGGGTAGCAAGAGTTCTTACTGGTAATACTAATAAAACTAGCAGCCAAAGTCTAGTCAATTTCGATTTGAACAGTAGTTGAGGCAATACAACTTGTACCAGAGCCTCCAGCAGTGCAGGTATGGATTCCTGAAGATAAAGAAGTAAGAGCTAATGATCCAGCAGTACCTCCAGAAATTACTGTTGTTTGTCCACCCAATACTGGAAGTGTTGCTATACCGCTACTTGGTGTTATTGCTGATTGCGTTACGTCCCCAGCTTGATAACTTTCTGAGAGAGAGAACGCTGATCCAGCCGTTGTAACCGATTTATTTGTATTAACTAAAGCTGGTACACCATTACTCAAACTTCCTAAGTTAAGTCCTCCAACCCCATTTGTTACTACACTATCTCCTGTTCCTGTAGAAGTTGTAATATTGTTTCCGCTAATGCTGTATGTGCTAGGAGCTGCATTAGTTATAACGTATGGAGAGTCAATAGATATTTGTGCAGAGGTTACATACTTTGCCGTTATATCAGCAAAGACACTAGAAGGACAAATAAAAAGTATTAAAGGCAGTAGTTTTTTCATTTGGTGCCAACTTTAGAGTTCTTGTTATCTACTATAGTATCTTTTTTCTTTTTTATCTGGAATCCCAGTGACGCAGTAGATGCACTAAAGATTGAAGCAATGAACGTGGGGTCAAAGTCTACTATCTTTTTTCCACTAGGCGGTTCGTAGTATGAAAGGCTTAATAGTGTTGCCGACCAAAGAAGTACACAAACTTTAACAATGGTTTCAACTTTGCTTGGTTCTTGGTCTTCCATAAAGGTTA
>VTLG01013318.1_pt1 | contig 18140 bp, 35 predicted proteins | sample 4694571 | NCBI WGS metagenome assembly VTLG01 (sample SAMN12604809, study PRJNA352737) | marine metagenome | biome: ENVO:00000447; feature: ENVO:00000209|ENVO:00000569|ENVO:01000036; material: ENVO:00002151; isolation source: viral sequences binned using virsorter ... | reverse complement strand
CTTTTTTTGTCTGTGTTTGATAGGTACTAGTTCCTCTTTTATATGTAGCTTTCTCCATCTGTTTGGATAGTATTCTTTGAAAAGTAATCTAGCTTCATGTTGAGCTTGACCTTTAGAGTCTGACTTACTCTTCAATTTATATACATCAGATTCACCTTTCTTTGTTTCAACCCAAGCATAGAATACTTTTCTATACTTTTGTTTACCTCCTGTGATGCATCTTTTTTGCATAGTTAAGCAGTCATACTTGGTACTCCAACCAACTATGCTCAAGCCTAAGTCGATAAGACTTTGTTCTAATGGATCGGTCATGGTAGTTCCCTCATTCGTTTAATTGCAGTTGGACTAATGTAAGTACCATCAGTCACATATAATGTCCTGGCTTCTTTATTTTTATAATTCCAGCCACAGACATCACATGCATCTTCATAAGCTTTTCGATTATCCTTATGAAGCAATGGTATTGGTTGTGTTTCTGGTTGACCTTTGCCTTCCAGAACCACATACTTTTTATGTAGTCTGTCCCATACCACCTGGTTCTTTACAACGTAGGCATACTTAGTAAACTTTTTTGGTCTACTATTTGGATTTGATTTAGGGATGTAATTGTTGACAGGATAATTTTCTGTACCAGCAGGTACTTGGTCGTTTTGACTCATGGTAATTAAATTAGTTAACGAAAATCAGTACTGTAGTAATATAACTTCTTTCGGTATTCGTTCAAGCCCAAGTTAAAACATTCTTCTGAAAATTCAGTAAGAGACATATCATATCTGACGAGATCTTGTTCCTTTAATTCTTTTAACATGTCACAAAGTTCTCTGTAATTATTAAATACAAAGTCATTGTTAAACACATAGTTAACAGGTTCACTGTTGCAGCTCATGGATCTTGGGTGATAGCTTTTTCAAACATTTGAAATCGTTTGATTGTTTGACCATCTTGTTCGAGGATCTTTTTTATTGTGGTTAACTTCTTTTCAGTATCGAGAGCACGATTGCTCCAGTACATTAAGAGTTGGTTCTTTGCACCCAACTGAGTTTCTAGAGCTGTCTGGAATAAAGAAGAAGGACTAATATCTAAATCAGATTCTTCCCATCGAGCATACAGTTCATCTGGTACGCTTACACTGATAACTTTTGCCACAGAAAAAAAGAATATTCTGTTTTAAAGTTAGCACAATAGTTTTATCATAGCTCGTCTATTCTGCCTAACATGTCGGCAGGACTATCACATCGTTCTTTGAATTCCTTTTCTAAGGAATCACTGACAATAGGATAAGGCTCACTAATAACAAAGCCATGTCTGGGAAGAGTAGCTCTTAATAAATTTGCGAAGTTACTTGCTTCATCAATCGTAGAAAAACGTGGAACATATGTTACCTCTTTCTTTTCTACTGTTGAGTAGACGAAGATCATGTAGTCGATTACAGAATGATTCATTAAGAAAGAGGAATTGGTCCTGATTTATAGTATTTGTTTGGTTCATTTTGTATCGCTTCGTCAGCATCACAACAATTTTTACATACACGAATTACTTCTGTCTTTCCGTCAGAACGGAGTGCATTTACTGTCCAAACTAGATCTGGATATGTGTTTGAGCTTTCAATCATTTTACTTTATTTCCTCATGCGGTAATTCATTATGGAATACATAAATCTGTACGGATACATGACCTATGTAGTAATAAATACGCACAATATTTATAAGTGCTCAGGCATACTAACCACTCATTAGAAAATGTAAATAGTTATGATTGTAAAGATTTATTTCGAGTCGAAGTCATCACCCACATATCCGGCATCAGTTGCCCACCAGGGAGCTGAATCATACAGAATCTTTTTAATTCTGGGTAGCTTTTCGATTAGTCTGGCAACCTGTTTGGGTTCGACTGATCTTGATTTAGAGTTGAGTAGTTTATCAAAGCTGAGTAAGATAACTATCAAAGAAAGAATGTCATAGGCTGTGTAAATTGCTTTCTTGGTCTGCCGGTAACGCTTCCCAAACTTTTTTACCATTTAAATACCTCATAAATTAATAACTTGCTTCCTCTTCTTTCTTAGAATTTAGATAGCACAAGGCTCTCCATTTTAGCTCTTCAGATTCAGTAGTGTGTTGGGGATGTGTGCAGCAGTACTCTGCTATTTCAAGTATTAGATTACTAGGCCAGGATGGATAAATGAAACTGAGTTTGTCATAGTAATCAGTAAACTGATCAAGAGTGCCTACAAAGTCTTCGTCTGTCATTTATTCTTTTGTATTATTTATATCCTAGCTTACTTTTTACTGGCAGGTAGCTTTACTGGAGGCATTTGTATAGTAATCTCAGATGATATAGCATCTGGGTCCATAAGTGGACGCATCCAGTTCTTAAATTTTTCTAGATGATACTGAGCTAATGCTTTTAACTCATCTTCTTCCAGAAGTTCTGCACAACCTCTAGCTGTGAGTTCGTCAACAGATGCTCGTAGCAGATCTGTATCATTTACTTCATACTTATGAATGTTGACATGTCTGTAGTGGGTTTCGATGTTCATTAGAATTCAACTCCTTTGTCTTTTAGGTATCTAATAATAGCTTGGGCATGACCAGCGATTACTTTGTCACTAGAATTTTTCATAATGATTAATTCATAAAGTGCTTTAGGATTATTCTGTGTATATTCCATAAGACCAGGATGTATCTGGTCGAATATACTCCAGGTAATTGCATCTCCATTCTCGTTGTCACCTCGCCTGTAACAATCATCAGCTTCTTTCTTTAAAGTTTGGATGAATTTAAACTTGTTGTCGTCAATCATCGTATCCGGGGATAAAAGGCCTCATGCAAGTGTTGACTGGGTAAGTCAGATCAATCTGTAAGATAACTTCATCACAAGTCATTCCCCATCCATAGTGTGGGTAGTGTGAGCAAGCTAGATAACCATGATGTTGGTTGAATGTCTCAGAAAATTTTTTAGCTTGTTCTTCAGCTTTCTCTTCTGCTTCTTCAGCAGATGTAGCAAGAACTGTAGTGGTGTAGGGTACACGAAAGTGTGCATCTACTGTGTATTGTTTAAGAGTCATGCCAGTAACCTATAAATACTTCTGCATCTTCTAATTCATCCTGTTCTTCAGGACTCATTTGACCAATGATGCGGTGCAGGATTTTAGACATCTTGTGAATCTCGTGGTCTTCGAGAAGGTCACTGCCGATAATAGTTTGTTTTCTTTCAAGCATGGTCTTGAAATCCGTGATAAGGTGTTGGATCAAAGTCCTCATAAGGACTGACGTAATCATCATAGTCATTACCAAATGCATCCCACCAGTCATCGATGTAACTGTCATCTAAATGAACACAGGTGTGATCAAATAGGTGAGGATTCTGGGACATGCAGTCGTGATAGTACTCTGCAAAGTCATCATGTAATTCAGGATAAACATTGTAGTGTTTTGCAATTTCTATTGCATGATTCTTACAATAGTCTTCAAAGTTTCTTTGCAAAGCTATCTGATCTTTCTCAGCCATGACTTGATCTGGTAGTGGATTGTCAATCATTTAATCCTCCTGAGATGTGTTCGTTTAGGTTCTTCTTCAAAATAAATTTGAATATTATCTGGTTTATCTTCCTCTTCTAATCTGCAAGTATGCATGAATAACATTTCATAGATTGCAGTAACTTCATCTTCTGCATTTAAAACTTCGAAGTATCTATTAGAAGTAACTTGATCAATGTTTAAAGTTAAAGTTACTTTCATGGTTAGAAGATATTAAACTGGTCATTGCGACCACGTATTCTTGTCTGCTTACCATTAGTCCACATACTGGCTACTGTTTTGACACCTACTTGTGTAAGGTTGCCAATGATAGAACCAACTGCACCAGTAACATAAAATTGTCTGTTGTTAGGTGATCCTAATGGTGGAAGATTACCTGCAGAGAACATGTTCTTGTTGTAAGTAGGAATTTTGTCGTTATCCATGATGATAATTGTGAAAGGACATACAGCTAGAAAGGGCTGCAGAGAAACCACATGGAGTAGTCTCTGTGCAACCATTACAAGCTATGATAGATAAATTTAATAAATATTTCTACCTTTTCTCTACACTTCTTAACTACCAAAGTAAATATGAAATCTGGTTTCATTAGGATCATCTGATAAGGTGATCGAATCCAGTGATAAATCTGACTGATCATATTCTTCCTTAGCTATCTTATATATTCTGTTAGCAGATAGCCATATGGAACGCATGGTCACACCTTCGATAACATCTCTAATTCTTATTTCATCAGCAGAACTTTCTGGATAACCTTCATCCCAGTTTACGTAAACTAGATGTTCAAGTTCAATGGGAGGATGAAAGTTTAAGATTTTATCATCTAATTGAGGATAAAGTATCATACATTGAGGGAATATAGTGTCATAGAGAGGGACATTCCATTTACACTCAATAGATTCACCTTCTTCATCTGATAATTGTCTACGTAAGAACTCGAAGTGCATGTTACGGTTCTCTTGTATTGATTCTGGTATAGGAATTTTGTTTGGACCTATAGGAAATAGTTCTGGTAGTGGTGGTGTACATTTCATGATTTAATTTCTGTAAATGTTTTCACAGCTGTGTCAAATGATTCAATGTTTTCTGCACTTGGATAGTAGATCCAGAGAGCAAGTTGTTCTTCGCCTGTGACTACATCAGGATGATCTGATGTCTTTACTACACAGCCGACAGTGAGCATAGTTTCATGGTGTGCATACAGTATGACAGGATACACTTCTCCTAGCTTCATGTTGTCACAGTCAAAGGTTCCTTTCTCTATGTCACAGATGTCATAGTAGCCATTGTAAAAGTCACCTTGTGGATGAATGTAAGTCTTGAAAGCCATACGCTCCAGGTCTCTCTTTTCATGCATGAGTTTAGACCATGGAGCTGCAGGATTATTAGTAGGATCATTATTGTATGGTGTTGCATACGCATGAACAATATGATTTTTCTTCAAGTAATGATCATGAAGATTTTTAAAGTGATCAATAGATGTAGGTCCTAACATGGTTGTCATGATTAATCCTCCTTACATCTTTGATAAGTTTTATCAAGTCTCTCTAATGTTTTAGAGACTTTGTCATTGTTATTTGGAACAAAAGGTGAGTCTTCCAGACTGCAATCATCCCAGCATTCCATGCAGAGTACACCGGAGTCGTATCGTGCATGTGCAGCTCGATAGCAATCGATTATGCCATCACAGTCTGGTGCTTTGTAGAAGAGCCAGTCACCTCTAACTCTGATCTCTTTTGGTTCGACAAACATACCTGTTCTTTCTCCGAAGCACAAGGCTATGTCTTTCTTTGTATGGTGAGAGGAATAAGTCTTAGACATTTGATAATTCTCCTACGATAGCTTGTAATTCTTCTTTAGATTTACTTCTCCAGTCATCATCGTTGTTTCTGTAATGATCATAAACAACTTGTTGCATGGACTCTGGTAGATCATGGAAGTAATGGTAAGCTTCATAAACTTTCTTCTTCTTTTCCGGAGGTAAACTAGGACCTGTGTTTAGTAAGCCTTGTTTACCATCATGGTTTATTGTGCTGACACTGAATGTGCTGTAAAAGAAATCATATTTGTAATGTTTCTCAGCTTTCTGTTGTGCTTCTTCTATTGAATTAGCACGTATCTTTGTGTAACCACTGCAGTCTTTATCAGTGTTGGATATGTGGTGTTTCCAGGACCAAAAGGTTTCCATAGTAGTGAGAGGGTAAAGGACAAAGTTGGACCATACAACGAACCAACTACCAAAGTTCATATCATTGCATAGTCCAAGTCTCCCATTAAAGATTTGCACTTCAAAGATTATTATTTGGGGGTAACAATCTCCACTAGAGATGGGAGTAGTCTGGGACTTACATCTGTTTAAGGAATACCAAAAAGGTTCTCTTGATTAATGCCCAGAAGATTTAGTCTTTAGCTACACATCTCTTGACAGATCCGAAAGGAGTGTCAACAGTAACGATGGTGTAGTCAGAACCATATCCTTTACAGAATCTGATAGCTGTATTGGATAGAGAGTTGATGATCATAAACACAGGTAGTATGCCTATGAAAACACCGATGCCAACCGTTAGGAAGGCACGGGTGATAGGAGACATGTTGTTCATGATTGCATCTTATCCTTGCGACAGGATTTTGTTTCGTAGTAATCTTTCATCTGCTCAAGAAATTCTTTTACAGATGTAGATCCTCCGAATGTTGTGGAATCCACAGTCTTCCAGTAGACATTATTTTCAGCATCAATCATTTCTTCTTGATACTCAAGTATGTGTACGGATAGTGTAGGAGTGTACACTACCCGATCTACAGAGAAAGGGTTGTTTGGATACAACCAGGGTTGGATACTAGACATAGTTTCTACCAAAATACATTTGCCAGTGATCATTAGGATGAGTTTGTTCTTTGATGTAAGAACTCACTGTTTGAGATGGTCTGGGACCAGCTGTTTCAAGCCTAGTGTATTTGTACTGGGCTTGGGTAGTTAGAAGTTTTGAGACGTGCATGGTGGTAGTAATGCAAGGGACATAAACAGTTTATAGACATGTTCAGGTCTATCATCATTCGGTTTCTGGAGGATAATTCTTATCATCTTCCCAACAACCTTTATCCATTTGATTCTTTGCATCCTGTTCGATAGGACCATTTTCATTGAAGGTGTATTCATCTACTTCTTCAATGTCTTCTTTATCATTTGGTCTGATCCAGTCTGCAAGCTTCTGTCTGATGTCAGTTGTAGCTGACCTGATCTTTGTCTTAGCTCTGGTTGGAGAGGCTTTGTAGGCTGCTACAGCAGCTACAGAGAAGGCAAAAATAGATAGTGGAGGAGTTAGTCGCATGAATACATCGAATAGAAATATTTTGAGAAGCAGTTTGTAAACATGTTTAGGTTTCTTTGGAGGTACTTTTGGAGTAATCATGTTAATCACCTAATACATATACAGCTTTGAAGAAGTCTTTGTTACCAAGATGTATCTTGTAATGTGTAGCTATCTGGCAAGCTTTCTTCATTAAACCTCTAAAAGATATAGAGCAACAGTCAGTAAATGCAGGAGGATGAGCAACATCTTTGGTGCCATCTTTTAAGATGACGTTGATCATTCCAAAAGAGTAAACATTCTTGTACTGAGGGAAGTCTGTATCTCGAAGGACACATACTTTCTCATACATGATGATGTCTGGGTGTAACCAATCCATATATAAATAGTAGTAAGGGACAGGACCTGGACTCGTCAGGATAGGTAGGTCAATTCCTATCGACTCTCCCGAAGGAGAGTTTCGCCAGTTAGACAGCTAGTTCTGCTTGCACAGTAGCTGGTGCAGGCTTGCGATTCAATCTCTCGATAGTATTCGCATATACTCTGCACTGTGGCTTCTTGAGGGCAACAAGGTTACCGTCATTGTCTACCCAGTGTGAACGTATAGATGGAAGTTCGATAGAACCTGCAATAACTACACGTGTACCCACTAGGTCTTCACCGTTTTGAGCAGCTTCCAATAGACCGTTCTTGGTGCGAACAGCAATTGTTAGGCCGTTGTCGTTAACATCGTTAACAGCAACCTTGATTGCAAGGAAAGGATTGTCAAGGTTGTTACCCTGACCATCTTTAGTCACAATCTCAGCGAATGTGATGTTACCGGTGAAAGTAGTAGTAAGCATGGAAATCTCCATAGTAAATGTACAAAGAACAGTTTTATGACATATTCAGGTCGAGGGAGGCTACTAGAGGTGTACCCACATCACCAGTGGCTAGTGGCACCTACTGAGCCTGAGTCCCTCAGTCTGCCCATGAAAGAGCAGAGGGAGAGAATCAGTTATACTGCAGCAAGACCTCTCAAGCTAAGGCTGATTGAATCTTGCATAAAATAACCCTTATTAATTAATTGTTCCTTCTTCTTCTGGAGGACTTTTAATGGTGCAGTCAAAACAATGTATTTACTGGCACCAGTGGAAGGGTCAACATTGATTAGTTCACCGAAGTCATCTCTTTGGTTGAATAGAACAGCGTCTGTAGCAGACTTTTGATAGAGGTGAGAAACCCACATGGTAGTTAAGTGATAAGGGACATGAGCAGTTTAATGACATACTCAGGTCAAAAGAATTAAATTAAGATCAAGATTAAAAACATGATCATTTGAATCTTAAACATGACAGGTAAATATTAATTACACTTCTTCATTTGCTTTCTTCTTCATGTTTAGGAAAGCTATAATAATTACATTAAAAACTATAACTAATTACTTATTAATAACTTCTATATAAGTTAAATAAGAATTAAACAGAGAAATAAAATATACAATTTCATCTTTCCACAAGCTCTGCCGAATTGATAAGTTATAACCGACGCATCTCCTGGCAGATTCGGGCGGAGAACCCTCTTCCTTATAGATTTTGGAGGGAAATAAGGGGAAAATACCCTATATTTCGCATAAATTGCCTAGATTTACAACATGTAAACGTAGTCAGATATATAAAGAACATATATGTATATATTCTTTTTTTTTCCTCGCAGACACCGCTGCGTAGGTATTACACCAAGTGTCTCTACTAATTTTTACCCCAAATTGAGGTTTATAAGGACCTTTTTGGGGGTAGATCATAGGTTGAGTCCACTTAAAATCGTTATATCTAAGATTTTTATCGATAAATGGCGATATCTCCGAATGATTTTTCACTTTGGGCAAGATTAACAGGTAATAAGTACCCTTCCACCCCTGCAGAAAGAGCTAAAAAGGGTCCTGAAGTACATAATTTTATCCAGAATTTGGACAAAGAAGGGATGCTAGGGGGAAAAGAACCTGAGCAACCAAAAAAAGAGAAAAATTTAGCTGAAAAAGTAGCAACAGGAGCACTGATTGCTGGTGGAGTTGCTGCTGCAATAGCTGCTGGTAGAGATCCTCGTGTTCAAAATGTTGCAAAGAAAGCTGCTAGTGCTACAAGAACAAAAATTGATGATTTTTTAAGTAATTTAGGAAAAGCAAGGGTAGTTGATGTAGACATTGTTGATGCAAGTGGTGATATAACTCCAAATCCAAAACAACAACAATCTTCAGCACCTTATTGGAATACAACAGCTGGAAAAGAGGAATTATTAGAAAATGAAGCTCAATCTGCATTTATGAATAGTCCAGAAGGAAGAGCAATGGCTAAAAAAGAAGTTGCTTTAAGAGCAACAGGAGAAGATTATAATTATTTACCTCAAATAGAGAATTGGAAAAATACATATAAAGCACAAAAAGCAGCTGGAGTAATGGATGAAGAAGCTTTATCAAGAACAATAAATCTAGATAAAACAAAACCAGTGACAGTAGATAGATTTACACCTGCAGTAGAAGGTAAAACTTTTGGCACTAGTGGTGCTGTATCAAAATTAGAAGATATAGGAGATGCAAAGTTAAGAGCTAGACGCACATATGGTCCAATGATTGATGCAATCCAACAAAAAAATCCAGGAATAAATGTTGGAGGTATGGGAAGATCAATGCTTGCAAAAGCAGAACAAGATAGAGATTATGATATCGCTTATATGGTTGCTAGAGGTCAGGGAAAAACTGACGAAACAGCAACACAAATAGCTCGTGCAACTGCAGGATTTCCAACAGATTCTCCAGTAGGAAAACCAACTCCATATAGAGAATTTTTAGGGGAACAAAGAACAAGTTCTATCAGAAAAGAATCAATAGATAATCTTTTAAAACTTGTAGAGCCTGGACCACAAATAAATTTACCTGAAAGTGTACAAGAGCCGGGAGCATTGGTACAACTGGCTGCTGGTAGCACTCCTAGTAATAAAGTTCCCACAATGGGAGCAACTATTGGTGGATCTTCTTTAACAGATAAGCATGCAACAAAAATGGCTGTTGATAATGTTTTAGATAATGCAAGAAATGAATTTAATCAAAAAGTAGAACAATTAGTAAATACTACAGGAATGGGTCCTAGAAGAGCTGAAAGACAAATTTATGGAAGTGATGAAATGATGAGAGTAAAAAATCCTGAAACAGGTCGTCTAGAAAAAGTTCAAAAAACAGGTACAGAAGCAGGTAGAAAATTAATAGATGCAATAAAAAAAGATTTAACAAAAACAACAGGATTAAATCCTGAAGATGCATCTAACATTGCAGAATCTGTCATTAATCCAACTACTGGTGAAAGACAATTTAATACAGATCAATTCGGAGATTTAGGAACAGAAACTAAACGAGATATTAAAGATTTAAAATCTGTACCAAACATTGATCCTGCTACTAATCAAGGAATAATGAAGACTGCTGTTGGTACTGCAATTAGAGGTAGAGCACCAAGTTATTATGAAGCTTTACCTAAAACAGATACAAGAGAATTACCTGGTCCATTTGAAGAAACAGTTCCAGATAGACGTACAGCTACTAGAGGAGGTTTCGGAGCAGCTCTTCAAAAATCAATTGAAGAAGAAGGTGTTTCACCTGCAAAAATGCCAGAAGGTGGAAGTGCTGGTATAGGAATTTATGGAGAAGGAACTGGATATTTAGCAGGACCTTTTAGTAAAACAGCAAGTAAAGCTCCTACAGATGCTTTTGGTAGAACAAGCCCATTCAAAGGAGTTAGTGATTCAACTCTTACAAAATTGAAATCAGATATGAAACCCGGAACCAAATCTTTTGAGTCTGTAGATAAAGAACAGAAAGGTCGTGCATCAATGGATGCAGCAAGAGAACTAAGAAAAATACAAACTTCAGGTGATCCAAGTACAGCTAATGAACGTGTTGCAAAATTTTTAGATAATTTAAAGAAACAACAAGGGGGTTAGAATTAAACTTAAGAACATAGAACAATGATTAAATTTTTATTACCTATTGCAATCAACGTCATAAACAAAGCTGTTGATAAAATCCCAGAGGATCTAGATGAACTACTAAAGAAGTTTGTAGTATCCATCTTAAAAAAGGCTGCTGCTAAGAGTGGAAACAAAGTAGATGATTTGTTAGTTGCACAACTAGAAAAAGCTTTATTTGAATAAGGCTACTGCTAAAATAGTTTTATCCAATGGCAGATAAATGGATTAAAGATGCTATCAAACGTCCCGGTGCTTTTACTAAAAAAGCAAAAGCAAGAGGGATGGATGTAAAAGAGTTTGCATCAAAGGTAACATCTAATCCAGATAAGTATGATACTCGTACAGTCCGTCAGGCAAACTTAGCTAAAACTCTAAGTAAACTACGTAAACGTAAAAAGAAATAACTATGGAATTTGATTTCAATATGAATCGTAGACAACAGCTTGTTAAAAAAGGCAAGTCTGTTGACAATGACATAGATTTTTCTGGCAGAAGTGCTTCAGATTTTACGAACAAATTTTTAGCGAAGATGAAAGATACAAATAATCTTTTTAAAAATGAGTCTCCTGGCAGCTTTACTGATCCACAAGCAGACATTGTAAGACAAAATATAATTGCTACATCAGATGGATTACCACAATTCGATGATCCTGGAAAACAAATTAAGTCAAATGCTTTTTTAATAAAATATCAGAATTCATTATTAGTTCCGTCAGATCAGAAAACTAATAGAAATACTGTCCTACAATATGTAATGAGTGATCCTAACAGTGCTCCTGTTAATGGACAGTTCCCAACCGACGGAGTAAGAGTATCATGATGAACATGGCAGGACAAAAATTAGGTGAGTTTTTTGTAAGACAGGGAATAAAGGTGGGAGGTAAAGCTGGTGGTAAAGCTGTAAAAGAAGGAATAAAAGCTGCAACATCAGAAGGAGTTAAACAAGCTGGTAAAAGAGCTTTAAGAGATACACTTCTTTATACAGCAGCTGAACAGGCAATACCTCGTGCTCTAGGACAAGATGCTCCTGATATAAGAGATACATTAGTTAGACAGGCTTCAGGTAATATTCTTGCTGAAGGAGTTACTGCTGGATTAAAGGGAAGAAGTTTCTTTGGTGAGAAAGGAATGAAAGCTGGTACTGCAAGAAAGATTGGTGAAGTAACTGGTCAGATCGGTGGACAAGCCTTTGCACAGGCAGTATTACCTGGTAATCAACCTAATCCATTTATACCAGTTGATTTTGGAGAAGGACCAAAGACTGCTACTGGTGCAACTAAGCATACAGGAGAACCAGAATATAACGAAGTTGTAAGACCATCAACTACAGATCTATCTGGTGTACAGGCAAAAGAAGCATTATCAGAAAGAGAAAGATATGAATATAGATTGAAATTAGCTCAGGCAGAAAAGATGCCAAGTCCAGTTATGCATATGAGTCCTGACTCAACTCAACAAAGTTTAAACAGTCTTGCTCAAAGCATGATGAGATCAACTAGTTATTAGATAAATGAGAGCAGTAGGTAACTACTTTTCAAATAGTCAAGAGTTTCTAAAGAAGTTTGGGAAACAGTTAGTTGATGCTGCACCAGGAGCTTTTAAAAAAGGTATAGAAACTGCAGCAGATCAAGCAACTAAGTTTAGTAGTGATGTATATCAAAATTTAAAAGATGGAACATATACAACACGTTATGGAAATCAAACTTATAGTGGAGGAACACCTTTTAGTAGTGCAGCTGGCACAGTTTCTGATGTCATAGGAAAGACTATTCTTTCTGATAAATTTAGACAACAATATGTTTGGCCATATACAAATGCTTTTAGAGTTGTATCAAAAGCCGGAGTAGCAGCTAGTAAATTAACAGGATTAGAAAATCCAGTTGCAGCTGGTGCAGTTGCTGCAGGAGTGCCTATATTTATTCATACAATGACTGAAACGTCTGGACCCATAACTCAAGGTCTAAGACCAAAAGGTTATAAAGCTGTAGCACCTGTTTCCAAAGAAGAAGATCCTACTGGTGCAAAACCACGTAACATAGCAGAAGAAGCTGCTCTTAGATTTATTGGTGGACAAAAGAGCCAGCCTCTAGCTTATAAAGATTTTATAAAAGAACGTCCTGATGTAATGCCATCAACTATTAGTGATTACAGACGCTATATGAATCGCAAACCAGAAGCAGGTAAAAGAATAGATATAGATCCAGAAAAACAAACATTCACTGCTTATGGTGGTTTTGTAAGAGGAACAGCTCGTGGATTAAATGATCCAGAAATAAGAGTTAGAGGAGTTCCCATAAGTGCTAGTTCTGTATTAGGAGCTGCAGCTGGTGTTGCTACTGTAAAAGCTGGAAAAAAATTCTTAGATCCTAAAGGTTTCGGAGTAGAAGTAGAACGTCCTATATATGCTTCTGACATAAAACCAGATATATCAGGAGGTACAGGACTTAAGACTCCTGCGGAAATGGCAGGTCGATTTAAGATGCAAGGACCTGTTCAAGATATTCCTGAAAACTATAGACAGAAAGCAGTAGGAAAAGAAGTTGGTAAAACTGTTGAAGTTGGGACTATGGGTAGAAGAAATCAAGATGGAACTCCTAGTTACTATGGACCTAAATATGGAGAAGAAGCATCACCTAGAATACCAAATGTCAAAATAGAACAACGATTACAAGATTTAAGGGACACTAAAAAAACATATGATGCGATGGCATCTGATCAATTAAAAAAAGGTGATCAATTAAATATACCTGGTATCGGAGATAGTAGAAGTAAAGCTCAAGAATTTACAGATGCTTCAAAAGCTGTAGAACAAGAGATAGGTGAAACAACTAAAAAAGCAGCTGAGTATGCAAAACAAAACTTTAGTAAAGCAGCTCAACAGTTTCAGAAGTTAGGAAAGTATAAAGAACCAGCTTTAGTAGTTGGTGGATTAGCAGCAGCTGTTGGTACTGCTGCAATAGCTAAAAAATTATTCCAAAAGGCTGAACAAGAACGAATTAAAAAAGAAGATCCCTTACAATATAAGAAGTATAAACGAGGTGATTACACAGAATAGTCATGATACCAGTTTACGGAAGCGACAAAGAAACAAAAGACTTTTTTAAAACTATTCCAAGTGGTCCAGAAACAGATCCTTATAGTAAAGGAGGTAGATTAGATGTTGATAGATCTAAAAGATATGAGAAGTTTGGTAAAGCACTAGAAGCAGCTTCAAACTATAAAAAGAAGAAAGAAGCAGAAAATCAAGTAGATGCAGCAATGGGTAAGAATAATGATGATGAAAAGAATACACAAGGATTTAAAATTGCACCTGATGCAACAGTTGTAGAAGGTTATAGAGATAAAGGTTTTACTGTCCAAGCTCCAAAAGGTGGAGGTATTCTTGGAACGGTAGGGGCAGCTGTTACTCCATTCTTCCCTATAACTGGTCAGGTGATAGGTGGTGTTGGTGGTGTAACAGGAATTTAAAAGCTTACTACCGATAAAATATTAATCAAAGGAGTTAATCAAAAGACATGGCAGCATTTCCGTTAATACCAATATTAGCTACAGGAGTCGCTGGGGCATTAGCCACAGATACTATGACCAAGCAATTTCGTAAAGCAGGTCAAAGAAAAGAGATTGAAAAGATAGTACAAGATTCATTAAAAGATAGACTAGGAGATCCTACCGGTGACTTTGGTTATCAGACAGGTTATGGTCCAGGCATGCTACTACCTACTAGTGGTTATCAATCTATACTTCAGTATCAAAACCAGATGGGTAATCAGCAAAGAGAAAATCTGATTAAGAACTTGTTAGCAATAGAACCAATAACAGATAGAGCAAAAGCGAGAGACTTCGAGCGTAACATGGCAGCTGCTAGATTCCGTACTCAACTTGGTACACAACAGGGACTAACATTACAAGGTCAGATGGGTGCTCAAGCATTAGCACAAAAAGGAATGACAGGAGCAACTCAAGCATTAGCTTCTAATTATCAGTATCAATAAATGAGATTTGCCAATGTCAAATTTGGATATGAGGGAGCTAAAAAGAATCCTTTAGGAATTCCTTTGCCAGAATTAGGAGTATCAGAATTTCTGAGGTTACCTAATTTTGGTGCAGTTAACAAAAGAATCAATGAGTCTAAAGAGAAAAAAGAAGAAGTATTAGAGAAAGAAAGAGAAAAATTACCAGACTCTTTTGATCAAGATAAATATTTTAGAGGAATGAGAAATATGATGCTTACTGATAGTTTATTGAGGGATGCTGAAAGCAGACTGCAAGCCAGAAGAGATTTGAATGTAATGAAACAAACCTTACCTTTAGTTGATTTGTATGCAGAAACTGCTGCACAGAGAAGACTAATGGAAGATAAATCTTCCCCTACTAAGATTTCTCAGCAAAGACTAAGAGCACAAATGGGAGAGGCAGGTTTGATGCAGGCCATAGCTAATCAAGCTTCATCTGGTGCCCAGATAGGAGGTCTTGGCACTGGTAGAAGATTTGCAAGAGGCTAAGATTTCTTGCACTAAAATTAAAATTAAGACTTTAATCATTTGTTGATATGGGAAAACCTAAAGCACCAAAAGTTAAATATATACCTGCTCCACCACCACCTGTTACGGTTAAGACACCAACGCAGTCTCTTAGAACCCAGATAGAGTTAGCAAAAGTATCTGGTGAGCAGAATAGATTAAATATGGAAACTGGTGCAAACTTAGATCGTATCAATGAAGAGTTCTACACAGGTCAGGATATAAGAAGATACAGAGCCAGAGGTGCTGAAGAGCGTCTACTTGCTCAGACCAAAGGTTCGGAAGACAGAGCAACTTTAGGAGTTAGAGGTAGAGAAGAGAGACTTACTGTGGGAGAAAGAGGTGCTCAAGATAGACAGACTCAAGCACAACTATTAGCTGGTCAGGAAAGACAGATCGGACTCAGAGGCCAAGAGGAAAGATTGACTGTTGCTGAAACAGGAAGTCAGACAAGACAGACTCAGGCACAGTTACTTGCTGGTCAGGAAAGACAAATTGGTCTTAGAGGAACTGAAGAAAGAGCAACAACTCGTGTCAGAGGTGAGGAACAGAGAGCTGGTATTCGTGAAGCTGGTTCAGAAACTAGACAGACTGCCTTGCAACAGGAAGCATTTAGACGTTATAAAGAGAATAGAGATTTCCAACAGTCAAGATCAGCATACCGAGCATAACCGATTGGTTAGATACTTTATCTGATAAAGAAAAAGAAACATATCTAGCTTTTTGCAAAAAAACCAGTTCACCAATACAGATGTATCTTTATGCCCGTTTTTTAGGGTATAAAGGTTCTATAACTGATTGTGATCTTTGGGCTAAGAAAGAATTTAAAAAAAGAAACTTTAATACAATACTTGAGATAGAAATAGATTCTATGCAAGTAGATATATCAAAGCTCAGAGAAGCTATAGATCTTGGAGTCGTAAAACAAGATATGGGAGCTGCTCGCATATCCATGCTTCAGAAAGAATTACGGGCACATATAAAACAACTTGCAGATGAAAAACATCTTACAGATAGACAAGGTTTAATATTAGCTGGTGCTGATAGAGCATTAAGAGAAATACTTTTAATTTTTAGAGATGATCCTATAGAAGGTCCACTACAGGAAGCATCAATGGGTGTATGGACTAAGATTCTTCAGGAAGAATCATAAGTCTTAACAGGTTAGTCTTAGTACATGGCTGGAACAAGTATCTATTCTGTTTATCGTAGAACTGCCCGTGCAGCTGCTAAACAACAAGTTGTAAAGAAAACATCCTCAGTTGATGTTGATAAAGCTCGATCAGACTTTGCATATTTCTGTGATGTTGTAGGAGATAAACCTCCTGCGGAACACATGAAACTATGGCATGAACATTTATATACACATCAAGATAGTGAATGTCTAATTAATATTGCCGGACCAAATGTAGATATACTTGCACCAAGAGGATCAGCTAAATCTACAGTGTTAGGTTTATTTACAGCCTGGGCTATTGGTGTACATGCACTTAATCGTAAACCATTAAAGATTTTATATATTTCATATACTGTTGATGTTGCCAGACCAAAGAGTGCAGCAATAAAAAGAATTATTGAAGATAGTAAAATTTATAGAGAAATATTTCCTATGGTAAAAATTGCCAAAGGAATAAACTCTAATGAATATTGGAGTATTGATTGGAAGTTTGCAGGTATAAGATCAACTGGTGAAGAAGAATTTAGTTTATGTTGTGCAGGATTAAAAGGTGCTGTTACATCAAAGCGTTCTCATTTATGTATCATTGATGATGCTATAAAATCAGCTGATGATATTAAGAACAGAGATATTCGTGTAGCTATGGAAGATAACTGGAACTCAGTTATAGTTCCAACTATGTTTGAAGGTGGTAGAGCCATATGTCTTGGTACAAGATTCAGACATGATGATATACATCAGACTACTTTTATTCCTGACAATGATTGGATACAGATAATTCAATCAGCAGTAACTGTTGATGAACATGGTGATGAGAAATCATACTGGCCAGAAATGTGGTCACTTGATTATCTTAATGATCGTAGAAGACAATCACCAATAAGTTTTAGTTTTCAATATCAAAATCAAGTTGTTAGAACTAGTGATATGTCTGTCTCTCCTGATCTGATTATCAAAGGTCAGATACCAACACAGTTTGATTGTTTAGGTGTTGGTGTTGATTTATCTGCAGGGGTTAGAGAAAGAAATGACTATACAGTATTTGTTATGGGTGGCAGAGTGGGAGATAAAATTTACATTATCGACTGTAAACGATTAAGGATAATGGGTAATGTAGAAAAGTTAGAAGCCATAATGGAAATGATGATGGAATGGGGAATAGTTCATAAAGATCAAGATAAATACTTCCCTACTGGCAGCACTGTAGATATCTGGTCTGAAGCAGTGGCTTATCAGGCATCATTAGAAGCAGACTTTAAACGTATTTGTTTAGAAGAACAGGGACTTTATAATTTACTCTGGCATCCTGTAAAAGGATTCAGAGGAGATAAAGTTGCTAGGTTTAGGGGAATTATGGGCTTATTTGAGCAACATAAGATATTATTTAATAAATATCGCAAATTCCAGGCACTAACTGATGAGATTGTAAATTTCGGAGTTAGTTCCCACGATGATTGTGTTGATGCTCTGGTTTGGTTATGTAATGGATTAATGTCCAGAGGAAAACTAGAGTTAGAGTATTGACGAATTAGACTATTAAGAGTATCTAACATGGTAGCCAATTTTTTCTATAAAGGTATTGAACTAGAGCAAGACGCTT
>VTLG01011557.1_pt1 | contig 18140 bp, 18 predicted proteins | sample 4694571 | NCBI WGS metagenome assembly VTLG01 (sample SAMN12604809, study PRJNA352737) | marine metagenome | biome: ENVO:00000447; feature: ENVO:00000209|ENVO:00000569|ENVO:01000036; material: ENVO:00002151; isolation source: viral sequences binned using virsorter ... | reverse complement strand
TCGTGGTATTGATTAAATAAATTTTCTGCATCTTCTTTTTTACTTAATCCTAATTCTGCCTGTAATTTTGTTTTACCCATACCATAAAACAAACCAAGATTAATTGTTTTGGCTTGTGTCCTAGATATATTAGCCATATCAGCTACGGTTTGGTGAAAGTCTACTTTTTCATCTTTAAATTTTTCTACAATATTTCTTACTGATTCATCATAACAAATAGGTTGTGTCTCTGCTGCATAGTGCACAACAAGTCTTGGTTCTTGTTGACTATAATCAAAACAACCCCACTTGTGATCTTTTTCTGGTAAAAACAAAGAACGAATCATAGGACCCAAATCTTTGTTTCTTGCTGGTATTTGTTGTAAATTTGGATTTGAATAACTAAATCTGCCTGTAACAGTTCCACCTTGATCTGATCTTATTGGATTAATATCCGCGTGTATTCTGCCTCTATATTGGTGTTTTAATATGGTATCTATGAAAGTCGTGTGTGCCTTGTTTATCTCTCTAGCTTTTGCTATATTCTTAATTAAAGGATGTTCATGTGTTGAAAGGAAATTTTTTGTAAATGAAGGTGACTCGGTTTTCTCGGTTTTGGCGTAGGGTAAAGACAGGTGGTCAAAAACTTTGGCGATACTTCTTGCTGCCCATATTTGAACATCTATTCCTGTTTGCTTTTTTACTTCTAATAGGTATTGCTCTTCCTGTTTACTTAACTGCTGCTTCAGCTTATGAGCACGTTCGAGGTCGACACAAACCCCTTTAAATTTCATATCTATCAAACACGGAAACAACTGAGTTTCTAAATCAAATATCTCTACAAGATTTTTCTTTTGTATCTCTCTTGATAACGCTTTAAATAATTCTAATGTAAGTTTAGCGTCTTGTTCCGCATAATTACCCACATACATTGCAGGTAGTTTATACAATTCTTTTTTTGGATCTATACCCCATGATTCTGCAGCTTCATTCAAAGCCTTTTCATCTTTTACTTCTCTTAAATAATCAAATGATATACTATTTAATGTGTACCATAATCTATTTTCATCAATCAAAGATGCCATCAACATAGTATCCATGATGTGTCCGTTTATTGGTATGCCGTAAGCTTTAATCCAACACACGTCATACATTGCGTTGTGAAATATCTTATAAGAATCTGTTGCACAAACTTTTTTAAACCACTCTAAAACTATTCTTCTATCTAAATTACCACCACCTTCATGAGCTATTGGGTAATAACCTTTCCACCCTTCTACAGCTACAGCAATACCTACTATCTCACCTCTGCCTTGTATAGCACCAGAACCTTTTGCTTTTAAGTCTGGGTCTTTCGTTTCTAAATCGATTGCAATATATTTTTCTCCTGACAAATCAGGAAAACTATCCGGACAATCCCATTCGGTTTGAACTGTAAACATTATTTCTTTTTATCTTTTAATTTAAGAATCTCTAATTCACAATAATGAATGATCTTCTCTAAGTCTTCTATCTTATTTTTAGATAAATATCTACAGACATATTTCACAACGCATCCTTGAAAGAATGAGAGATTATTTTTAGAAATAAACTCATACGGTTGAATGTGAAAATCCTTGTAGTGACTTCCTCCAACCTGCCTCGATTGTGGAAACGCTCTTGTCAGTTCGTCTTTATTTGTCATATTATTGGTGCTCCTATGTTGTATTGATACTCGTAGTGCTGTGTGCATACGAATAAGTTTTCTTTGGTTCTAGTTATACCTACAAAAAATAAACGATGTTCTGGATCAGGATCTCTTTTTGCTGACTCGTATATTATTCTTTCTATGTCAGTAAAGAGAACTACATTATCACATTCTTCTCCTTTGACACCATGTATTGTAGATAATTTTATTCTTGCAGGTTTCATTAAATCATCACCTGACTCTAATAATTTTTTTATATATAGTTTACTATCTTCTGGAAAGTTTAGTGTCTCCCAGCTCCCCGTCGCTCGCAACCCGTGTTCAGATTTTAGTCCATTTAAATCTATCGCGGTTATACTTTCTAGTGTCTTACCACCAGCGAAACCTCTAACAAGATGTCCTTGTTTTACCGTCAAGAAGTCCCATAGATCTTTTACATCTTCTTTACTTACAACAGCACCTTGATGTAAACGTTGCCAAACTCTGTACGCATTTAACATTTTTTTAGGAAGTAACTCTTGTGCTTTCGCTTCAAATCTATAATTCATGCTGTATAAATACTCACGTAATCTTTCTAACATTTTATTTGTTCTAGTCAATATCATCCAGTTACCTTGATGCATAGGTAGTTCTTCAAAGTTTGCATTCATACTTACAGATCCCTCAGCATCTCTTGGTTCCCATTTTTTATCGAGACGTTGAGACATGTGTGGAAATATAGTTGTTGCTAGTCTATGCACAGATCTTGGCACTCTACGTGATTGTATCTGTGGGTCAAACATACCTTTTAAATTTATGAATATTTTTGGTGAAGCCCCTTGAAACGTATAAATAGTTTGATCATCATCCCCTGCAATGTACGAACGAGCACACTTACTCTCTATGTAAAAAAACATATCCCACTGCAGAGGACTTAGATCTTGGGCTTCATCGAGGAAAACACAGTGTAGTGGTGGACACTTGTCCTCCTCGACAAACTTAGAAATCATATCAGAGTATTCAATCATACCCGTCTGCTCTTTGTATGTAGTTAAATCTGCTTCTATTTGTTCTGTTAACCAGATGTCTGTAGTATAATGTAATTCTAATTCTACGGCTGCATCTGCTAAACTTATCTTTCTATTCCTTGCATACTCTATAATTTTCATATGTGGGTTAACGTGTTCTACATAACCATTTACATTTATACGTGATTCAAAAGATAGGTCAGCACAAAGGCTAGAAAAATTTTTAAAACTTTTCCACTTATCTCCTTTTAATAATTGTGTTTTAGTATTGATATTACATTCTTGTGAACCCATAGAGTGCATGGTGCTCACATAAATTTTATCATTCTTAATTCTTTCTTTCGCTACATTTGCTGCAGCATTACTAAAAGCTATGTACGCAATCTTCTCAGGATTTGTTTTAATTAAATTCAACTCATTATCTAATAGTTGCATGAGTCTATGTGTTTTACCTGTGCCTGGAGGACCCGGAATAATTATTCTATGCAAAAGGTGCCTCCTTCATTTTATCTTTTCTTGTATTTGGTTTATCTAATTTAAGTGTAGGTAAGGACATGTATCTTACACTTTTGTTATTTATCTTACCTGGTATCTCTTCTGCATCAAACAACGTCTCTAACATTCTTGCTGTTTTTTGTTTTGGATATTTTTTTGTATCCCATATTTTTGTTCTAACTAAATACTTCCAAAAGTCTTTAAACTTAAAATAACTAACTTCATCTTCTGTGTATGATAATCCTCGTAATACATCGTTCCAATTTTTACCTGGTATTTTATTTATGTAGTCTGATAGTAATTCTTTTAGTTGCACATCAATCTTTGTAGACTCTGGTGCTTCGATAGGTATTGTATTTTTTAATAATTTATTTATTGCCTTTCTCCAGATTAGTTTACCAACTGGAGGCATAGCTTGATTGATTTGTTCTAAACATTTTAATGAAAATCTATCTGGTTCATGCAAGTCTTGTGATTCTACTTCTACCTGTTCATCGCCTATTGTTACATAATACAAAGGTGGATCTGAATCATACTTCTGTATTTCTTTTATTTCTGTCTCTGGTAAACCATCACCCACACCAAACTCTTGCATTACACATTTTTTAGAGTTACAAAACGATGCAATAGGTTCGTCCTTACATTTATAATTATACTCTTTGCCCTCTATAGATTTAATTAATGTATCTACTTCTTTTTTATCTAGTGGTGGTTTGCAATACGCATCGTTGTATTTAAATATTTCTGTATCCCATGAATCAGGAAATCTTTTCTTTGTGTATACACCAAAATTATATAACGCGTTATTTCTTTGTCCGTTTGGAATACCCTGTTTTGCGATCGTAACCAAACATGGTGGCGCACCTTTAAGTAAGTTGTCAAGAACTTTTTCTTCTTTTATAGACAATTTAGAGAGTTGATCTTCTGATAGTTTTACTTTACTATGCGCCTCAAAAAATTCAATTATAGACATAGCTGACCCATCATCTTTAATAGCATATCGCATTGTCATTTTTTCGTTATGGTAAGGTAAATTTAAAAAACTACCTGTGCCACCCTTCTGCATATCTACTTTATTTTGTTTTGGAAAAATTTCTGCGTTGGCATAGCCTAATTTAGCTGCCATTTCTTTTAGTTTACTTCTAAATAATACTGCTGGTAAAAAATTATCTGCAAATAAAAACACATGTGCACCACCAGATTTAGATCTACACACAATTAAAGGGAAGTTATGTTGACGTATTTTTCTAATTAATTCTTTGTGATCGAAGCCATTATATAGATCAATATCAATACAGGCCCACTTACATTTATTCTCTTCGTTGATAGGAATAATACCTAATGCAGGATCTTTACCATCTAAATGTTCTTGAAACATTTGTTTGGTAGGACTTTTTTTAATTATAAAAGATCTTGTTTTGTGTTTACCTCTTTCATCAAATTCTTCTGTCTTTCTAGTTTGACCATAGGCACTAAACGAACCCTCAAATATATTTATAAATTTATCTACTTTGACTATCATCACCACTTTGTGTTTCGGGGGGTGTGGAGTTATGGATCACAACCCCCAAAATCATTTATGCTTTATTCTTGATGCCTTCGTAGAACTTCTTCGCTCGTTCGTACATCTTGACATCTTCTAGCATACCTATTTTTTTCACATTGTAGCCATACCATTGATTACCTTTACCTGTATTTAATACAGAAGATAACATGTATACGTGGCTAAATGATGGCGGCGTATATGGTCCATTCTTTCCATCTAAAGTAATAGATTTCATCATGGAGTTCCATTTTCTGCTAATTTTACCTTGAGATGAACTCATAGATATCATCGCAGTTTCAGAACCAGTATTACCTAAAATAATTACAAAGTGTTGACCAACCGTTAAAATATAATTACCATTTTGTAATCTATCTTTACCATCAGGTCCCTTTGTAGTTTTTTCTAGAATATCCGAAGTATCTGGAAAGATCATTTCAGGTCTACCTGAACCTGTTCCGTAATCTGCCCACTCTTGGTATTCTAACTTGTAGTAACATGGAATAACCTGTATTCCTTTGTCACCATCATATAACTGTTTCGTAACAGTGTTTAAGAACATACCAGGCTCTGCACCCTCTACGTAATTTTGGTTACGCTTCTGTGCTTCTGCTGATCCATTCTGTAAGAGTTTAAGAATTGGTGGAGCCAGACTATCTGTCTTCACTTTTTCAAAACCCATTTGTGCATCTGCCTCAAATAAACCTGCAGATGGTAGGTTTTCTTTTTTAGTAGTTACTTGTTTCTCGCTACTCATTTCTAGTTTCTCCTTGTTATTTTTGTTTGGTTACCCTCAAACGGTTTTCTCTGTCTTCACTTTTTCAAAACCCATTTGTGCATCTGCCTCAAATAAACCTGCAGATGGTAGGTTTTCTTTTTTAGTAGTTACTTGTTTCTCGCTACTCATTTCTAGTTTCTCCTTGTTATTTTTGTTTGGTTACCCTCAAACGGTTTGAACAGCTCTTCCGGAACATCTTGACCATTTTCAAGACGCTCTCTGACAAGAGCTTTTAGAGTCATAGGGTTTACGCCAATCTTTTGAACTGGCTCAAACCCCTGACCCTTTGCAAGGTCCGCATACGCGGCCGCCTTGTTGTCTTCGCCACGACCAAAGGTAACGGTAATGTCATTTTTAATAACATCACCTAGACCGTTGTTACGAAGCCATGTAAAAGCTGCTCCCTGTTGATCTTTAGGAATAGAAGCGCCATAGATTTTTTTGATCTCTACTTGTTCGCCATCTTTCAGCTTTAATTTTGTAATCTGCATGTCATCCATCATTGCAGGTATCTCTACAGATGAAACTACTTTTGCTTTTTCTTTTAATTTTTTAAGAGACTCTTCAGCATTTGCGATCTCATCTTCTAAATCTTTTAGTTCTAAAACTTTGTCGGATAATCGTTTAGCAGAATCTATCTGCTCAACAGATTGCATCCTATCTTTTTCAAAATCAATTGTCATAACTTTCTCGTTTATTTATATATAGGTTAATAATATATATGTCAACCCTTTGTATATAAATTTATTTCAACTGGATAATATCTTCTTTCTTGTTTGTCCCATTTTAATAGGTTGTATTTTCCATTTGTAATATCTGATACTATAGAACAAGCTACACCAATTATGGCAGGATCGCCTGTAAGTAGTAAATAATCTTTAGTAGTGTATTCTTTTAATTTTTGTCTAAGTGTAGTGATGACATAATTAGGACTTAATATAATTTGTGAGTTTTCTGGTAATAAGACTTTTAGTTGTCCAAATTGTGTTGCTCCTATGATGTTAATTTTAGGCGCACCAACCTTAGTTCCTGGTATATCTTGAATAACATATACGATTGAACTCTTATCTGTATTTTTTATTTTCTCGTAATCGACCATAAATACTTTCTTGACATGTTGTATCACATAATATATACGCTTTCAATAGAAAGTAAAAACATATTATGCATTACAAATATAAAAGCAAGCCTTTTGCTCATCAAGATAAAGCTCTTCAAATGTCTTGGGACAAAGAAGTCTTCGCATATTTTATGGAGATGGGTACAGGCAAGTCAAAAGTATTAATTGATAACATTGCCATGCTTTATAACGCAGGCAGGATCAATGGTGCTTTGATTGTTGCACCAAAGGGTGTGTATAAAAATTGGTATGATCAAGAGATACCAAATCATATGCCTGATTATGTGCCTAAAAAAATGGGTCTTTGGAGAACAGATCCTAATGCAAAAGATTTAAAACCTATGTTTTCTACTGGTGCAGAGCTTCATATATTAATTATGAACGTAGAAGCTTTTTCTACTAAGAAAGGTCTGCAGTTTGCACACAAATTTTTAAGTAGTCATGATGCTTTAATGGGTGTGGACGAGTCTACAACCATAAAAAATCCTAGTGCAAAAAGAACTAAAAATATTTTATCCTTACGATCTCTTACAAAGTATAGAAGAATACTTACAGGATCTCCTGTAACTAAATCACCTTTAGATTTATTTTCACAATGTAATTTTTTAGATCCTTGGTTACTAGATCAATCTTCTTATTATTCTTTTAGAACTCGATACGCTATATGCAGAAAGATACAGGTTCATGGTAGACAAGTTGAGATTGTAGTTGGATACAGAAATTTAGGTGAGCTATCAGAAAAAATAAAACCTTTTTCTGATCGTGTGTTAAAAGACGATTGTTTAGATTTACCAAAGAAAACATATTTAAAACGTACTATTGAGTTATCCGACGATCAAAAGAAAGTTTACAAACAAATGAAACAAGAAGCACTTGCAGTATTAAATGGTAAAATGGTTACATCTGCAACAGTTATTACACAACTAATGAGACTACATCAAATAACATGTGGTCATTTCACATCAGACGATGGAACAATACAAGAAATAAAAAATAATCGTATACCACAACTTATGGACATACTAGAAGAAGTAGAGGGCAAAGCTGTTATATGGGCTCATTATAGATATGATATAGAAAAAATAGTAGAAGCTATATCAAAAAAATATGGAAACAATTCTGTAGTTACATACTATGGAGACACAACTACAGATGAAAGAGCAGCAGCTATAAGAAAAATACAAGATCCAGAATCACCAGTTAGATTTATAGTTGGTACACCACAAACAGGTGGTTATGGTATTACACTTACAGGTGCATCAACAATGATCTATTATTCTAATGGTTATGATCTTGAAAAAAGACAACAATCAGAGGCTAGAATAGATAGGATAGGTCAAGAAAAACCTATGACTTATATTGATATTATGGCCGAAGATACCGTTGACATGAAAATAGTAAAATCTCTACGACAAAAAGTTAATATTGCCACAGAAATAATGGGTGAAGAATTAAAAGATTGGATTTAATTTATAAATAAATTAAATAATCCTACTAAAGTGAGTATAGTAGTAAAAGCACCGCCAATAATCCAATAGATGACACTGTCTGTTTTCCTTTCTAGTTTAGATAAATCTTGATGTAGATGATCTATTTGTTTTTTAAATCCTGTTACATATCCGTACAAAGATACTAAATGTTCGCCAGTTGTTTTTGGTGGTTTTCCGTTTGGCATAATTAAAAAGGTGTTCCTGGTGTGTCATCAGAAAAATCTGAAGCACTCATTGTTCCTGTTGATCCACCCATATCTCTGCCTCCACCAGTGGGTCCTTCTTCACCAGCAAAGCTATCACTTAAACTTTGAGCTGTAAAAATATCTGACATTTGTGGTTCTAATCCTAATTCAACATTACCAGATGCTCTTGATCCTAAAATTCTATTTAATGAACCCGGCAGTTTTCCTTGATCAGCTAAAGCTTGTAGGTTCATTGCTATACCTACTGGCGGTGCAAATATTGTTGCTAATGTTCTTACAATGGGACCTGGTGGTTTCGCTCCTACAGGTAAATCTATTCCTGTGATACCTCCACCTCCATCTCCTCCTGTTTGAACAGGCATAGGGTTTATAGCGGTTATACCCTCTGTAGTCGTAGTGCTTCCAAATCCTTGTGATTGTAAAAAAGCAAGTATTTCTTCTTCTGTGGCGTTAGGGTTTAAGTTTGTATAATAAGTTCTTAAAAATTGTTCCATTAAGCTAATCCTCTATTTCGAAGTCTAATCATCTTCTCCTCTTCAGATAATAACGCTTGTTCTGCAGGTGTCAAGCCAGTTTGCATAGATGTAGGTTGTTGCACAATAGCAGCGTTAGGCTGTGGTTGCACAGGTAATGGTACCCTAGATTGTGGCTCTGGTTTTGGTAAATAATCTTCTAATTTAAAATTCCATGGATCATTAATATTTTGAGTGCTAAAATCTTCATACATTCTGTTAAGTGTAGACTCTGCTTGGCTGTAAAAATCTTGTCCTGTTTTTTGTTCTATTTCCATAAGTGATTTTCTTATATCTTTACTAGGAAAATAAGGTCTAAATAAACCCTCTTTTATGTAACTATAATTTTTCTTTTGATTTCTATCTATAAAAGTTTTAGCAATCTCGTCGTCGGACATTCCTAATGTTTCTGCGCTTTTAATTTTACTTTGCATATTTTTATTAACATCAAACATAGCTTTGTTAGCAACAAAAAATCTTTCTATTACTTCTTCTGTTGATTTATTAGGTCTAATTACACCCTCTCTGCCTCCGGTAAATTCTTTTCTAGAATTACGAATACCTGCGTTAAAATCATTTATTGCAAACTCAAGAGCTGCTTCTGGTTTTACAGGTATTAATCTAAAACCAAATACACCTGCAAGAGATTTATCTATTTCTATAACATCACCATTTCTATCTGGTTTACCTGTTGCAGAATCAATAACTCTTACAAATTGTTTGTATTGTGGTAGTTGTGACTCAACAACATGTTTTAACATTCTATCATATCTTTCATTTCTAGGTGTATTATCTGTATATAAAACAACACCATCTTTTGTTCTACCACCTCTAGCTACAATATCTCCAATGGCTTCTGTAAAAATAGATTCACCAATAAAGGGGTTAGCTGTTTCTGCCATAGCCTCTACAAGCCCTTCATAAAAACCTTTTGCTAAAACTTCTTCGTCTTCAATACCTTGCTGTATACTCTGTAATACAGTTGTGAAAGGTCTTGATACGGTATCATAAACATTGTTATGACTCCAATCACTATAAAATAATTCACCTGTGTCAGGATCTTTTACAAATATAAGCTGTGAATTTTTTGACCATGGTGCAACACCTAAACCTAAGTCTCTCGCTGCTGTTGCCTCCTTATCAGACACACCAAAGATAGCTTTTGATCCTTCTACGATACCATATGGTATGACTGTAAATGCAGCACTTGCTCCTGCAGCTCTAGATAAACCAATGTTTTTCATAGGGTTTGTACTTTTAAAATAATTTAAACTACCTGTTACAGGATCTCTTATATCTTTTAATATTTGTTCAAAAATACCACCGCTAGTTCTAAATACTTCTGATGGCCAAGACATAAAGTTACCAAAAGGTGTAACACGCATTGTTCTTACAAAGTCACCAACATATGCATAATTTGGTATTGTGTTTCTTACAATGTCAGCAGCTTCTTCTTTCAATGCTTGTGGTGTAACTTTTATACCTGCTTTTTTATACGCATCTGCTCTTCTAAGTTTTTCTGTTTCATACATTGTAATTTTCCAAAAATCGTCCTCAGCTATGTAAGCGTCTTGCATGACTTGACCAGCTTTTCTAGCTTTCCTTAATGCACCTTCACCCACTCTACCTAAAGTTCTTGCCATGGGTTTTAAAATAGAGTCTGTTGCAATGTTACCTGACTCAAATATTTTAGCATCACGCATTAGATTTTTAAGATCACCCATTCTTACGTTAGAATTTGTAACTCCAAGCTCTAATAACTCTCTATAATACTCCATAGCTTTTGGATCTCTTAAACCTAAATTTAAACTCTTTCTTGCTTGGTTAAAACCTCTTATCATGTAAACGGGATTTGTTAATGCACCATTTGCTAGTGCAAATGCAGAGGAGGATAAAAAGTTTCTAAAATGTGTAGGTATGGATAATACTGTTTTTGCGTATTGTGATACAGCCTTTGGTGTTAAAAATAAATTTCTGTACATACCAGATGCTGTTCTAGCTGCAAAATTACCTCTTTCACCTCTCATCCACTCTGATACTTTTGATGCATTACTAAAAGCCTCTGCTATTTCTTTTGATGTGTATTGACCTTGTAGTCTATTTATTAATACACCATCTTGAAAAAACTCTTTTACGTATGGGTCTATCTTTACAATTTCTGTATTTGGTAAAGCTTTTCTAGCATCTAAAGGAGTTGAGAAGAAAAAACCTCTTTGACCTGCAGGTGTTGCAAGTGTTGCTGCATCTTTTAATCTCTCATCTACATCCAGTATTTCATCAAATAATTGATTTTTTCTAGCTATCATACCTAGTCTACCCACACCCTCATAAATAGAATATCTAGCGTCTTCTATCTCACCAAATAATTCCCTAAATACTTTACTACCCTTACCTATAACTTTTAATTCTTTTGATCCATCTGGTAATTCTTTTGTTAAAGTTTGTGCGAATGTTTTTATATTTGTAGGTGTATCTGCACCTTGTGTTAAATTATCAAACTCAAACGTGGGAAGTTTACTTTTTGGATTGTATTGTTTTGCTTGTCTTAAAATATCAGTCACCATTTGTTCTGCAGTTTCATCTGTTATGGGATTTTTATTTTTAGCTGCGTATCTTTTAAATAATTCTTTTGCATTTTCTACAGCTTCTTCTGCAGGTTTATATCTTTGATAAAAACCAAAATCTTGATTTTGAAATATTCTATATGTTGTACCAATAAATTGTTTTACTCTGTCACCCATTAGTTCTCGTAGATTTGTTTGTAGCTTTTTACCTGGCGCTGCTTTCATACCCACTGGTCCTTGAGCTGTGATATCCATAAGGTCACTAAATCTTTTTCTAACTTTCGTCGTTGCCTCTACAATATTATTTATGTTTTCTTCTTTTGCTCCTTGTTTTCTAGCTGATTTAACAAACGCATCTACTGCATCTTCTGGAATAACTTTTTTTAAATCACCCTCAAACATAAGATCGTTAATTTCTTTAAAAAACTTACCTCTATTTTCATCGTTTGTTTTATTTAAAAAATTTTTAAGTGTAGGAAACATTTGATTTACTTCTTTGTCTATACGTTTTACTTGTTCCATAGCAAAGTTTGTATCAGCCATTTGTCTACCCTTTTCAGTTCTTTTTGCTAAAAATAATTCTTGAGGTTGTGCACCTCTAGGTCTAAACGCAGATCCTACTTTATCAAAAAGTCTTATTAGTTTATCATTACTAAAAGCTAATTCTTTACCACGCTTTCCTAGCTCTCTTAATGCAACACCTGTACCAAATACTAATCCTGTAAGTGGTATGGATTCTGCACTAAATTTTAGCCTGTTTAATAATTTTCTTGCAGCATCTTTTTGTGGATCTGCTTGCACATCTCTATCTAATTCTGTTGGTCCGGCTTCAAACACATCTCCAATAGTTCCAATATCTTCAACATCACCAACTAAAGTTTCTCCTGCTGCGCCACCTAAAGCTACTGCCGATATGTTTTGACCTGTGGTTAGTTTTAATTGTTTTGCTTTTTTTAAACCTTTTTGTAAATTTTTTGCTTTTGGATTTAAATACAATCCTGCTTTTCTAGCCTGTAAAGCTTTTAACGCTGCCTTTCTTGCAAGTGTTGCAACAGCGGTGGCTGGTACACCTATTTGCACTAATGCTTGAGTAATTCTACCTGCAGCTGTTTTTTCAGCAGTCTCTTCAAATATATTTATTTTATCAAAAACTTGTTCTACTCTCGCTGCAGCATCTGTAGTTATACCTGCTACATCCATAAGTTCTGCACCTAATGAAAATATACCCTCAGGTACTTTAATAATACCCGATGCAATACCTGCCATTACACCTTCTATTTGACTTATTTCGTTATCATCTGATGCAGGGGGTTGTAATGTTTCTACTTCATCTGCAAGTTCTTGTTCAAGAGATATCTCTGTAGAGGGCTGTTCTAAAGAGATATCCTGATCTTTGTCCTGATCTGGGATTGTAAGATCAAATTCTCTTTCCATCTTACTCTCCTTCGTCTAGCTTCAATGTCTGCTGATTTACCAATTTTAGTTTGTTGTCGTCTTTAATGTAGAAAAGATTGTTTGTCGGATTTAAAAATACAGAACCCTCTGGTTGCGATGCCATATAATTTAAGTCAGGTTTATTAGTATCTTTTTTATCCATAATTAAAATACCTTGATAAAATACACCAGGAGTTGTTCTAGCCTTTGCAACTTTTGGTGCTAAATTAACCGCTCTAATTTTAGCCGTTTCCCCCACTGCGTCTGCGCCTAAAGCGTTTTGCACTTCTTTAGTTATTGCTGCAATAGTGCCGGACTCAAATCCTTTAGCTCCTTTAACCGCTAGTGCTTTATCTGCAATATCTTTTTTAATTCCAAGTTCAAGACCTTTCATGGCTCCAGTAAGACCCATTTGTTTTCCTACTGTTCTAGCTTTTAACGCTTGACCCACAGGTGCTTCAAAAGCTTTTGCTAAGTTAGCTAATGCGCTACCTCCACCTGTTGTAGACATACCTCTTAAACCACCTTGTATTAAAACATTTGTTAATAAATCTGAATCAGATGGTCGACCTAAATTGGCAAGTTTCATAGCTGTTTCAGCATAACTTTTACCAGAGTCGGTTAAACCAGATGTTTGAAATATGTCTTGAATTAATTCTTCTCTAGTCTTACCTGTGCTATAGTTTTTTCTAGGCGTGGCTAATTCCATAATACCTTCTTCAGCTTGTCCACCTTTTCTAAACATTGGTCTTTTTAAAGTTATACTCATTATGCAGATCCTTTAATTAATCTATAGATACCAGCCAACGTAGCACCTGTGCTTAACCCTGTTTGTAATGGAGTTGGTGAAGGTGTTGTTAATGTTTTTGCTGTTCCAGGATATCCTGAAATTAAAGGCACAATGCCAGATCCTAATTGTTGAGCTGCTTCTAAATTTTGAAATGCTTGTCTTTGTGCAAGTTGTTGATCAGCTGATAATAGTTGTTGGCCTCTACTTCGTTGTGCACTACCTAATGTTGTTAAACCTGCAATCTGTTGACCTACTAATGAAGGGCTAGCTTGTGCTAAACCTAATTGTCCAGCTGCTAGTGCTCTTTGTTGACCAAAAGCTCTACCTAATAAATCTTGTGCTTGTGTAAATCCTTGTTGTTCTAATTGTGCTTGTAGTGCTGCTCTATTTTTATCTGACTCTGATTTAAAAATTGCTCTTTCAACTCCCGCTCTTGTATTGTCAAGAGCACCTGCTCTAATTAATTGTGTATTTAAATTTCTTAAACCTTTTTCTGCTTGAGTGTCAAAAGCGTCTAATGTTGTTTTAATTACATCTTCTTGAAATGGAGACATGTAAGCTTCATACGCTTTTGGATCAACTAACTTTGCTGCCTCTCCTTCTGCTGTGGCAGCTGCATCTAGAAAAGGTCTAAAGCTACCAAGGCCAGTATCTGCAACAGCTAAAGCCTCAGCATCTGTGGTTAATGCGCTTGGACCCTCAATAAATTGTCGACCCATAATATCTTTAAGATCTAATTGATCTGATTTAATACTACCAATACCTTTTGTTAAATCATCAAGATATACTTTTGCTGCTGATTGTATAAATTCTGCTGGTTCTTGTCTGACTGTTTGAACTTGTGCCATTATACTCTTCCTCCTGCCTCTAAAGTTTTCATCATGCTATACATACGTTCAGCACCTTTGTTAACATCACCATCACCCATACCTCTTACTGCATCGGCTGTGAATACAAATTCGTTGTTTGATAACATCGCTGGGATATCATCTTCTTTTTCTTTTATACCAACTGGAGGTATAAATCCACCAGTTTTTCTAAGGTCTAACTCTTTTACGCCTTTTGGATTTTGTCTTATAGGTAGACCCTCGATGCCCGCTGCTTGCATAGCATTATCACTAGCCGTGTCTCCACCCACAGCATATCCACCTCTACCTTGATTATATTCTACAATTTGAGATTCTACAAACTCTTCTACTTTTTTTGGTTGATTACGTAGTTCAGGATTTAAATTAGTATAGTATTGAGTTAAATAAGCTTTTAATGCATTTTTATCACTAGTAATGGCTTTAACTTCTTCTTCAGACTTACCTGCAAAAGCACCACCAAATATAGCTCCTGCTAAACCAACACCTAAAGTTTTTTTTACTCCTTCTTTAGCTAAAAAATCTGTTGCAAATTCAGGCATAGGTAATTTAGGTAATCCAAAGGAACCTGTTGCTAATCCGTATCCACCTAATCCAAGAAGCGCTAATTTACCTACATCTGATGAGAATATATCTTTAATACCACCTACAGCTTTTTTTAAAGTTTTTTTAAGACCACCTAATACAGCCTTATCTCTGGGCACTATATTCATAATACCACCACCCATATATAATTGTCTTTTCATCTGTCCTCTTGATATTGTCATAATTTAGCTAAATTGTTAAGGCAGGCGTAAAATCCTGTATCTTCCAATCTACTTGGTTTTACCAAATAAATCAAGACTTGGCATGATGACTTTGATATCTCTTCGTATATCTGCTTCTGGCACTCCTTTTGCCTTCCATTCTTCGTCATTTTTGTACACTTCGCCTGTCTTTAGGTTAGATATTGTTTCTATAATCTCTTTTGGTTTTATTACTTCCATCACTTTTTCCTATCTTGGTTTTATCTCTAATATAGAGGCTATGACATGTAATTCATTAGCATCACTAGCTTGTACCTTTAGCACCTCACTCTCCTCCATAACAAGAGGTTGAGTTAAAAGTTCTACGGTTGTATTAGAAGATATGGCTTTTGTTTTAAATAAGCTGAATATTGTACCACTAGAATTAACTAATGTTACGGTTAAGTTAGCCCCTGATCCAGCATCTTCAGAAACTAATATTGATTTTACAATTGTTGATGTAGCGGTTGGCACCGTATACAAAGTTGTATTATCTGTTGTAGTTAAATCTACCTTTTTATTTTTAAAACTATTAGCCATTAATTTAAAAAGAAGTTTTGTGCATCAACTTCATCCTTTAAGTCTTGTTGAAATGTCGTGTTTAATTTTTCTACTATTGCATCAAGATCTCTAACTTGTGCGTCAGCAACATCTTGTCTATATGTAGGTGCTGGTCTTGTTAGTATTTGTACTATCTTTGCCATTATCTTCTTCCATCCGGTTGTATATCTAATCTAAAACCACCAAGCTTCCAATTTTGTGATGAACCTGTGTTTGCAACTTTTAAAGACACTGCTCTTGCTCTAGCTCTTGTATCTACCTTAGTTGTAGATGAAGTAATTGTAAAAGGTCCAAGGGGTGAGCTTGCTTGACTACTATTAGAAAAGTTTCTTAAGTTTAATGTAATTTGTGTGTTGCCTGTTTGAGATAAAAAGTCTGGTATAAATCTTCGTATCTTTGCAAACACTTCACCATCACCACCTTGACTTATATCAAAATCTCCTGATTCTATATTTGCAGCCACTGTTGTTACTGCTGTAGCTGTAACTTGATCCGTGCCTTTTTCATGTTCATAATATATTGTGCAACCATCTGTATTACCAACAACATCGTAAGATGCATTTGAATCAGCATCATAATCTGTTGCGTGTGGTTTACCAAATACAGCAGAATCTTGCCACGTTGTTCTATCTAATGTTCCCGTTGTCCATATGGGTCTTTCTGGTGATGACTCTTGATAATTATAAGTTACAACTCTATCTATAACTGTAGAGTTCTCTGTGCAATAAAACCAATTAATCTCACCAAACAAATTATTTAATCCTGCGTTAATTAATTGTGATGCTGTTGTATTTAAATCATTATAAACAAAATCCTCTACTAAACATGGAAGCGTTTGAAGTGCACCAGCATATTTAAAAAAACCATTTTCTGACATCCAGTATGCAGCACCATCTACTTCAACCGCTGCGTTCTGTCCTATCAATCCGCAGTTAGTTCCTACTTGTGTAAAACCAAACGTTAAAGGATCACCAATAAAACGCATTGTAAATAATGCAGTGTCTGTCCAAACATAGATTGCATCTCTACCTCTAACAGCTCCTACAATTCTAGATCCATCCGCAAGTCTCTGTGCACCTGCTGTATTAGTCGTTGTTTCCGTGTATGTATTAATATCATCAAAATTAGAAAATCTAATAAACATTTGATCTTGTGTAGACTGATCTCCTATTGTTGCCTCTGTTCCAAAAAATACTAAGTGTCTATCCGGTGTAGATACAATCATGTCTCTCGAAGCTGTTGGTGCGTTGTTTATAATTGTTGCTCTTGTTGATGTGGCACCTGATGCATTTGAATCCCATTCAAATACTTGTCCATTATGTATAAGTGCAATAATTTTATCACCAAAGTTATCAATAGACCACATACCTGGATCAACAACTAAGTCACCAGATGCAGCCTCGCCCCACGCTACGTAGTCTGTAGAATTAATTACCGTATCTGCATTTGAGTGTGATGCAGCTGTGGTATTTCTAACTCCTCTTGTTACACCTGTTAAAGTGTTGCCTGATATACCTGTGTAAGAAATTTCTTCACTGCCTATTTGAATAAAACTTGTTCCTGATGATGGAAACAATGTTGCATCAGTTAATACAATAGTCGTTGTAGAAGCATTAATACCTCCGTTCAAACTTGTTTGTGCCTCTCCTGATACCGTACCACCCCATTGTCCTAAACTCCAACCAAACCCAGGAAGCTGTCCTGCAGGGCCAACACTATAATAAGCTTGTACTCTAATTCCTCCAGTCGGTCCTCCTCCAGTTCCCCCTTCTACTGATGGCATTGTAATAGTAATCTCTGTTGAAGAATCAATAGATGTAACCATAAATTTTTTATCATTAAAATCAGAAGCACCATAATTAGAGTTTGTGATTGTGCTAAAGTTATCTAATAAAATAATATCACCTGCAGTAAGACCATGATCACTTGAAAAGGTTATTGTAACAGTCGCTTGTCCGTTAGCGGTTGTAAAAGCATTTGTAAGAGTCGTAGTTAATCTAATAGGATGTATATCATAAAACACACCACCTGAGTATGCATATAAAATTCTGTTGGTTCCTATAATAGAAAACTTGTTACCTGATTTATTAACAATATGATGCATAGCTCTAGCTGCACCTGTAAGTTTATTTTCACCTAATTGTGACCAACCACCTATTTTTTCTGGTGTTGAGTATCTGAATCTAACGTTATCACCATCTACCCACTGACCCTCAGCTTGAGTTGGTGTAACTTGTTTATTAAATCCAGGTAAAAACTGTACTTTTTGTAATGCCATAGACCTCCAGATTATATTAGATTTAGTCTATATTCAACGTTATTT
>VTLG01008065.1_pt1 | contig 18142 bp, 13 predicted proteins | sample 4694571 | NCBI WGS metagenome assembly VTLG01 (sample SAMN12604809, study PRJNA352737) | marine metagenome | biome: ENVO:00000447; feature: ENVO:00000209|ENVO:00000569|ENVO:01000036; material: ENVO:00002151; isolation source: viral sequences binned using virsorter ... | reverse complement strand
CAACTCACATGCATCTGCGCGAAACATAAGATCGTTCTCTTCGCCAGTTGTGCCTGGCCCAGTAATTTGAACTTCAAAGTGTGAAGATTTTGCTACACCATTTTTATTGAGTGTCGCTAATAGTTCGTCTGGTTTGAATGACATTAAATCATCTTCCTACTGTCTGCATGTACTGCTCTCTTATTTGCTCCAACAAATCTTTCTGTCGGTAGAAATAATGCTATGTCCCATTCGGCAGCATATACTTCTAAAAACCTCGATTTTACATGCGGTGTTAAGTAATGTTTTACACATGGTTTAAAGTATTTATACTTCGCAGCACCATTTAGTATGTTATATGATATCCTTAAACGAGTATTTTCATCATACCTATTATCTCTTGAAAGAGTATAAAGCTCATCCATAAGTTTAGCACGCAATCTCAAAGGTAAGTAATGTAGATTTATACCTAGAAATCCACCACGAACTCTCTTGAAAGGAAAGATTAACGGAAACCTATCGTAGTATGGCAAAGTTTTCTTGTGCTTAGGATCATAGAAGAAATGATACATTCTACCAATCATCACTCTACTAGTTAATCGTTCTCTATCGCTTCTTATTAATCTATCAGGCGTAACCCTAGTAGTTCTGGCTCTATTTCTGTACCAATCTCTTGCGCTATCGGTCCTTGCAGGAATTTCACCCGCACGAACACCCTTGGCAAGTAAGTCATCAAATACTATTGCCATTATTTGATTCCTAATTCTTTTTCTGTTAGTATCATAAACTTCCAGTTTCTATCGGCGCAAAACTCTTTTGCTGCTTTCCACTTTGCAATATTTATACCATATGTGGAAACTTCATATAAATACTTCTTAGTAACTTTGGTACGGACCTTAGGCTCTTTTGTTTGTGCATGGGGTTTAACTTCTATCATGACGGTCTTTGTGTTTTTTGTTTTATCCTTAACCTTCACGATGAAGTCTGGAAAGTATCGGTGCCATCTACCGTCGATAGGAGATTTATAAGGAACGATAATTTCTTCAGAAGACCATTCTAAAACATCTGGATTCTGATCGAAATAGACCATACAATTTCTTTCCCACAAACTTCTATAAATAATGTTAGTGGGATTGCCCTTATATTTTCGGGGAAAATTAGGTTTGTATTTGCCTTTATAAGATTTAAACATAGGAATATTTATACGGATGCCTAAGATAAACTTAAACTCTATAAGAACAGGAAACAGAACTGCTGATAAGGCGATTAGTCGAGCGCAGAATATAATCTCAAATCCTGCGGCTGCTGCACCTATTTTGTCAGGAGTTGTACAGGATGTTATAGACACTATCAGTAGTGGTCAAATTCCTAATGCTACCACATTATCACCAAAAATCGTAAACCCCGCTATTAAAAGTCAATTAGCATCTCTTTACACTAACACTGAAACTCCTTCTTCATTTCTGTTTCCTAATGATTTAGATGAAGACCATTATATGTTGTTTAAAGTAATGGAAAGTCGTAGATTGAGAAAGGAAGATGACACTAAAATAAAAGCAAAAAGAACTATTGCATTGCCAATACCCGGCAACCTTCAAGTTTCTTATGCAGCTGATTATGAAAATGCATCATTGGGTGTGTTGGGTGGTTTAATAGGTGGTAATGTAAGTCTTGGGGAGATAGGTTCTGGGCTTTCTTCTGCTCTTGATGATATTACGAATTTCGGAAAAGGGGTAATTTCTGATGCTAAAAAAGGTAAAGCAAATGATGCCACTGTCGGTGTGGGCGCAGGATTACTAGGCACGGCGGCCGCTGTTAAAGTTGCTGGCGCTGTCGCTACTGGTATTCTTGGTGGGGATGTTATTGGTGGCGCGATCAAAGGTCTGAGTAAAAGAACTGGTTTAGCAATGAACCCCCATATGGCAGTTGTATTTAATGGCGTTGGGTTTAAAGAACATTCATTCAATTTTAAATTTGTTGCACGAAATGAGTATGAAAGTAGACAGATACAAGCAATATGTAAAATATTCAGGCATCACATGTTGCCCTCTTATGCATATGATAAATTAGCATTTAACTATCCTGATGAATTTGAAATTGAATTTTCCACAACAGTTGCTCCATTTCTATACAATATTGGAACTTGTGTTCTGAAATCGTTTAATGTTTCTTATAATGGCCAAGGAGTACCACAATTCTATGCAAACACCCAGGCGCCTATTGAAGTTGACATTCAATTAGGTTTCCAAGAGGTTCATATTGAAACTAGGGCAACGAAACATGGGTCAGGATTTGGTAGTGGTGGTGATGCTTTGCTTCCTGATCTTTGGGATTTTGACCATAGTGCTCAAAGTGATGGAGATCGTAACATGCATCTGACTGAATAAAATAGGGTTCTATAATGTCTAATTATTTTTCATACTTCCCAACAGTCGAACATGATTTAAAGCAGGATGGTTCTGCTATTACTGTTACTAATATTTTGAAGAGATTCAAAATACACGACGATGCGAGAGATCAGACTGAAGTTTTTTATCCATACCAATTACAGGATGGTGATAGGCCTGATGTTGTAGCAGAGAAATATTATGGTAACGCAAACTATGCATGGCTTGTTTTGTTCTCAAATAACATAGTTGATCCTGTAAAAGAATGGCCATTATACGGTACGGATTTCAGAAACTATCTGGTAACAAAATACGGCTCTATTGAATCCGCAAACACAACTGTCAAGAAAAGATACAAGGTATTATCAGCAGCATTTAGAAAGATTGATGGAACTGTCATTCCCAAAAGAAGATTAGAGATTGATGAAACAACGTATAATACTCTATCTGAAGCAGACAGAGAACTTCAGACTGCATATGAATATGAAGTAGAAGTAAATGATGATAAGCGTAAAATTCATCTATTAGATAGTTCGTATTTATCCGTAATCACAGATCAAGTTGAAAATATCCTAAGAACGACGGTATAATGGCAAGAGAAGGTAAGAAAACTCCTGGCTTTGTTGATGTTAAGAATCTCACACTAATTTCTATTACTGGTGAGACTCTTAATCTTAATGAAATTGTAGGAGAAGTAAACATCTATCAGAATTTATATGAACCATTTCTACAATGTAATGTTGTAATTTCTGATGCTACTGCACTATTTGATACTTTGATTGCGGGAATAGGATTTACGGGCCAGGAAATTCTGATCGTAAGATATACCACTAGATTTCCAGATGATAAGCAGAAAGATGCTACTCATGCTTTTGTTCTGCATGAAGTAAGCTTTAGAGAAAGAAGTAAAGAAAAGGAAGAAGTGTTAATTATTGAAGGTATATCTATTGAAGGATATCTGAACTTACAAAACAAAATATCTAGAGCATATGGTAGGAATGGTGGTAATGAAATCAATAAGATTATTGAATCTATTGTGGATGAATACTTCAAATCAAAATCTATTCAGAACATTTATCAAACAATATCAGATATAGCGAAGGTTACAATTCAAAAGAATAACACTTTTGATCCTACACGAAATAAAACTCAATTCATATCACCAAATATAAGCCCAGTTAAAATGATTCAAAATTTGGTCAAAGAAGCAGACAATGATACCATACATCCGTTGTTCTGTTTCTATGAAGATACGGATGGATATCATTTTTCAGATGTTAAGAAGTTGTTAGATAAAGATGTTGCCGATACTTTTAGTTATGAGCCATCCAATTATAATGAAGGTGGCTCAAACAAAGACATGATAGATATGAAAAAAATCATTGAATATAACGTTATAAATCAAACTTCCATGATGCAAAATATACATCTAGGATTATATGGTTCTAAGACAATTAATATGGATGTTTTGAGAAAGAGAAAGAAAGAGATTGATTTTGATTACAATACAACTGCGCCAAAGTTTACAAAGTTGAATGATAAAAGATTGATTCAAGGTAATAGTTATGGAGGGCCCAACTCTAAGGTAATGATGTTTACATCAAGAGATGGCCATGACACTGATAGTATTCTAAAATCTGAAAATCATATACCAAAAAGATTCCCACAGTTTGCTGGTATTTCTACTTCATTTACAAATCACCTGTCAAATATTAGGTTGAATGTTAGTGTGCATGGAAATTCAGATTTGAATGTTGGTAATAAGATCAATCTAATCATACCACAAGCAACTACTATTGGTGAACAAGAGGGACAAGTGGTAGATAAATACCTAAGTGGATTTTACATGATTAAAACACTTAGGCATAAAATTAACGATGATCAGATGGTTACTATTATGGAAGTTATGAAAGACACTGAAGGTTCAGCTCCGATTACTCAAAACTTTAGAGGATAACAATGATTTTAAAATTTCTTGAACATTTCCATCTAAGAGAATTCCAGCAATTAGATGAGAAACTTATCATCGTTGGTAAGGGTAAGCGGTATGGCCAAATCATGTTCCTCGCGGGTGGCGCGGGTTCTGGTAAGGGGTTCGCCATCACTAACTTCCTTGAAGGTGATAAGTTCAAGGTACGGGATGTTGATGAATGGAAGAAAGCCTTAATGAAGGTTGGAGAACTCAAAAAGAAATGGCCGGAAATAAGAGGACTAAATTTAAGGAAACCGGAAGACGTTTATAAGTTGCATATGTTCGTTAAGGAAAAAGGAATAAAAGATAAAACGTTGGATAGAATGCTGGGTGATGCAAAGCAGACAGGCGCAGCAAAGAAAGGCACACTTCCCAATATTCTTTTTGATATCACTCTCAAAGAAATAAGTGATATAAAAAGTGTTATGCCACAACTTATAGAAGCAGGGTATGATAAGAGAAATATACACCTTACGTGGGTATTAACCAACTACCATGTTGCAGTTCAGAACAATGCTGATAGAGAGAGGGTAGTTCCAGCTGATATTCTATTACAGACGCATGAGGGTGCTGCAAAAACAATGGTAGATATCATACGTGGAAAAACACCATCAGGTCTTAACGGAGCGGTTAATGTTATTCTGAATAATAGAGAGAATACCATTCCATTCACTGACGATGATGGAAAAGTTAGAACAGGAAGTAAATCTAAGAATATCGTGGTGAAAGATTTCACATATCTCAATATGAAGAGAGAAGGTAAGAAATTTAATAATGAAGCTGCTGTGCAAAAACAACTTTATTCGTGGATATCAAAGAATGTACCCGCATCAGCACTTGACACAATTAAGGAGCCAGAACTATGAGGAAGAAGCCAGAATTTTTACAAGAGATTGTAGAACCGGAAATCAGAACGCCTGAAGAAGAAGTTTTGAAAGTTAGTGGTAATTACACTATTAATGGTAAAGAGGTTTCAATATCCTCTAAGAAAGTAGAGAAACATGAACTCCAAGAAATCAGAAACGTCGGATACTTTTAATCACTTGACAGATTGGGTTGATGAGAAGGAAAAGACAAAAGAAACTTTGAAGAGCGGCCTTTTAAATTTTTTGAAATATGTAGAGGAAGTTGAAGATGAGAAATCTTCTAAGCGATAATGGATTTGTGTGGTTTATTGGTGTTGTAGAAGACCGTAATGATCCATCTCAACTAGGTAGATTCCGTGTTAGGTGTTTTGGTTTTCATACGGATGATAAAAGTCAGATACCTACTGAAGAACTTCCTTGGGCTGTTCCGCTACAGGATGTAACATCTGCCGCAATCAATGGAATAGGACGTTCACCTACGGGATTAGTAGAGGGTAGTTGGGTGGTTGGATTCTTCTTAGATGGTGAGAGAGCACAAGAGCCAGTTGTTATGGGGTCTATCGCAACTGCACCTTCGGAGAAGGCTAATACACAAAAAGGGTTTTATGACCCAAATGGGACGTATCCAAAATTTATTAATGAGAGTGATGTAAATCGACGATCTCGTGGCGAAAAGAATAAACACAAAACACCAAACCGTACTATTGGAGAACCAGCAGACCCATACAATGCATCATATCCTAAGAACCATGTGTATGAATCGGAAAGTGGCCACCTCTTAGAATTTGATGATACGCCGAATAACGAAAGAATACATGTATATCACAAATCAGGAACATTTGTAGAAATACATCCAAACGGAGATGTAGTCACTCAGCATAAGAATGGGTGGCGTTCCGCAACAGGTAATGATAAGTTACATGTATACGGTAATATGGATATTGTTGTGGATGGGAATGTTACTTGGACAGTTGGCGGAAATGTAACCGAAAAAATTACAGGTAATCTAGATATTGATGCTAAAAGGATAGATTTGAACTAATGCCATCACCAAGCGCAATTCATAGACATACAGATTCGAGAGCATGTGGGGCCGGAACAGTTGTGTCTGGTCAAAATACAGTATATGCTAATAATTTGCTTGTATCAGTGGATGGTGACCCAAACGATCATGGTGCGGGTAGTTTGAATGCAGCGTGTTGTGAGGTATATGTTAATGGTATTTTAGTAGTGAATATAGGTGATAGTGCGGCTCCTGATAGTTTTTGCGTTCCTGTTGGTGGCGCGCATTGCGCTCCTTCAGCAACAGGTGGATCACCGAATGTTTTTGTCGGCGACGTTTGTGCGGAACTGCCACTTCATCAATACGGCACTCCTCTTTTTACCGATACACCAGTTTCTTATCCTGTAAATATACAACCTGTTATTAATGATCCTGTTCCCGAATTGGCAAAAGCAGAACAAGTTGATACTGCTGATGAAACTATTAAAGATGCTATTTGCGGAGAAGTATCTTTCGCAAATCCCTATGATACTGCATTGGCATCTGGTCCTGGCTTTGGTTGGAACGAAATAGCAGGCTCTGGTGCTAATCCTCGTATTACTTCTATTTGGACAGAAATTGGATATCAAAGTAGTTACGCTGATCATACTGCTTGGTGTGCAGTATATGTCGGTGCTATGTTGAAAAGGTCTGGTTGTACTTACAAGAAAACTGCAAGTTCTAGAGCATATGCAAGTTATGGGAAAGAAGTTTTAAGCATTTCCGATATTGAAAACAATTGGAATAGTGTAAGAGGACAGATTAAAAAGGGAGATATTTTAGTATTTTATAGAAAAGGCAAAACGTCTGCTTACGGACATGTTGGGTTTAGTAATGGTACTACCACAAGTACTAGAGTGGAATGTTTGGGAGGTAATCAGAGTGATTCATTAAATATTAAAAGTTTCCCAAAGTTTCAAAATAGAAGGTCCGGCCCATTTGGGTTGATTGCAGTTCGTAGGGCTGTGAAATGTGATGGTTCGGGTGAGGTAGTACCTGATGCTGGTTCGCCAGCAGAGTCAGCAAGTGGTAGTGGTGGTAGTGTAACGTAATCACGATATTTTTGTTGATGGTTGGTATAAATAGACTTAAAAGAGAATAGGTTTATGGCACATAGAGAACATTCAAATATACAGCAAACACCGAAAGAAGTTTATAGTGATATAGACTTAGCATTTCTGTCGCATCCTATTAATGGAAAGTTGACGAGAAAAGTTAATCGGGAAGCAGTGAAGCAATCCGTGAAATCTCTTATCATGACTGACTTTTTTGAAAGGCCTTTTAAATCTGATATAGGTTGTGGTATCCGAGCTTTGTTATTTGAGAATTTCCATCCGGCGATTACTCAACAAATGGATGCTGCTATTAGAGAAGTTATAAGTAACTATGAACCTAGAGCAGTAATACATTCTGTTGATATTCAGGCTAGACCAGATCATCATGAATTGAGTGTATCAATAGTGTTTTTTGTAACAAATGATCCAGAACCAATTTCATTAAACGTAATACTAGAAAGAGTTAGGTAATGGCAACAGCAAATACATATTTAGAGCTCTCGGAAGTTGACTTTAGTGATATTCGTACAAACCTAAAGTCGTATCTAAGTACGCAAAGTCAGTTTCAAGATTATGATTTTGAGGGTTCGGCAATATCTACATTGTTGGATGTTCTTGCATACAATACACATTACAATGCGTTCTATGCAAATATGCTTGCGAATGAAATGTTCCTTGATACCGCACAGCAGAGAGATTCGGTCGTATCTCGCGCAAAGGAATTGAATTATCTTCCTGTATCTGCGAAAGGTTCTTCTGCAAATGTAACACTTACCTTTAACGGTGTTGCAAGTACAGTAGGTACTTTTGATATTGCTGCAAATTCATCGTTTACTACTACTATCGATGATATAACATATACTTACGTAACGCCTGAAGCATACACTGTAACCAACAATAATAATAACTTTGTAAGAGAAGTTACTATAACAGAAGGTGAGCCATTACAACATAGATGGACGGTAAACACTTCTGCTCCAGCACAATATATTCTACCTAATCATGATATTGACGTTGATAGTATTAAAGTGGTAGTTCAAGAATCTGCGACAGATACCACTAAAACCACCTTTACTCGCGCTACGAACATCGTAGCGGTTTCTGATACTTCAGCAGTATACTTTCTACACGAAACGATTGATGAAAAGCATGAAATCACTTTTGGTGATGGTATTCTAGGGAAGCCAGTTAAAAACAACAATATCATCATTGTGGATTATCGTGTTTGTAATGGTACAACAACGAATGGTGCAAATACATTTTCTGTGGGTACTGTTACTGCTGGTGCATCTTTTAGTTCGGTGGACCTTGTATTAAAAAGTAAGGCTACTGGTGGTAGAGAACTAGAATCAGTCGATGATGTTAAGTTCAATGCACCGAAAAATTATGAGACACAGAACCGCGCCATTATTGCGGAAGATTTTAGTAGAATATTGCTGAATGAAAATTCAGATTTATCTTCAGTAACATCATTCGGTGGGGAGGAAAGAGAACCAGCAGTATTTGGTAAAGTGTACATTGCAGTAAAACCGCTCGTAGAGCAGTATGTTACAGAAGCAAGAAAGAACGAATTGAAACTATCAATCAACGATAGAACACCTATTGCTGTTGATCCTGTTCTTATTGACCCCGAATATCTGTATGTTATTCCTACTGTTACGGTGAGGTTCGATGAGAAGACAACCACACAAACTACTGATGCGTTGGTGGCTTTGGTGAAAGCTGCCTTGGTTGATTATAATACAGACAACCTAAACAAGTTCAAGAAACGGTTGCGCTTTTCTAGACTCACTCGCGCAGTTGATAATGTAGATAAAGCTATTTTTAATACAGAGATGACTTTATCTCTTCAAAATAGGTTTGTTCCTGATGTAAACTTATCTCAGCAATATATATTGAAATTTAAAAATAAGTTGACTAAGAGCACACTTAGTTCTACACAATTTACCTTTGATGGCTATCAAGCATTCCTTGGTGATGACGGTGCGGGCAAGGTAACCATCTTTAGATTTGATTCAACACTAAAGAAAGTGAATATCAAAGACAACACCGGAACAATTGATTATGATACAGGAGAAGTAAATATCAAAGCTTTCCAACCAACTGCTTATGAAGGTATTGAAATCAAAGTGGATGCAACACCAGTAGGTCTTGATGTTGTTCCAAATCAAGAAACTATCGTTGTTCTTGATGCAGAAGCTGCAACCATTAGTGCTGTATCAGAGGTCTAATAATGCCTTTAGTTTTTCCCCTTGATCAAAGGCCGTTACATTCTGATAATGTAAAGAATCAGTTTCCAGCATTCTATCACGATGATGCTCAAACCTTTATGCTGTTCGTTAAGGCCTATTATGAGTATATGGAACAAGAAGGGAAACTTCAATATGAATTGAACAACGTTGAGGGATACAAAGATATCGATTTGACTCTTGAATCGTATATTGATTATTTCAGAAAAACAGTTTTACCTTCGATACCAATCGATGTTCTTGCAGATAAACGCCTTCTTGTCAAGACGATACGAGACTTTTATCAATCCAAAGGAACCATAGATTCCTATCGTTTCCTATTCCGCGCATTATATAACGAAGATATCGAAGTAAACTATCCCTCTGATAAGATGCTCATAGTATCTGAAGGGGATTTTAGGCTTGACAGATATCTAGTAATATCATCAGATGAACAAGCATATAAATTTATTGGTAGAACAATACAAGGTTTAGAAACCTTAGCGGAAGGTTTTGTTGAAGGTGTTGTTCGTAGAAGTATTGGTGGCCGCGACCTTATGCAGATATTAATCTCTAAGGTTAAGGGAACATTTAAGCATGATGAGAACATCAAGATAAAGGCGAACGCATCTGGCTCTGGATTTGAACCAAAAGTAGAAGTTGGTATATCTACTATAACTATTAAGTCTAAAGGTGCAGAATATGCGGCGGGTGATAAGGTAGATTTAATATCTTCACAGACGGGTGATTTCGGTAAAGGTGTTGTTACTAGTGTAGAAAACCAAGCGGGTATTGTTATCTTCAGTATCGATGATGGTGGTTCTGGTTATGCTGCATCAACAGAAAGTCCCGGCTCTATTATTTCTCTGGTTGGTGGTGATGGCACAACTGCAGCTAGCTTTATTATTTCTGGTTCAGATATAACTGATACCTTTGCAATTTCTCGTTGCACAACTTTGATTGGCGCAAATACACTCTACAGTAATAGTGCGCCTACTATTGGTTCACAGAAAATGGGCGACTTCGCAAATACAATTCTTGCAAGTCCAGTATATGGCTTTCCAGAATCAGGCGAAACAGTAACAATGAAGGGTGTACCTTTCAGAACAAATACTGACGCTGTTATGAAGATTGCTACAACGTCTGGACACAATCTTGTTGTCGGCCAATCTCTATATGGTGTAACTTCTGGTGCAAATGCTGTTATTAAAACGGTAGTTGATAATACAGTTGGTGCTGCGATATATCGCGTAGACACATTCAAAAATTTCACTGGCACAGAAAACATTAAAATTGCAAAAGCAACAGGCAACACAATAGGAACTTTAGTTTCTGGTAAATTCTTTGCAAATACAACAAGTTCACATAAGATTACGATTGGTAATGTTAACAGTCAAACCATATCTGTCGGTGATGAGTTGGTCGGCACCAGAGCAAGATTTGGTGTTGGTAATACGAGTATCATTGGTGATGTTGGTGGTGGTGATGCATCAAGTAAAAATGTGCATTCATTTGTAGTTGTAAAAAGTGTAGTATCAACACCTAACGGATATGTACACAACGGAACAGCAAATACTACTCAATCTGGTACTGTAAGTAGTTCTGGTAATACAGTAACAGGATCAGGAACCGCATTTACTTCTAACTTTGAAGTTGGTGATGAAATTAAAGCTGGTGGACAAACAGGAAGACGAATTGTTAGTATTGCTAGTGATACATCTCTTGTCACTGCTAGTCAATTCAATCCAGTGTTAGCATCAAGTAGTGCATACGGTAAGGGTGGTAATTATAGAACTCTTCTTACACTTCAAGTTACTGCGAATACAACCGCTAATCTAACATCCCAATTTGATGCTGGTCCAATGTTACCTTTTGTTGAAACTGAAGGTATAAGGAAAGTCGGTAGTGCTACTATAGTTGCAAATTCTGCGGCAGGAAGTGCTAATTCAACTCACGAAAACATATATACCAAACTTCAAGATTCATTACTGTTTGAAACAGGTACGTTTGGCACAATCGGTGACCTTTCTCTAGAGATTGGCGGAACAGGTCATTCTGTTGCTCCTAAAGTAACGGTAACAAATCCAACTATTCAATCTCTTTCTATACGCGATGTATTTCTTACCTTACAAAACACCGCGCCAAATTGGGCTACAGGAAATTCAAATATAACAACATTTGATACAAATGATAGATTAGTTCAATCTTCTACTGGTGCAAAGGCTGATATCAAACAGATACCGCCAGCAACACCAGAACAATTTCCTGACGGTTTGACAACTACTACAGATAGTGCTGGCGTTATACAGACTACAGTTCGCGTATTTCAAGATGATCTACAAGCGGCAAGTAATATCAAATTTGCGAATAATACGAATGTCACTGTTAACTTCTATACAGATGCGAGTCAAACTACTCTTTCCGGCACAGGTGTGGCCAAAATTGTGAGTATCGCTGATAATGGTGTTCTTGGTCAAAATGCAGATATTAGTGCATCAGTAGGCGCGAATGGTGCTATTACGGCAATAAGAACATTAGATTCTGGTTTTGCGTATAAACCAAATGAGACTGTTACTTTCTCTAGTTCGGGAAGAGATGGTGCGTCAAGTGGAACAGGACAACTAACATTGAGTGGTGCGGCAAACTCTGAAGGGTTCTATACTACTAGTAAAGGACACATTTCATCTAGTCGCGCATTCATTCAAGATAGTTTCAGATATCAAGAGTTTTCGTATGAACTAAGCTCTGGTATCGCATTTAACAAATATAAAGATTTTGTAACCAATCTTGTACATCCTGCTGGTATGAAGTTGTTTGGCCAATTCCAAACTCGACAAGTTAATGATATGGATTTGACAACTACACCAGTAAATAGAAAAAGATTAAAGGGTACAGGAACAGTTTCTATCACAAAAACTAAAGCGTCAAATACCGTATCTCTTACGAACAACTCGTTCAATATAACTGGTAGTGGTGGTGGATTGTTTAGGGGTGCTGCAAATGGTGTAGCGGGAAATACAACCAGAATTGCAAATAACAAATTTATGATTGTAGAAGTAGACCCCGGCAACGGTATTGCTAATAAATTCTATACTGTGCGGGTTGCAAACGCAACTTCAGCGACTGCTGCTAATCTTGAAAATAAATGGACGTTTGGAACCGTCAGTGCTGCGAATGTATACTTTGCAAATTCATTTGTGGTGGTTGGTTCTGGAACAGCTTTTAATACTCAATTTGCGAATGGAGATACAATGATAATTGGAACAGATGGAAGGAAGTTCCATCCTGTACGACTAAATAAGGTAATAAATGCAACTAGAGCAAATACATCAACACTATGGACAGATAGTAATATTTCTAGTGCAAACGTATTTTACTATACAGGTGTGTAAATGGCGAAGTATGTATCAAAAGAATTCAGCATTCTAAACGCAAGAAAATTTAAAGATTCTGTTGCGTCTACTCAAAAAGATCAGGTAGGAAATTCGACTATTCTTTATGCGGTCTTGGGTAGAAACCGAGCCTACACTGATGAGAACAATCCTGATACTCCTATTGAAACAGATAAGAATAAGCAATATGAATTGTGGAGGGATGCCGTCGCCGGTAGAAAAATTACTTCCGGTGATGTTGAGCATGTAGTTCCACGATATGATTGGACTGCTGGAACAGTCTATGCAATGTATCGCGATACTGATAAAACGATGTATGAACGTGCATTCTATGTACTAACTTCAGAAAACAACGTTTATAAATGTCTTAATAATAACAAAGGCGCAACATCAACGGTTGAACCTAATGGTTATTCCACAAGAGCTTTTACTTTGTCTGATGGATATATGTGGAAGTATATGTATACCATTAGTTTAGGCCAAGCAGATAAATTCCTTACATCATCACATATGCCTGTTCGTTCACTCGCGAATACGGATGCGTCTGCTGAAGGTGATCGTCAAGTAGAAATTCAAAATGCTGCTGCGAATGGATCGATTGAAGTTATCGAAACAGTTAATATTGGTTCTGGTTATCTTTCATTAGCAAACGCTCAAGCAGAATCCGCAACTACTACTACTGTTAAAATATCAGCAGCATCGGGTTCAACACCTTCTCCTGTAGATAACATCTATAATGGTTCCAGTGTATATGTTATCAGTGGAACGGGTGAAGGTCAAATAAGACGAGTTATTGATTATGTTGGTGCAACTAAAACATTGACAGTCAATACTGCTTGGCAAACCCTTCCTAATACAGACACAAAAATGGTTGTTTCACCTACAGTTACAATTATTGGTGATGGAACAAACGCAAAAGCATATTCTAAAACTTTGGGTTCGACAGGTGGTATCGCTAATATCTTTATGGTTACTACAGGAACGGGATATTCACAAGCCACCGTTTTGGTATCAGCAAATGCAACGCATGGCACAGGTGCAACCGCGAATGTGGTTCTTTCCCCTGTCGGTGGCCATGGTAAGGATGCTATTAGAGAATTGGGTGGTGATAAATTGATGTTGAATGCTCAATTTGAGGGTACTTTGGGGGTATCAGCTACTGGTAAAGGTTATATTCCAGCTAATGTTGATTTCCGTTCAGTAAGTGTTTTGAAGAATCCGATTCTTAAAGTAGATGAAGATAATGATCTTATATCTATTGAAAGAGTTGCAAACACAACCAATAGTCCGGCAAACTTGCGTCTTACTACTGAATTGACTATATCCTATCAATCAACTGATGCAGATTTCTTGCTTCCTGCAAATCAAGGATTGGAATCTGGAAGTCTTATAACGCATGAAAGAGCAAGACTTGATGCTGAATTGGGAACGCTACAGTTTGTGACAGATTTGAATCCTGATACAAGATTAACAAATGCAATGAGCAACGCGGTGAAATCTGCTAATGCAACTGTTGTTTATATTCGGGATGATGAGACACAAAGTGATGAGTCTTTCTATACAGTCTATATAAATAACATAGGAAGTTATGGTGGTGCTGGTATTCCTTGGACTAAAGATGATGAAATTTTGAAAAGTGGTAGTGCGACTAAAGTTGCTACAGTTTCTACTATCAACGGTCCAGAAGCAAATACATATTCTGGAGAGTTTATACATACAGAAAATATATCCAAGATAACCAGAGCAGAAGACCAGACAGAAGATATAAAAATAGTGCTGGATTTTTAAAGAAATAAGGGTAACAATTTCATGCCAATTGAGACAAATCTAAACCAAAGCCCATTTTTTGACGACTTTTCTGAAGATAAGAACTTTCATAGAGTTCTATTCCGGCCGGGTTATGCGGTTCAGGCTAGAGAGCTAACACAACTTCAGACTATTCTTCAGAACCAGATTGAACGTGGTTTTAATGAAGTATTGAAAGATGGTACGGTTGTTACTGGCGTTCCTGTTCGATCAGAACAAGTACAATATGTAAAACTTAAAGATAGGGATGCAAACAACAGAATTATTCTCACAAGCGATTTCTTTAATTCTGGTGTTCTCGCCAACGCGACTGTTACAGGTACTACGTCAGGTGTGGAAGGTCTTTTGGTTGATGTTATTGATGGTTCAGAGGCTGCAGCTGCAGATGGTTCTGGTAATAACTTTACCATTTATGTTCAGTATACAAATTCTGGTACAGACAATGCAACTCAAACTTTTTCTGGGAATGAAATACTCACAGTAAGAACTAGGGCGGGCGCATTCCAAGTTGCTGCAAATACGATTGCAACTGACGCAACAGGTAAGGGTTTCCGAGCCGCTGTAGGTGATGGCATCATTTATCATAAAGGTTCTTTCATTCGTGTTTCGCCGCAGAGTGCAATTGTAGAAAAGTATGACACTAGACCAACTCGCTTCCTTGGTTTTGAGACGACTGAAAGTACGGTAAATTCTAACGAAGATGCATCACTCCTAGATAATGCAACAGGTGCTACTAATTTTGCTGCGCCTGGTGCAGAAAGACTTAAACTTTCCCCTACACTTACTTCTCGTATTCCAGCGACTGCAAACACTACTACCTTTGTTACTATCGCAAAATTTGAAAATGGTGTATTAGTAAAAGAACAAAATAAAACAGAATTTTCTGATTTGGGTAAATTTATTGGTAATATTAGTTATGAGACAAATGGTGATTTTATTACCAAGCCGTTCCATTTTCGTATTAGAGAACATTTAAAAACTGCTAACAATTTAGGTAGATATGATTCTGGATCAACCCCAGCTGGTAACACAAATAAATTAGTTGTTGAGATTGAGCCAGGAATTGGATATGTCAAGGGTAATCGTACAGAATTTGCTGCATCTGTATTCAGAGATGTAGACAAAGCAACAGATTTTGCAACTAAAGATGCTCGGACATTAAGTGTTAGTTACGGTAACTATGTTATTGTCGATGAAGTATCAGGTCATTGGGATGTAAGAAATCTCGGCACAGTTTCATTACGCAGTGCTGCAGCTACTTCAGTCACTAGTAGAACTTGGGGTACAACTAGCGCACCTGGCTCGGAAATAGGTACGGCGAAGGTACGTGGATTTGAATATCATTCCGGTACATCTGGAACAGCTGACGGTCAGTATAGATTATATCTATTTGATATTTCTATGAACGCAGGCCAGAAGTTTGCTAGTGTTAGATCGTTATATTACAATTGGGGTTCTGGGCCAGATGCGCTTGCGGATTGTGTTCTTGAAAGTAGTGAAGCAAAACTAAAAGAAACTAATATCAATACACTCATTCATGCATTCTCACAAAGAGGAACGAAAACTCTTAAAGACGCAGCGGATGCTGTAGATACCCAATTCGTAGTTAGACGATCCAGACCAATCACATTTTCTGGCGCAAGTAATAGATCAGCTACACTTACAGTTGGTAATACTGCAACAGGTGGTACTGAAACTTTCAATGATAGTGTCACTTCTGCTGCGGATAGAAAGAAGTTTTTGGTTGTTGCAAAGCAAGCAGTTAGTACCGTTAACCTTACTGGAACCGCATCTTCTTCTGGAACTACAGTTACAGGAAGTGGAACCGCATTCACTTCACAACTTGCAGTTGGTGATATTATTGTATCTGATGGTCAGACCAGAAGAGTTACAGCAATTGCGAGTGCAACAAGTTTAACTACAGATGCGGCTTTCAGTGGCGCACTTTCTGGTGATACTTTTGTAAAACATTATCCATCAGGGCATATTTTTGATTTCAGTACTGATGGTGGTAGTAGTACAAACGATTCTTCCACACAAAAAACCGTTCATGTTGGTGGTGAGAATATTGCTACATCCAGTTGGAAAGGTGAAGTATATTTCAATATCTTGAGAAGTGCAGCGGTTCAAGAAGCAAAAACAATCCTCAAAAGTCGATATGTGCATATTAATTTAAATGCAAGTCCTTACAACAATGCTGCTGGTAAATTAGGACCGTGGTCATTAGGTGTTCCTGATGTACATAAAATTAAAAATGTATATAGAGGTACTGCCACGGGCGTAACAACTGCTGATACCAATGTTACAAGAGAGTTCATTCTCAATAATGGTCAGACAGAATCTTTCTATGATACGTCTAAACTCGCACTAAGGCCTACAAATCAATTATCAACCGCATTGGGCGCATCAGACGGTCTTTTAGTTGAGTTCGATCATTTTACTACAGATACATCATCCGGTAAAGGGTTCTTCAGTGTAGATTCTTATCCTGTAGATGATTCAACGGTTCCCCTTCCAGCTGATAAAATTCGCACACAAGATATTCCTTTAGTTGCTATGGAAGGATCAGGAAGTAACTTTGATCTTAGAGATAGTGTTGATTTTAGACCTAGGCTCGCAAATACCTGTAGCCCAACTACAGTTGGAACGGCAGCAGGCGCGCCAACAAACCCGGCAAGTTTGACTTCAGTTACAGTAGATGCAAACTTTGGTTCTTATATTCCTACACCAGATGAGAACTTCCAAGCAGATGTTCAGTATTATTTGAACAGAAAAGATAATGTTCTCTTAACTGCTGATGGTAACTTGGTAGTTCAAAAGGGTGTGCCTTCGGAACGGCCGAGAGCACCATTCGATTCTCCTGAGGCAATGACACTCGCAACTCTTGATATTCCTTATTTCCCATCACTTTCATCTCATGTTGCAAAGCAATTCAATCGTAGAGATTTGGAAGTTAAAATTGATGTAAGAAATAATCGTAGATATACGATGAAAGATATTCGCGGCCTTGACGCGAGAGTTGATAACCTAGAATATTACGCATCCCTAAATGCGTTGGAATCTTCTGCACAGAATAAGCAGATATTTAATTCAACAGGTGTAAATAGATTCAAGAATGGTATCTTTGTAGATAACTTCGATGGTCATAATAATGCGGATACAAATTCTAGAGGATATCGCGCAGCAATCGATAGTAGCCGTTCACAATTAAGGCCAGTGTATCGTCGCAAGGATATCGGAATGTCCTTGTCTTCTACTCTTGCAAATACAGCAATTCGTAAGACGGGCGATTTGATTACACTTGCTTATTCTGATGTAGAATTTATTGACCAGAAGAAAGCAACTGCGCTCAGAAATCCGGTGCAAGAAATTACTGCTTTATGGAATGGTAATATCGTTCTAAATCCAGAAATTG
>VTLG01001126.1_pt1 | contig 18144 bp, 22 predicted proteins | sample 4694571 | NCBI WGS metagenome assembly VTLG01 (sample SAMN12604809, study PRJNA352737) | marine metagenome | biome: ENVO:00000447; feature: ENVO:00000209|ENVO:00000569|ENVO:01000036; material: ENVO:00002151; isolation source: viral sequences binned using virsorter ... | reverse complement strand
TTACCACAGTGCTTATCACGTTATGGGAACTAAGTGGACATCTGCTACTGACAACCCAACTAACGCACAGTTAGCTAACGATAACAACTGGGCAATCACATACGATGCTGACTTAATTCCTATAGTTGAGCTAATTGTTAACTCACCACTTGATACAACTACTAATCCTTAATATCATTAAATTGTGGTCATCAAACCTCACCAATTATTGGTGGGGTTTTTTCTTTACGCTACAATAAAACTAAATTACTTTAATAATCGTGGCAGCTACCATAAATGCAACAATAAAAGGAGAAAATGCTAATAGCTACGTTACTTTGTCTGAAGCTAACGACTATTTTGATACTTCTCCAGATTCTTCTACTTGGACAAATAAAACAGACGATCAAAAGAAAAGATCATTAATATCTGCTGCTAGATGGATTGATACCTTAGTTTTTTATGGAGATAGATGTGATGATGGACAGGCTTTGAAGTTTCCAAGAAATAATTATCAGGTAGATGGTGTTGAACTAGCTTGTTCAAAGATTCCTAATGGTATTAAGTATGCACAATATGAATTAGCTAGAGCATTGGCAAATGATACTGGTGCTATTACAGGAACTACTGGTAAAGATGGAAACTTTAGTGAAGTAAAACTAGGAGATATACAGGTTAAATATAATACTGATAGTCAAGGAACTGGATCTATAAATAATATCTTAGACGTTTATCCTTGGTTACAAAGTTATCTTGGAGCATATATGCTAGGTGGAGCAGGAAGTTTTCAAATGAGGGTGGTTAGAGGATAATGGCAGGACAGTTAGACACAGCATTTAAACAGATTGCAAAACAGGTTGTAGCTGATCTGGGATCTTCTTTTGATTCTTCAATTGTTTATACAAAAAAAGCATCTGGTACTTATAACACAAGCACAGGAGCATTTACTACAACTGATACGACCTATAGCATAAAAGCACCAGTAGAATTTATAAGATCTGAAGAAGAAGCTACTCAAGAAATGAGAGAAGCAAAAATTTACATAACACCTGATCTTATTGGAGATAATCAACCTGATTTAGATGATGAAGTTACATTAACTTTTGCTGGATCTACAAGAGTTGCACAAATAACAAGTATTGATACGAAACAAGGTGGACAAACTTATTTATTTACTTTGTTAGTGAGATTCTAATGGCTGAAAAAGATATAAAAGACATAAAACCAGATTTAGATGTTCAACTTAATGAAGCATTTAATTCAATGATTGGAGAAGTTTTAGCTGATCTTGTAAATGAAAGTCCAGTTTATACAGGATTTTTAGCATCAAGTTGGAGAGCACAAAAAAGTCAAGTAAGGCAAAAAGATAGATTAGAAGATCACGAACCTTGGGCTGGAATAAAAGCTAATTTTGTATGGAAGAAAAAAGGGGATAAGCCACCTAATCCAGAAATATCACCTAGATTTTCTCCTCCAACTTTTGATTATAAAAAAGGATGTTTTATTGGTAATCAAGCTGAGTATTCAAGTTATGTTGTTGAAGATCCAGGATTAGTCAAATATCTTAAACACGATATTCAAAAAACTATTAATAAAAACTTTAAAGAGAAAAAACGTGGTGCTATTAAACTTGGTACTGTTCAGAAAAAAGTGTTATTTGGTAAAGGTAGTAAAAAAGGTAGAAAATATACTGGTACTTCTGAGTTCTAATTATGACTTTAGTTAACACAAGAGCAGCTTTTGAGAAAGCAGTAACAGATGCAGTTGCAGCAGTAGATAATACTGTTTTAATGGTTTATGACAATGTAAACTATACAACACCAGGAAAGAACAAGAAATACATAATTATGACAGTAGATTTTGGTCAATCAACTTTACAAAATCAAGGAGCAGCTTCTGATTATTACGCTGGTATTATTCAATGTAATGTTTATTGTCCTAAAGGTAAAGGAACTTCAGTTTTATCAGCAATAGGTGAAGCTGTGATTGATGGGCTTACTTCTGTCAATGCTCCTGGTTATAGCGATACTTTTAGTTGTAAACCAAGAGTTCTTGATATTACTGGTCCAACTCCGTTAGATATTGAAGATAGGAGTCATTTTGTGGGTATAATATCTTGCCAATTTACAGCAAATGCCTAATATAAGTATAATATAAATATTATATTAGAATACTATGGAAGCGATTGAACTCCTCAGAAACAAGTTTGGTGTAAGCCAAAAATATAAATATGAAGTGAAAGATGGAGAAGAAACAGTATTAGAAATTTATTGGCATCCATTAACTATTGCAGAAAGAGAATCTATACTTGCAAAATCAAAAGGAGATGATGGTAATGAGTTTGCTTTGAATCTTATGATTGAAAAAGCATTAGATGAAGATGGTAAAAGACTATTTCAAGATGGTCATAAAGCATCATTAAGAAGAGAAGTAAACTCAACTATTTTGCAAGAAATACAAGTTGCGATGATGACATCTGGTGATGAACTGAAAGTGGAGGAAGCGAAAGCAGCATTAAAAAGCTAATAAAGATTGGTATTTTATGTTTTTCTTGGCTAAAGAGTTAGGAATGACAATAAAACAACTTACAGAAAATTTAACTAAAGAAGAATTAAAAGCATGGGCAGCTTTTTTTGAGTTAAAACATGAGGAAGAAGAGAAATATAAAGAACAAGTGCAAAAAAAACAAGCCATGAAACCCAGAAGGCGGTAATATAGAAGTAATTTATTGGGTCGAGTAAATGGCAGATTACGGAATTAATATTAATGTCAGGACTAAAGATGAAAAACTAAAACAATTACAGAAGGATTTAACTAAAGCAGATCGTACAGTTGCATCTTTAAATAAACAGTTTGAAAGATTATCAAAGAAAACTGGAAAAGGTCCAGGATCTGGTGGTCCTTTTTCTAAAGAAGCTATTAAAGTAGCACAGGAAATAAGTAAAAAAACAAAAGAGGCTGCAAAAGCATTTGAAGAATATACCAAAGGTGCTCTAAATTTCGATGGAGCAAATAGAAAAGGTATTGTATCTACACGAGAATTAGCAACAAGAATGAAAGATGTTGCTGCTTCTGCTGGCATTACAAGTAAAAAATTTGAATTATTTACGCAAGGTGCTACTAAATTTAATTTTTCAGCACAGATCAAATCTCTACAAAGATTTAATGAGAGTGCAAAGATAACAGCATCTACATTTGGTGCAATGAGTTCTGGAAATGTTCCTGGAATTGCTGGTTTTAGTAATACAAACTTGGGTACATTATTAAACTTTACTCCTGCTAATACTGTTAATGCTATTGAAAGATATTTAGATACTTTGACGATGGTTAGAAAGGATCTAGATTTTACAGAAAAAGATTTTAAAGAAGTGACGGCAAGAATAAAAGAAATGAATTTGGAGTTGAAGAAACAACGTGATTTAATGAGATCAGATACACCAGCTAGACAAAGAAGAGATCCATTATTAAGAAGAAGAAGAGTTGATGAAGCAGAAAGATTGAGAAATAGTTTAGGTGGTCGTATAAGAGGATTTAGAAGAGGTAGAACAAATGCTGATCAAAGAATAAGAGGTCAAGTTGCTTCAAGTGCATTGATTGGTGGAGCTTTTCCTTTGCTATTCGGACAAGGAGGTGGAGCAGCTTTAGGTGGTTTTGCAGGTGGTGCAGGTGGTGGATTACTTGGTGGTCAGTTTGGCTTTGCTTTATCTCTAGTTGGTACTCAACTTGGAGCTTTAGTTGATACAACTATTGGAAAAGTTGGTGAGTTAGGTCAAGCATTTGGAAAGTTTGGTCAAGACACAACTAAGATTGTTGAAACTTTAGGTGAAAGTAATACGATTATTGGTAGAAATATTCAGTTATTAGAAAAAGCTAGAGGCAAACAAGCTGCTTTTGATGAGGCAGTAAGACAAACAACAATACTATTAGGAGAAGATACATTTAAAAATCTTAAACAATTTGGAGATGATACTACAGAAATATCATCTAAAATTGCCAAACTGGGTACGCAGTTCCTAGGTGTAATAGCAGATCTTAATGAAAGATTAGGTATTACAAAACTTTTATCTGCAATATTGCCAGGTTCAGAAGGTAGAAGTTTACAAGCCATCATAAAAAATAAAGGATTTAGTCAGTTAGATTTCAGTCCTGTTGGAACAAGAACAGGTATGAATCCAGAAAAGATAGCAAATGCTTTAGCTAATTTTGAAGCATTAGAAGGAAGACCTATAGATCAACTGAAAATGATGAGATTTTTTGGTGTTGATAACGTTCAAGATTTAAAAGCAGATGCAAGAGATTTAATAGAACTTAGTAATTCAATGATGAGTGCTAGTCTTGCAATGGAAATATTGAATAAAGAAGAAGAAAAGAACATAAAAATAAATCAAACAAAAGGTTTCTTAGATCGTCAAAGGATAAGAAATACAGAATTATTGAATCAAAAAATAAAAGAATTTAAAGAACTTACAGGAGAAGATGCTAATCAAGAACAAATAGAAACATTCAAAAAGATTATTGCAGAAACTAATGCTTTATTTGATTCATTAACTGTTGTTAATAACGAAATAGAAGTTCTTGATAAAAAGTTAGCTGAATTAAATAGTGTTGGTCAAACTGTAGTAACTTTAAGTAGAGCATTAGGTTCATCTTTTGAAGAGTCATTTAAAGGAATTGTTAAAGGAACTATGTCTGTAACTGATGCGTTTAGAAATATGTTCAACAGAATTGCAGATGCTTTTCTTGATATGGCTGCTCAAATGATTGCTACTCAATTATCAAAAAGTTTCTTGGGTTTGTTTAACTTTAATCCATTTCAAATGGGTGAAGAAAATGTTTTTAAAGGTTTTGATTCTAAACCATTAGTCGAGTTAGCTGGAGGTGGTCCAGCACGATCAGGTAATTCTTATATAGTTGGAGAACGTGGTCCAGAATTATTCACTCCAGGAATTTCTGGTATGGTTACACCAAATCATGCACTTGGTGGTTCAACAAATATAGTAGTAAATGTAGATGCTTCTGGTTCTACTGTTGAAGGAGATGAAGAACAAGGTAGAGAACTTGGTCGTATGATTTCAGTTGCTATACAATCAGAATTAATTAAACAAAAACGACCAGGAGGTATGCTCGCATAATGGCTACGTTTCCTTCAATAAAACCTACTTACGGACAACAAAAAAGATCCGCACCAGCTACTCGTACCATTCGTTTTGCTGATGGGTTTGAACATAGAATATTATTTGGCTTGGCAGAACATCAGAATCCAAAAGTTTATAACTTTACTTTTAATGTGTCAGAAACAGAAGCAGATACCATAGAAACTTTTCTTGATGCTAGAGCTTTAGATAGTGATAGTTTTGATTTTACTGCACCTGGAGAATCTACTGCACAGAAATTTGTTTGCGAAGCATGGTCAAAATCAATACCATATAACAATAGAGCAACAATTCAAACAACATTTAGAGAAGTATTTGAACCATGAGCACTGCTCCTATTATTACTGATCTACAAAAGATCAATCCTTCAGCAATAATTGAATTATTTAGTATTACAACTGAAGCTGCATTACATGGATCAACAGCGACTTATAGATTTCATTCTGGTACAAATAGAGTAGGAAATGGAGATATTATTTGGGCTGGTAATACTTATATAAAAATGCCAATAGAAGCAGAGGGTTTTGCTTTTCGAGAAGGTCAACTTCCTCGACCTACATTAACTATTAGTAATGCTCTTGGAACTATTACTGCTATTTTGTTAAATGTAAACTCCACAACTACAGGTAATGATCTGACAGGAGCTACAGTTACAAGAATTAGAACTTTAGCTAGATATTTAGATTCTATTAACTTTCCAGGAAATACTAATCCATTAGGAACACCAGATCCTACAGCAGAGTTTCCTCAAGAAATATACAAAATAGACAGAAAGGCATCAGAAAATAGAGAAATTGTACAGTTTGAATTAGCAGCAGTATTTGATCTTGCTGGTATTCGTGCTCCTAAAAGACAATGTACAAGAACAGAGTTTCCTTCGATTGGTACGTTTATAGCATGAATTGGAAAGAAGAAGCACTTGTTCATGCGAAAGACCAAGATCCTAAAGAGTCTTGTGGTCTTTTATTAAATGTTCGAGGAAAAGAAAAATATTTTCCTTGTCGTAATCTTTCAATGACAAATCATCAATGTTTTATTATCGATCCAGAAGATTATGTAAAAGCAGATAATACAGGAGAAATAACAGCCGTCATTCATAGTCACCCTGTAACACCTCCTACACCTAGTCAAGCAGATCAAATTAGTTGTGAGCAGAGTAATCTTCCATGGCATATTGTTAATCCAAAAACAGAAGTTTGGGGATATTGTGAACCCTGTGGATATAAACCACCTTTACTTGGCAGACCTTGGGTTTGGGGTGTAACTGATTGTTGGTCGTTAGTAAAAGATTGGTACAAAGAAGAAAAAAATATTGAGCTAAGAGATTGGGATAGACCTACAACACCAGAAGAATTTATATTAAATCCTTTGTTTGAAAGTTGTGCTTGGAGAACTGGATTTAGGGAACTAAGGCCAGATGAAAAACTTATGAATGGCGATGCACTATTAATGTCTATTGGATCTGTTGGTTTAAATCATGTAGCTATTTTTTTAGATGGAGATGTTTTACATCATTTAACCGATAGACTATCTTGTAGAGAGCCTTATTCTCAATGGTTATTGAAATGTACAGGAGGGAGGTATCGTTATGTTGCGTAAATTAAAGCTATATGGCGAACTTGCAAAATTTGTAGGTCATAAAGAATTTGAAATACAGGTAGATAGTCTTGCAAAAGCAGTAAGTTTTCTTGTTAATAATTTTCCGCAAGTAGAAAAATATATGAATCCTAAATATTATCAGGTAAAAGTTGGTAATTATGCTGTAAATGAAAAAGAAATACATCATCCAATAGGACAAGAAGATATACATATCGTTCCTGTCATTAGTGGTGCTGGAAGTGGTACAGGCAAATTTTTATTAGGTGCTGCTCTTATTGCAGGTGCATTTTTTATGCCGATAGGAAGTGCTGAAGGTGCTATGAGTTTAATGCAAGGAATAAAAGCTGGATCGTTAGCAAACGTTGGTTTAGTAACTAAAAGTATGCTTTATATCGGTGGTTTTTTAGCATTACAAGGTGTTTCTGAAATGTTGTTTCCTTTGCCAAAACCAAAAGAATTTAGCTCTGAACAAGATCCAAGATTATCATTTAGTTTTTCTGGAACTCAAAATACATCACGGGCTGGTACTCCTGTACCGATAGTTTATGGGGAAATAATTACAGGATCAGTTGTTATAAGTGGTGCTGTTGATACTCAACAGGTACAAGCATGACAAAAAAAATTATTAGAGGTAGCGGTGGTAATCCTTCTCCTCCTACTCCACCTCAACCAACCAGAGCACCTGATACTTTACACAGTAGGCAATTTGCTACTTTTCTTGATCTTATTTCTGAAGGAGAGATTGAAGGTTTTGCTTCTGCTTCAAAAGAAAGCAGAACACAAGGAACAACTGCTTATAATAATGCTGCATTGAAAGATGTATTTCTCAACGATACTCCTGTTTTAAAAGCATCTGCTGATTCAACTAATCCAGCTACAACTGATTTCAACTTTCAAGATGTAACATTTAATCCTAGATTTGGAACGTCAGGTCAGACAAAAGTTGAGGGGATTGAAAGTAGTTCTTCTGTCACAGCAGTAGGAGTAACTGTTACTCAATCTTCTCCTGTTACTAGGCAGATAACAAACTCGAATGTTGATGCAGTAAATGTAACTATAACCTTTCCACAATTGCAAAGAGCCACAGATCAAGGAGATTTATTAGGCTCTTCTGTTCAGTTAAAAATAGCGGTTCAATATAATTCTGGTGGTTTTACTGATGTTATTGATGACACTATCACAGGTCGAAGTGCTGATGCCTACCAAAGGGATTATAGAGTCAACCTTACAGGTGCTTTTCCTGTAGACATAAGAGTTACAAGAGTAACAGCAGATAGTTCAACTTCAAGTCTTATAGATGCTTTTACATGGACAAGTTTTGGTGAGATTATTGATGATGCCAATACTTACGCTAATAGTGCTTACGCTTCTGTTCGATTGGACTCTATGCAGTTTCAATCAATACCAACAAGAAAGTATCGTATTAGAGGGATAAAAGTAAGGATTCCTGGTGCTGGTGCTAGTGGATCTGGTACTCCTACAGTTGATGCGAATACTGGTCGAATCATTTATCCAACTGGATATATTTTTAATGGTGTGATGGGTGCTGCTCAATGGTGTTCATGCCCAAGCATGGTGTTACTGGACTTACTTTTGGACACACGCTATGGATTTGGAAATCACATAACAGAAAGTTCTCTTGATCTTTTCTCTTTTGTTACTGCCAGTAAATTTGCAAATACGTTGGTATCAGATGGATTTGGAGGACAAGAAGCTAGATTTAGCTGTAATGTAAATATTCAATCATCAAGTGAAGCGTTTGATTTGATAAATGAATTAGCAGGTGTTATGAGATGTATGCCGATATGGTCTGCTGGAAGTATTCTTCTTGCACAAGATAGCCCTAAAGATTCAAGTTATTTATTCAATCTTGCTAATGTTACATCTGAAGGATTTAGTTATTCGGGAAGTGGATTAAAAACAAGAAATACTGTTATCTCTGTTTCTTATTTCAATATGGATAGTAGAGAAATAGATTATGAAGTTTATGAAGATACTGCTTCGATAGCTAAGTTTGGAGTAATTATTAAACAGGTAAAAGGATTTGCCTGTACATCAAGAGGACAAGCCAGAAGATTAGCAAAGGCTATTTTATTTGCTGAACAGAATGAAAGTGAAGTTGTTGCATTTGCGACCTCTATAGATTCTGGTGTTGTTGTAAGACCTGGTGCTGTTATTGATATTGCTGATCCTGTCCGTTCTGGTGTTCGTAGAGGAGGAAGAGTTACTGCTGCAACAACGACCCAGATAACTGTAGATGATTCTGCTGCAACAGATTTACCTACATCAAATAATCCAACATTAAGTGTGGTTCTACCAAATGGAACAGTAGAGACTAAAACTGTTCAATCTATAGCTGGTGCTGTAATTACAGTTGCTTCTGCCTATTCTGCAATCCCAAATGTAAATACTGTTTGGCTCTTACAGAATGATACAGTTGAAGCTCAAAAATTTAGAGTGATAACAGTAGAAGAATCTGATGGTATTAATTATGCGATTACTGCTTTGTCTTATGTAAATGCTAAATATGCGTTTATTGAAGATGGTGCAAGTTTACCTACAAGAACAGTATCTATATTAAATCTTCCAAAAGATCCTCCATCTGCACTACAGGCTGAAGAAAAAATTGTTGTTATCAATAACCAAGCTGTATCTAAATTAATTCTTAGTTGGCAACCTATTGTCGGTGTTACGCAGTATCAAGTGAACTATAGATTTAACAATGGTAACTTCATATCTCAAACTGTATCTGCTCCTGACTTTGAGATATTCGACAGCGATGTTGGAACGTATGAGTTTCAAGTATTTAGTTATAACGCAGCATTACAGACAAGTGCTACCTCTGCTAATTTAACTTTCGTTGCACAAGGTAAAACTGCATTACCAGCAAATGTTACTGGTTTGACAGCAGAACCTATTAGTGAAAAATTAGTAAGATTACGTTGGAATTTATCTACTGATGTTGACGTTACTCATGGTGGTCGTGTTTTTGTAAGACATTCTCCTGTTACAGATGGAAGTGCAACTTTTGAAAATAGTACTGATTTAATTCAAGCGTTAGCTGGTAATACAACAACTGCGGAAGTACCATATCTTGAAGGTGAATATATTTTAAAATTCCAAGATGATGGCGGAAGATTATGTGCTGGAGAAACAAGTGTAATAATAGATTTGCCTGACAATCAAGCTCCTTTAATTGCTTTAACAAGAAGGGAAGATCAGGATAATCCCAAGTTTCAAGGAATAAAAACTAATGTTTCTTTTGATGCAACTACAAACAGTTTAAATTTATCTGGAACTGGATTATTTGATGCTATAGCTAACTTTGATAATGAAGCATCAATAGATGATACAGGTGGTATTTCACCAACTGGTAGTTATGAATTTGGTGGATCTGCTGGTAGTTCTTTCTTGGATTTAGGTGCTGTGTTTAGTGTTGATTTTAAGCGACATTTTCTAACTGAAGGTTTTTATCCATCAGATTTATTTGATGCTAGAGGTTTAATAGATGACCTTACAGATTTTGATGGTACAACAGCACTTGATGTAAACGCAGAAATGCAAATTTCAGTTACACAAGATAATCCTGGATCTGGTTCTCCAACATATACTGCGTTCCAAACTTTTGCAAATGGAACATATAAAGGTAGAGGTTTCAAATTTAAGGCAAATCTTATAAGTAATGACATAGGACAGGATATAAAAGTTTCTGAGTTAGGCTATACAGCATCTTTACAGAGAAGGACAGAACAAGGTAATCTAACAGCAAGCGGAGCAGGAGCAAAGGCTATTACCTTTACTCATCCGTTTTTTGTTGGTACATCTTCTATTCTGGGAACAAATACTAATTTACCTTCTATTGGTATTAACGCTCAGAATATGGCATCAGGAGATTACTTTGAAGTGTCTAGTGTATCTGGAACGGGTTTTACTGTTCACTTTAAAAATTCATCAAATGCTTCGATTGATAGAAATTTCACTTATCAGGCTGTCGGATTTGGTAAAGGAGGGTAGAATAGGCTCAATGTTACTTGTTTAAATGGCAGAACACGATTTTGTAATTGATAATGGAACGGGTGCTGCTGTAAGAGCAGACATCAATAATGTTTTACAGGCTATTGCATCAAATAATAGTAAATCTGGTGCATTAACAACTAATTTTGCGTTCCAATGGCACGTTGATACATCTGACGGAAATTTAAAGATAAGAAATGCAGCAAATAATGGATATGTAACTGTCGGGCCAGTAGCTACAACAAACTTTGGATTAGCACCTCTTACGGGTGGAACTTTTACAGGAAAAGTAACTCATAACTATACTTCTAGCTTGACCATACCATCTGGTACAACGGCTCAGAGAGATGGTAGCCCTGCTGTTGGTATGTTTAGACATAACTCAACTCTTAATCAGTTTGAAGGCTATAACAATGGTGCGTGGGGTGCTATTGGTGGCGGTGCTGGAGCTACGGGAGGTGGAACAGATGAAGTGTTCTTTGAATCAGATCAAACAGTTACAACATCTTACACTTTATCTTCTGGAAAACACGCACATACAGTAAGTCCTACAATTAATAACGGAGTTTCTGTAGTCGTGCCAAACAACGCAATCTTAGTTATCTTATAGTTATGCCAATATCAATTAACGGATCAGGTACAATAACAGGAATTTCAGCAGGGGGATTGCCTGATGGATGTATTGTTGACGCAGATATAAATGGAATGGCATCTTCTAAGTTGTCAGGTGCATTACCAGCTATATCAGGTGCAGCTTTAACTAACTTACCTGGTGGAGGTAAAGTTCTAAAGCATTATTACAATCACTATGATGTCTCAACTTCTATGGGTGGAGCCTCAACTTATTCAATGTATGGTGGATTAGTTGGAACATTCACACCTTCAGCAGCAGGAAGTTCTCTTCTCGTGATGATGGTACAAGCAGGGCAACACATTATTACCAGTGACCCAGATGTATCAATGAAATATACAGTAAAAGTAACAATCGGAAGTGGCTCAGAATCGGATCTTTTTTCTCTTAACTATGTAGCTGATCGTGCAACAAGTAATGCACGACATTTTCATCATATTCCTTTAACTATTTTACATACCCCATCATATTCTTTAGGTGAATCAATCGTTTATAAGCCTCACATAGCAAAATATACAGCTAACTACGGCACTACTTATCAAGCACAATATGGTCCAACAAGGTCACACGTTACAATTTTAGAACTGGCAGCAAATACATAATTATGAACTACACCAAACATGATGCTCTTAATTCACTCAAACCAACTCATAAATGGACTTGGGCTGGTTATGAATATTCTGATTTAGTTTGGGACGATTCTGATGCAAAACCTACAGAAGCACAAATTAATGCAGAACTTACAAAACTAAATAATGCAGAGCCAATGAAACTTTTAAGAGAAAAAAGAAATGAAAAACTTGCTGAATCAGATTGGACTATACTTAGTGATAGTCAACTAACTACAACTAAACAAAACGAATGGAAAACATATAGGCAAGCACTAAGAGATTTACCAGCTTCAGCAAATCCTAAAATTGAGGCTGCTTCTGGTGTATTAGATCCCTCTTCTTACACACTTCCAACTGAACCTAGTTAATTATGAGCAAAATATCACTCAAACACTCAGGCGGTAATGTTGTTTCACTCAACTCTCCAACTTCCGCACCAACATCAGCAGACGTAGCATTTAAACTACCAAATGCTGATGGGACATCTGGACAGGCCATTGTTACAGATGCTTCGGGAAATTTATCATTTGCTGCTACAGGTAAGATTCTTCAAGTAAAATCTGTTTCTAAAACAGACACCTTTAGTAGTAATACTGCTGGTGCTCAAGATATTACAGGCTTAACTATTACAATGGACGCACCAGCGTCAGTTAATAGTAAATATTTTGTTATAGCCTCACTTTGCGGAACTGCGAGTAATAGTGGATTTTGTTTTTTATTAAACGGAACTACAACAGGACAACTTTTAACACCTTCATCAACATCTTCAAGAATTGCTGGTATGGGAGGAGAATTATATCATGATAGAGTTGATAGTAACCATTATCACACTTTAACAGTTTTAGACGATCCCGATACAACAGCAACACAAACTTATAAAGCACAAATTTTTATTCGTTCTGGACAGACAGGTTATGTCAACAGAACAAGTGATGATGCAGATAGTGTTGGTAGGATTAGATCATCTTCAACACTAACAGTATTTGAGGTTCAATAATGAGTTTAGATCACGAAGCTATTTATAAAGCCTATCCTGATGCTGTAACTATTGATGATGGTACAGGAGCTTTTAAAGCTGATGGAACAAAGATAACACTTGTTCAATCTGCTATAGATACTGCACGAACCACACTAAATGCTGAATATGCAGCCCTTGAGTATTCAAGAAACAGAGCAGCAGAATATCCTCCTATTGAAGATCAGTTAGATGACATTTATCATAATGGTGTAGCTGGTTGGAAAACTACTATTAAAGCTATTAAAGACAAATATCCCAAGCCATGAGTACACTAAAAGTCACTAATGTTGCACACGAAACAAGCACTTTAAACACGCTTGTATTTGATAATGGTGGAGGTTCTGGTAACGGAAGAGTTACTACAAAAGGAACTATTGGAGAAATATCTGCTATTTCTTATGCGTCTACAATTACTTTAGATTTTAGAACTGCTAATAATTTTTCTACAACACTTACAGGTAATGTTACTTTTGCCAACCCTTCAAATATATCTGCTGGTCAAAGTGGTGTTTTGTTTATAACTCAAGATGGTACAGGAAGCAGAACTGCAGCATTTGGATCGTATTGGGATTTTAGTGATGGCACAGCACCTACATTGTCAACAGGTGCAAACCAGGTAGATGTGATTGCATGGATCGCACGAACCAATACAAACATAGCTGCACAGTTTATTGGAAACTTTAGCTAATGAGCAGTCTTGGCAGTCCTAATCCTTTCTTCATAGCAGGGAAGAAAGCATACGAAGTAGAACGTAGTTTAAGGTTTAATGATGATGATACAGCTTATTTAAGTAGAAATTTCGGTACTGGTGGGAATAGAAAAAAATGGACTTTTAGTGCTTGGATAAAAAGAAGTAATTTAGGAGGTACTGCAGGAGAAATGCGAATTTTTGGTGGTAGTACAAACGCATCTCATATATATTTTGCGAGTAATGATAAATTAACTTGGGATGTAGCTGCTCCAGGTTCTAGTACTTCAGCAAGCCTAGTCACAACACAACTATTTAGAGATCCTTCAGCTTGGTTTCATCTTGTTTGTGCTTTTGATACAGACAACAGTACAGCAGATAACAGAATGAGAATATATATAAATGGAACGGAGGTTACTTCATTTGGAACAAGAACCAATCCTTCCTCTGGATATGCAGCCAATGCAATTAATGCAGATGCTTTTGCAGATGGTGATAGGTCTTTACATACAATCGGTTATAGAACAAGTGTACAAGGGTCTGCTGGTATGCAATTTGATGGTTATATGGCAGAAATTAATTTTATTGATGGACAACAGTATGACCCCTCATACTTTGGAGAGACAAACCCGATAACAGGTCAATGGAATCCTAAGAAGTATGTTGGTGGTTATGGCACAACTGGATTTTATTTACCGCTATCAGATAATTCTGGCACAAGTGCAACCACATTAGGCAAAGATTCAAGTGGTAATGGAAATAACTTCACACCTAATAATTTCTCTGTAAGTACGGGTATTGGTAATGATTCTGTTACTGATACTCCAACTAATAATTTTTGTACTTTAAATTCATTAGATATGTCTGGCAATGCTCTGGAACAAGCTAATTTGCAAGGTGGGACAGCAGGGACTTCTGGCTGGAGACATACACGTTCTACTTTTGCCCTACCTTCAACTGGTAAATGGTATTGGGAATATAAAATCCCAGATATATCAACTGATGGAAGTAATGGTCACATGATGGGTATAGCCTACAGTAATTTAGGTTTTACGCAAGATGTAAATTCAGATTCAACTGGTCTTTATGGCAGACAAGTAACAGGTAAGTACAACAACAGCAGTAGTAGTCCAGTTACTAACAGCCATTTCACAACACCCAATAATAATGATATTTTTCAATTTGCTTATGATGCAGATTCACAAAAACTTTTTACAGGTGTAAACAATACATGGGAACTTAGTGCAAATCCTTCTACAGGATCGAACCCAAACTGGACAAGTGTTACTTCTGGCGGCTTTCCTATGGTTGGTAGTTATGGTTCAAGTAGATATGTTACTGTAAACTTTGGACAACAAGGATTTGTTTATACACCACCAACAGGATATAAAGCACTTAATTCAGCAAACTTACCCAACCCAACAATAAAGCTACCTGATAAACATTTTGATACTTTGACTTATACAGGTAATGACTCAAGTGATAGAGATATAACAGGTGTTGGGTTTCAGCCTGATTGGTTATGGATAAAAAATAGATCACAAACAGATTTTCACATGATAATGGACTCTGTTAGAGGTGCAAATAAAAATTTATATTCAAATGATACAGATAATGAGCAAACTGATAATGCAAATGGTCATGTAAATTCTTTTTTAACTGATGGTTTTAATGTTGATGCTGGTGGATCGGGGTTAGTAAATGAAAACAGTGAAGATTATGTTGCATGGAATTGGAACGCTGGCGATACAGATGGTAAAACTTATACAGTTACAGTTGTTGATGATTCTGGAAACAAATTTAGATTTGATGGCTATGGAACGTCTGCTGTAACTCTTGATCTTGCAGAGGGTGGTACTTATGTTTTTAATTATCCATCAGGACACCCATTCAGATTTTCTACGACATCAGATGGTACGCATGGAGGTGGGTCTGAATACACAACAGGAGTTACACATAATAGCTCAACACAGGTAACGATAGTTGTAGCTGCTTCTGCTCCTACTCTTTATTATTATTGTTCTTCTCATAGTGGAATGGGAGGACAGGTCAATACAAACTCAACTCTTGGGTCAAGTAATTTTGATGGAGCTATACAGTCTGTTGTGAAAACAAATACAACAGCAGGGTTTTCAATCACTACTTATACAGGAACAGGGTCATCAACCACTGTCGGTCATGGTTTAGGTGTAAAACCTGATTGGATAATTATTAAATGTAGAAGTAATGGAGATAACTGGATGGTTTATCACAAAGGAGTGAATAGTGGTGTAGATCCAGAAGATTATTATCTTGAGCTTAATGCAACAACTTCTCAAGTTAACAGTACAATCATGTTAAATGACACAGCACCAACATCATCGGTAGTTACTATAGGAAGTGATAATTCAGTAAATGGTAGTAGTCGTACTTACGTTATGTATGCTTTTTCTGAAGTTTCTTCTTATTGTAAATTTGGATTTTACACAGGTAATGGATCATCAAGTGATGGGACGTACGTCTTTTTTGGGTTCAGACCAGCTTTTTTTATGGCGAAAGAAGTTAGTTCAACTTCACGATGGTCTATTTATGACAACAAAAGAGATACTGACAATCCTAATGAAAAATATTTAAGAGCGCAAGCTAATAATGCAGAAACAACCTCAGTTAATAATGATGTTGATTTTTTATCAAATGGAGTCAAGATGAGAGGAACAGGTGAACCTAATGCTAGTGGTATTACTTATATTTATATAGCATTTGCAGAATCTCCTTTCAAAAATGCAAGGGCAAGGTAATATATAGATATGGCATTTTTACTAAACGGAAAACCTTTAGCAGTTGATGTTCCTTTTACTTATGGGGATATACATTACCCTGCTAACTGGTTAAGATTATCAACAGCACAAGAGAAAAAAGATTTAGGTATTACAGAGGTTGCTGACGCACCAGTATTTGATGGTCGTTTTTATAATGGTGACGGATCTGCAAAAGCACTTGATGATGAAGATGCAAAAGATACAGAAGGAAATTTATTAAAAAATGAAGATGGTAGTCAGATGGTAATAAAAGGTGTTAAATCAGTATTAAAAGAAGAAGAGAAAGTTACTGCTGGTAGTTTGTTAGCTCCTTATGATTGGTACGTCATCAGAAAAGCAGAGACATCAAAAGCGATTCCAACTACAATAAAAACTTACAGAACAAGTGTTAGAACTGCTTGTTTAACCAGGGAAACAGAGATTGATAACTGTGCAGATACAGCAGCTTTAGTTACTTTATATGGCAATAAAGAAGATGGAACTCCTAATATGACACAATATCCAACAGATCCTAATATTTGAAAACGAAGCTAAGATTTCCTGATATTGATACTCTTTTTTCATCGCAACCATAAAAAGGTCTTACACCATGACGTAGTTTTGCTGGAAAAAATAACATTGTTCCTTCCATTTCTTTTGACATGGGATATTGAGTGTTAACAATACGACCAAACATATCAGTATATTCAAAATAAAAATTACCAGCCTCTACAGCATCAGATGACGTACCTTGTAAAAATTCTTGTTCTTTTTGTTTGTTACTGTCATAAGGTATTTTCATCCAAATAACAAATGAATATGCACCTCCATGACTATGAGCAGGGTTAAATTCATGTTTATATTGATAATTTGCCCAAAAACTTTGAAGAGACAACATACAGCCATTCGGTATCAGTGGGTTGCCATTTTTATCTATACCTTCTGTTGGATTTCTTGCGTCATAACTTGAAAAACCATGTGTTTGCTCATAAGTATTAGCTAATCGAAGTAATACATTATTGGTGAAAAAATTATCTATATCTTTTATAGAAAAACTCGTACTTATGTTTCCAGCTAAATTTTTCTTATAACAAATAGATTCTTTTTCGCCAGCTTCTATAGCGTTCCATAAATATTCTAAAGTCTCATTGTCTAGTTTTACTTGATACCAGGGAGTAATTTGCTGTGGATATATTGCTTGCACATTTTCAAGATTAGTCATAGATTTTCTCGTGCATTTGTCTTGTCATAAAGCTCATCGTGACGTAGAGAGGTGATAGACCTATAATTAGTAGTAATGTAGCAAATGTCATAACTGACATAGCTCTTAAAATTGCAAATTTTATCATGTTTCAAAAAATTGCTAACATTTTGAGTATTGTCTCATTTGTAATGGTAGCCTCCATGAGTGGAGGAACATACTTTGCTTATAAATATTTCACATCAGAACAATTCAAGACAAAAATGATGAATGAAATTATTGATAATGTTCAAGGATTGATGCCTAAAGTATTAGATAATACTTTGCCTGAGATGGTTCAGCCAAGTATAGATTTACCAGAAGGTTTTGGTTCATGAACTGTTGGCATTGTAAAACTGAATTAATCTGGGGTGCTGATGCTGATATAGAAGAGGATTTTCAACCTGTTTTATATCAAGAATATTCAATGGTTA
>VTLG01015031.1_pt1 | contig 18146 bp, 33 predicted proteins | sample 4694571 | NCBI WGS metagenome assembly VTLG01 (sample SAMN12604809, study PRJNA352737) | marine metagenome | biome: ENVO:00000447; feature: ENVO:00000209|ENVO:00000569|ENVO:01000036; material: ENVO:00002151; isolation source: viral sequences binned using virsorter ... | reverse complement strand
GATAAGGAAGGTAAAACAGTTGCAGTTCCTACTGCACCAGTTGCAGATAATCCCGTTTCTACTACAGTTGACCCAGCAGATGTTCCCTCTTCGCCTAAAGCAGAAGTTCCAGCAACACCAGTAACAGAAAAAGAACAAGTTCCGGATATAGAAACATTTCCTACTGCACCAGTTCCAGTAACACTCGTTACACCCACGACAAACTCTGGAAAGGCTTGAGCAGTGCCTACTGCTGTAGTTCCAGCAACACCAGTGGCAGAAAAACTTCCAGTTCCCGTTTCTGTTGTATTGCCCACAGCCGACGTCCCAGCAACACCAGTAACAACCGCGACTGCACCACCATCTGAAACTACATTACCTACTGCTGTAGTTCCTTGTAATCCAGTTTCAACTACAACAACATTTGTAAAAGAAACTTCATTACCAAGTTGACCAGTCGCTGTATTACCAGTTACACTGAAAGACGCTGTACCAGTAACAGTTACGTTACCTACAGCACCAGTCCCAGAAAGACCAGTTTCAACAATAGTTATATTTGCAAAAGCAACTTCATTACCAAGAGCTGTAGTTCCTGCTACTCCAGTAACTTCAACGGCTAAAGGAGCGTTCCATGCTCCTTCACCCCATGTGCCTCGACCCCAACCAGTAATGTTCGCCATTGGTTAGCCTTTTGTTAGGCTATTCTTATAATAGCGTTTGATGCGTCTGCTGTTGGAAATTGTATTGTAAATGTTCCTGCTGTTGATGTTTTATTAGATGTAAAATCTAAAACACACACAGCTTTGTTACTGTCAGAGCTGTTGTAAATTAAAGCTCCCATTGCAGTAATCGTCGCAGTGGTAAAACTTAAATCAGCAAAATCTGTAATTGCAGTTGTACCAGAGGTACTTGGATCTACCCTTGTTAAATTTGCACCACCAGTTGAATATGTGCCACTTGACGCTACTTCTCCAGCCGTAGCAAGAGTAGTCGTTGTTGCACCTAATGTTGCAGTTGATGAAGATTTACCACCACTCCCTTCTGCATAAAGGGCTAGTTTAAAAGTGTCTCCACCTGAGTTTTTAAAATTGTGTACACCTTCTAATAACTCTTTTTTGAAGGAAGTACACATCGCTTGTGTTATAGCCATATTAGAGTCTCCTTATATAATCAGCCGTTTCCTTTTGACCATTTGATCGTAGGACTTGGATAATACTAGCACGCTCTTCCTTTCTTGCCAAGAGTATATAATGATGGATAATACCTTTGAGCTGTTCTCTAAATAATTTGGCTTGTTCTTTTAAATGAGAGGGTGCATCTTCTGACACGCTTGCTATTTTATCTACAGCTAAATCTGCTATTTGCTCATTATTTAAACCACCTTTTTCTGAGGTTTTAACAATTACATTACCTAACTCTGACACATTAATATTAAACATTTTTATTAACCTCCTCGTAAGTTACGCCTAATATATCCTCTCTGCCAATAATATTAGGTGTTGCATCTAAAGGCTCCGGAGGATCTAATTTTGATTTTCTTGTTATTAACATACTACCTTGTGTAGTTGTAGAAACGATAGGGTCTTCAAGTCTATGATAGCCATACAACTTTTGATCATCTGGTATGTTTGTATCTAATAAACTTGAATTATGTGCAATATTTACTTTTATACCTTTTGATATGGCTATAGCTAACCAAAACTCACAACACGCTCTACCCGCTTCTGCAAAGTTTACTGCTTTGTGTGTAAAGTCTATCCCGTATAAATGTAACTCTTTAAAATCATAAGCTATGGCATATGCAAAAGCATAAGCGACAGTATTGTTCAAATAAGCGTATTTTGTTTTTTGTAACACTTCTTGCAATGGATACTCTACTACATCTGGGCATCTTTTATCTAGAGTGCAAGAAAATATAGGTATGTTTAATTTTGACTTTAATCTGTTAGCCATAATATTAGTTTGTTGACCTGCGTTCGGCGTATCTAAAAACCTAGAAGGTGGGTCCATCATAAAGCATTTATCGTGATAAATAACTCCAGACATAGAGTTAATTGCCCATACCTCATCAAATTTTTCACTTCTAATTCTAGCTAAAATAAATTCACTAAAGCTATTACCAAGACCGACAATAGCAACACTTTTATTTTTCTTCATGTTTGTCTTTGTCTAACCAAACCTTCTCTAAAAGAGTCAGAGTAATTTCTACCTTCTGCATAATTTTTGAGACGTGCGATAGATTCTAAATATCTACCGTTATATAAATCCAACAAATCTTTTTCCCCTTTCATAAACGTATATGCTTCTACTAATGTACCATATAGTAAAGCATCAGGGGCGTTTGTACTAATCCAAGTTGATCCACTATCATCAGTTGTGAGTGATGGTGGTCTGTAATAATAATGTAATTCTGCTGTAAAATTCGCATTTGGTGTTGGTGCTAAAATAAAATTTGTAAGATCAAACTGTGCGTAATATTTTGGTGTTCCAGTAACTGTCGGGTCAGGGTGATATTCTTGTAAAAAGTTTACATCTTTTTGTAGTAAAAAAACATTTGATCCACTACTAACTAAAGATAATGAAAAAGTTGCTAAATAATCGCTTGGCTTTTGTAAAAACTTATTACCTGATGTGGCTGTGCCAGTAACATTTTTACGAAAATAATCTAAATCGACAGTTTTAAAAATACGTTCTTCTGCGTTTTTAATGAAAAATGGTATCTCAGCTACAAACGTACTTTCATCATTTTGTGTCCACTCTTGCACAGAAGCCGTTAATGTAGTTAATGTAAAACTCATGATGTGCTCACTGTTACTGTTCCTAAACTTATAGTGGCACTAAAAGAATCTAATTTTGTTCCTAATATGCCTAGTCCAGTATTTGTTATTACAATTAATTGTTTATTATCATCCTCTTGTTGTGGTCTAGGTTGATAAAGAGCTTGTGGCTCTAATGGTGGTTTGCGTGGTGTAAGTTGAGGGTGTTTTACCTCATACTCAGACCTATGTACTACATTACCGTTCCACTCCATAACTCGCTCTCTGTATGGGAAGGCAAAGCCAGACCTGTCTGATATAAACTTTGATTTTCTTCCAATAGCGTATCTAGTCATACAAACCCATAATAAGTGCTACTAGGTGTTAATGTTAAGTTAGAGCGATCCCTATCTTCTGCTGAAGCACGCTCAAACTCTTCTTCATACACAGCTTTTAATATTTGTATTCTATCAGGTGCTTTTTTCATTGCTAAATAATAAGCAAGTCCTGCAGTCAAACACGGATAAAACCTAAACGGTACTTCCATTGTATTTTTAGCTGTGTCTGCGTCTTGTATCCTAGTCAAAGCATCGTACACAAAAGTATCTGTGCTGTTTTCTGGTGTAGCCCAGAGTTTTAAATTAGGTGTGATCTGCCTATCTAAAAAATATTGACTAGGTCTACCAGTTGTAGACTTCACTGGTATGTTTATGTATTGATCCCTACTTATTCTACTAATTGTAAAATCTGTAGTTCCTCTGCGTATAACAGCATTGAGTATATCAATTACATCTGTTCCTAAACTATATTCCGCTGTACCTGATGTTAATGATTGTGTACGTTGTTCAATAGTCCATTGATTCAATCCTCTGTTTGCCCAATCAGCTAATAATATATTTAACGAACGTTTGGCTGTTTGTAAATCGTAACCAGTCCTAACCTCTAAGCCACAACGCTCAAAGGCTTCTTCAATATATTCAGCTACATCTAGCTCAAAATCTGTAGAGGATGAAGTGGTCATTAACTATAAGGACCTTTGACTACTTTGCCACCATTAGCAAAGCTCTTTTTCTTCATAGCACCACCACCCATCATTTTTTCTTTTTCGTTAGTAGCACCACCCATCGCAAAACTTTTCTTTTTCATAGCACCACCGCCCATCATTTTCTTTTTATCGTTAGTAGCACCACCCATCGCATAGCTTTTTTTCTTCATCATTACTTATTCTCCTTATAAAGATTGTTGAAGGTTACTTCGGGATCCATATATTGTTCATGTTCCTCTGCGTTATGAGTCCATTGACTCGGTTTAAAATCGGGAGCTCCCTCTCCAGTTTCCCAGAGTGCAGGGGAAGTTACTCTAACCCTGTTATTTGGCAAGGCAACAATGTTACCAGTCCAATTATCAGCCTTTATTAACTGAATGACATGGCTCTGCTTATGCTGAGCTGGGTCATCTGCTAAATCAGACTGACTGTAATCTATTGTAAATAAATATTTACCGATATGCAACCTATTATCTATTTTACATATCCATGGACTAACACTTACATAATCTAACTTAACAACACTATGGTGATGTGAGCTACAGTCCCAAGGCTGAGCAAAGCGTGGGTGCATAATGTCAGGCATAGTTTCTAAAGGTATATCAGCAACTAATGCAGTCAGAGGCATTCTAGCCCACATTGCTCCACCATGAATATTTGTTTCATCTGTACCGTCTACCTCACAACCAGTAAACACGACTTGAAAACCAAGTGTTCTATCTGGCATGGTAGTTACAGCAAACGCATGAGCATGTATAAACTCACCTCTGTATTTTTCATGATTATGCGTAAATTCTTTGCGTACCCAACATTTAAAGAAGGGTATGTTGCTAATTAAATATGACATTAACCTTTTTTCTTAGTCGTAGGTTTTTTCTTTGGTTTTTTACCTTTACCAAATATATGAGCATCAACCTTCGCCGCTTTACCTCCCGTTAGTACAGAGTTTACACGAGCCATTGCCCATTGGTTTGGTGTTGTTCCAGGACGGTGTCCAGTTTTATAAGCGGCGAGACCTTTGTTGTAGACTTGACGCAGTTGTCCAGCCGTAACCTTTTTACCTTTTGCTCTAGCTTTTTTAGCTTTTTCAGCTAATGTTTTACTTACGTTTGCCATTTTTCTTTTTCCCTTTTCTCATAGTAGCTCCTTTAATAATATCACCTCGTGTAATTTTATTAAAAGGGGGTGTTAAAGATGCCAACTTTTTTTGTTTTGGTGTTAGTTTTTTCTTCATTTCTTTTTACCTCCATACATTTTCCTAAACCGTTTTGTGTAAACAGACTCTTTTGTTTTTCTGCGTTTACCTTTTTTAAAATCAGTACTGAACTTATAAGCTGATGGGTCGTTATCTGCTTTAGGTGCATTACGTTGTATTTCTTTACGACGTTTAGCTCGCTCCGTACTGGATAAACCTTTTAAATATTTTTCGGGTATTTTACGTTTTGTTTTCTTTTTGGCTGGAGGTTTACTTATTTGTTTACGCATTTGTCCTCTCGTTATAGCCATTTTAAATCAACTTATGTAAAAAAGGGGTTATTACTATTAGAACGGCAAGTCCCCAAAGTTTAACATCAAACTTATCAAGACTCTTTTCTATACGTTCATATCTTTTTCCGCACTCTTCTTCGTGCTTTTCTAATAATTTTAAAACTTCGTTAGCTTTCATTACCATGCCTTACATGACCAATATCTAGCACTAAATTTATCTTTGGCTGTATCACATCTATGACGTGCTCTAAATGATTTCCTACGTCCAGGCTGATCTTTTTTTATTGTCATATTTGGATCACCAAACCTAACAAGTTTAATTTGACTACCTTTTTTGGCAAGTACAGCAGATTTTTTAGGACCTCCAGGAGTACGTTTAGGTTTATTAAATCCTGGAAAAGTCATCCCTCGGTAACTAATTTTACCAGAGGGAGTCCTTTTAACATCTTTAGTAGTAGCCATTAACCGTATTCCTTCGCCACTTGCAGTATAATTGTATAACTATCTGCACTTGTATGTCCCACGGTTGTAAACTGTATGTCACCAGTTTTACCAGATCCTGCATTATTTGGTATACCACCAAACCCAGAGTAATCATGAAAGCCACTTTGGTTTTCACCTAACTCAATAGCAAGAACATCAGAGCTTGCGTCAAATAATATTTGGACTTTCATACCGATACATTGCCACCATATTTTTTGTATGGAAGCTCCAGTACAAGCCTGACCAATAGAATTATTAGCTAATGCACTGACGTCTACTTTAGTAACAGCACTTTCACCTGATCCATCAGAAACATTTGTGAATTTTAAAACTGCTGTTTTACTACCATCAATGATAGTTTGTGTAGCAACTGCATCTGCCATATAAGCCTCCTATTATTGATCAGCAAAAGCTGGGGCAGTAGTTGATGTAGCATTACCAAAAATTTGATAATTAGTTGTGTTTATACCCATAATTGTAACATCAAATCCAGCAGGAACATTAAATTGTATACTACTATTTGAGCTACCATTTGAGAACACAGAACTAATTGCATTACCATCAGTATCTAAAAAGGTTATACCACCAATATAAAAATTAGTATTTCCTGGAGTAACTATTATAGCGTCTGTTGCATCAGCGGCTCCTCCAGCATAAACAAATCTAAACATTGATCCAGCTATAGGGGCTGGAAGTGTGTAAGTGTTGTCTTGACCACCATCTGGAACAAGCAAAACTCTACCACTATGAGTAGCATTTGTAAGAGTTACATTACCATCAGATAAACTGACTGGACCATCACCAAAGGTTGATACCTCTGTAATTGCACCAGTTGTTGCGTTTTTACTGATTGTTTTAATTGTACTCTCAGATCTAATAGGACCTGAAAAAGTTGTATTAGCCATATCAATCTCCTTGTCTTGGCTTTGTCGGGTTTATTCCCGTCAAGGTGTATAAACTATAACATAAAAAAAGAGCGACTGTAAAGTCGCTCCTTTAATTTCAAGGGGATCCTTGATTTAAGCTCCTGGAGAGCCAAATACACAACGAGGATCTGATACGCCAAAGCTATATCTTTCTCTCGCCTTATATCTAACATTACCAGTATCGAAGTCACCTTCCATTGATGTTGCAATCCCTGCTCTTTCAAAATGTTTAAAACCATTAGGTGAGTCAGTTTTAATGAAAAATGCGTCTGTATCTGTTAAGAAGTGGTTTACCACATACCCTTCAGGTAACATTCCCATGTTTCTAATTGCATTAACATCATTGTCTGCTGTTGCAGGACGCATGTTACTTGCCATTAATCTTTCAGCTACAAACTGTAAGTTTACTGGAATAATTAACTTACGACCCATTAAAGCAATTTTGAGACCTCTTTCATCAATGAATCCTGAGATATCAATAAGTGATTGTTCTAATGATGTTTCATTTAAGTCCGCCGCAGTTGACAGTTCGTTTCTGAAAGTGCCTCCTCCTGCAGTGGGGTGGTCAGTCGCACAAAGCTCCTTACCATCTCCAAAAGTAAAAGTACTATCAAAAGCGTTGTTCAACACACTCGCCGCTTTAACTTGTTTTGTATTAGACATAGATCTTGCTAATGCTCTTGTATATCTGCTTGAAAGCCTATCATAGAGGTTATCCTCAATAGCTTCCTCAGTTATAGCAAAAGCCAAAGCGATTGTTTCATGAGTGTAACGAGCAGTGAAAGATTCGTTCGCAGTATCAAATGAAACGGCGGCTCCTTCTTGTTTCTCTGGTGCTGTACCAAAGCCTGATAACATTACCTCTTCTTCAAAAGCTCTGTCAGAAGTTTCTGTGTCATAAATTTCGGCATGCTCATTGTCATACCTATCGTACTCCAAGCCGAATAGAGCATTTAATCCTGGCTCTAATTCTTTTAGGAGTTGTGATCTTGCAATAGCCATAATACCCTCCTATAAGCCAGTAGCAGTTAAGTGAAAATGAACATTCAGTTTCACCAAAAAGATTACTCCAGCTGATGTAACATCAATATCATTAAAATCATCCTTGATTCCAATGATCCTAAAATTATCACCTGCTGTAGTCGCTCCTGCAGTGGATACAGCTAATTCACCGATAGATTTACCAGTTGCACCGTTTTCTGATCCAAAGCCAGTACCCTCTGCGTTTGAGTGTACTAGGGCTTGTGCAGTCGCCGCATTAGTTAAGGACGCATCTCCTTGTACTTCAAATATCTGATGCGGATTGTCATAGACAAAAATACTTGCTTCAGTACCTGATTTAATTGAAGATGTTCCAGGATAATGATTATCAAAACGAGGTTTCCCGTTTAAATCAATATATTCACATCCATTCATAACTCCTAAAATTGCCACACTACCACCGTCTGACGCTGAAACATCGACTAATCCGTTTGTTAATGGAATGACCATATCACCTTGAAAAATTGAACTAGATGATCCAGCCGTCGCCGCTGTTTGTACTTTGTACCTTGTCAGCCCCATTGAGTTTGGTGCAGAACCTAATAAGTTATGAGGACGTAAACCAAAAGGGGCATCAATATTTGTCGCCATTTTGTATTCTCCTTCTCATAAGTTAAAATTATTCAGAGCTAGTTGCCTTTGCTCCGAAGGTTACACGACTTTGCCTATCTGGTTTAAGAATAGGCATACTTGGGTGTTGTTCTCTCATCATATCGTTATCGACGGCATCCATTTGATCGGATGTTTTTTGTTTAAAATATGCGTCTCTTTCGCTTTTTGATTCAAGAGGAAATCTAGCGAGTACCAGACCACCCACACCAATAACTCCAGCATGTTTGCCGTCCTGGATAGTTGGTGCCTCAAAATCTGGGTACTCATCAGCTCGTACTAGGTCAAATCCTTCACGGATTCTGGCAGAAAGATTCTTCTTATCGTCAAATCCCATAACCGAAGTTCGGATCCAACGATGAACAAATCCCTCTGGAGCTGGGGGTGCATCTAAAGTAGATGGTGGTTTCCAAGGTGTTCTACGAGAAGTTTTTTCTCTAGTTACCTCAGTGCGTGGTTTTCTATCTGACATATTGTCTCCCTCACGTTCTAGCTAAATTTTGTTTTTGTTTAGCATATTGTTGTAATGATACACCAAGTTTCTTTGCGATTGCAACCTCTGATTTTGTTAAGGTCACTTTTTTTCCACTTTTTCCTGGATTTGACCTTGTTGCTCCTGCTACTGGTGTGTTTACTACTGTTTTTTCTTGTGTAACTTCTGTAGTATCGTCATCTTGTTCATCAAATTTATGCGGAAAAGCCTCACGCATTTTTGCATCAATAGTTGTATAATACTCATCTGTTAAAGCATATTGCTCACCATTTGCTCTAACTAATTCATTATGTATACTAAAAGCTGTAAGAGTCATAGGCTCATCTGATCCAAACCAAGTGTTCTTTTGAGCCCAAGCCTGAGCTTTTGGATGAACTTGTTTTGGTGCTTGTTGTGCTTGTTCAGGTTTTGCTTCTTCCTCTTTTACTTTTTGTTCTCTGTCCACTTTAGCTTTATTCAACCTTTCAGCTTCTACTGCTAACCTTGCCAAATCTTTGTTAATATTTACTTGAGCATCTACATCTCCAGCCGTAATAGCTTCCGCAAGTTTTGTTTTAAGTGTAGATTCTTCACTTGTAACTCTTGCGTCATATTCTTTTATATAAGACTCATCAATAGTCTGGCTACGCTCTTGCAGACTTTTGTTTTCTTTTTGTAAACCTTGAGCATACTCAATCGCCGCTTTTTCACGTCTTTCAGCTTCTCTTAATTTATAGGTCATATCTTCAATACGTTTTCTGACCTTTTTGCTGTAACCGTCTAACTTGCCTTCGGTGTTTTCCTCTTCAGCTTTTTCAACTTTGGTTTCTTCAGCTTTTTCAACTTCAGGTTCTTCTTTCGTTTCTTGTAAGTCAACTTCAACTTCTTCATTTTCTTCCTCTAGAGGTAAGTCTCTTTGTTTTGCTTCAGCCATTTATTTCTCCTATGTATGCAAAATATCTTCAGGGTTACTAATTGTTGCTAGTATTTCATCATCATTTAATAATCTTACTTCGCCACCTTCTATACGAAAACGACTTCCAGCATACCTACCAAAAATTACCCAGTCTTTTTCTTTACACCATGGAGTGCTATTTTCACCAAACTTATCTTTGTCTTGGTATGCAAGAGGACCCATTTTTAAAACATAACCACAAACAGTAGCCAACGCTTCACGCTCAACTGCTTGATCTGGTAACAAAACACCACCCTCTGTTTTTGCTTTTCCTTTGTAAGGCAAAATTAAAATCCGCCACCCAGTAGGTTCTGGCATTTTTTCTAGTGATTTTTGTTGGGGTTCTTGTTCTTCTTGTTTTGGAGGAAACTTTTTTTGTAACCTCTTTGGTAATATAATTTTACTCATCTTCCACCTTTTTGAGCAAGAGTTTTACCTCTTGTTGTAATGTTGCAAGTTCTGAGAGTCTAGCTCTCACTTCCTTGTAGGCTTCAAAGTTTTCTACACTACCATATAATAGTTGTTCTTCTAAACTTCTCTGCCTCTCTTTTAGAATATTAACTATTCTATCATAAATGTAAAGATCCATTTATTTTTTTACTTTTTTCCTTTGGTTCCTAATGGCGGTCTTCCCCTTTTTCGCGATGGAGGCTTGCTTTGGTTTCCCTGCAAATTTTGCTCTTTGTTCGACGACCGTAAGGATTTGAATTTTGCGAGCATAAGGTTTTTTAATTCTTTTAACTTTTGCAACAGTAGCCCTAGCGTCTGCTGGAGTAGCGTACTTAATGCTAACAGTATCTTTTGGATTTTCATCGGTATATAACCTCCTTCCAGACCCTTTAGGTTTTTTGCCAGTGCCTACTTTAGGATCTTTTGTTTTTCTTTTTGCCATTTTTTAATAAACTTTTAAGTGTCTTTGCTTGACTTGCATGGGCTTTTGATGCTTTTTCTAACTTTCTAGCTACTTTTTTTATTTTTTGTTTCATATAACTTACCCTAGCGTGTATGTTTAAATGTCTGAACAGATCCTGCACATTTACTTTCTCTTTGTTCTCTTCGCCGCTTTAAAATGTTGAGCAGTTGGACGACCCTTCTGTCCTGGTTTACGCATTTTTTCGCCACTTCCTGCTTTAATTCTTTTTCTCTTTGCATGTATATTCCTATATAAACTCATATCAAACATCTCCAACGCTCTAATAATGAACATTCCTGTCATTTTTTAAGGTTTTCTCTTGCTACTCCTTTTGTTTTTTCAAAACTTCGCATACCACCTAGTCCTAATAATGATAGCGTAAGTGTCATCAATTCGCCAGTATTTAATTCAGGCAGTCGTACTTCAGGTAACCATATGGCAGTCGCCCACTCTGCAATAGGCATAATAAAAAACTGCGTTAACAAACCTAAAGCACAGATCCACATGATTGCTGGTCTTGCTCCTGCAACAAACAAACTGGGGTGTTTGGCTTGTTCTGTGTTTGCTTGTATTTGACCTTTGGCTAACGCTTGTGCATGTTTCTCTGCCATCGTAGCAAGGTCGTGTGCTAACTTATTTTTTGTATCTTTGTCCTCTATAAACTTACCAAGGAGTTTTGTAGCTGGACCAATTAGTGCTTGTAACATTACCAGAGCCTCACTCTTTTTTCATCTACCTTAACTAATTTACAAAAGCATGAGTATCTTTTTTGATCTTCACCAATGACAACATACTGTTCGTTAAGATGTTTTTTAAAATAGCCACATGTATTGACGTTTTCAAAATGCAGTACTCCAGCAGGAGCTCCTGATAAATAACACATCAATACGAAGGCTGGTTTCACTTAACACCTTTAAACTTAATACCTTGCCTTGACATTCTACCACCACGACTGACCATGCCTCCTGCTTCCATATCCGCACGATTATCTCTGGCTCGCATTTGTCCCATGAGTGCTCCGCCTCTTGCAAATTTTCTAACTTGATTATTAGTTGGTCTGACCATATTACTTCCAGCCATACCACCCATCATCTTCATGTCTTTTAACATGTCTATTTCCTCATCAGTCAAATTTCCAGTTTGAAAATTTTCTGCATCAATAATTTCTTTAAGCTCTTTAAACGCTTCACTTCCAGGATCTAAACCCTCTAATAAAGAATCTATCATCTTTTTTCTACTACTCATAAAAGCCTCCTATATCTTGTTTTTGAGTTTGTTCTAATGATCGGTCAACTAAACTTGCCAACCCTAGTGGTGTTAAGTCACGATTTACCATAGGGGCTAATGTTTGACCAGTTACAGTTGCTGTAGGCACAGTAACTAAATTACCAAATTCATCATACATTGTATCCTTTTCGATGTCAGCTCTACTTTTGTTAATATCTTTTAGTCCGCCTAATAATCCAGAAGTTTGCTGTCTTCTATTCATGTTCATCATAGCTCCAGCTAAAGCATTTATTACAGAAACGGTAGGGTTTCTAGTAAGAACGCTAAAAATACCTAATGGCGTATTTCTGCCTGGAACAATCATATCACCAATAGTTTTTCCAACTTTTTTACTAGTTGCCTTTTTCAAAAAATCAAATAAGTTAAATTGTGCTGTTGGAGCTACAGTAGACACTGGCGTTCTTCTTATGTTAGTGCCAGTATAGTAAATAGGTTGATCAGTACCAGTAAACGTCGGGTCAGATTGTGCTGAAGCTAAATCACTAAATCCAGGAGTTGTGCTAGTAATCCCTCCAGCTAAACCAATATCGCTCATCCTTTATTCCTTTGTTCTACAATAAATCTAGCATTTTGTGCTCTCATATTAGCTATATCTTCGGTTGTATCGATACGATCTTTTTGTATTAAAGTGTTGGCTTGTAGTTTTTCTTTGTTAAGTTTTAATTGTTCAGCATCATTCATAGCCTCTTGCATTTGTGCTTGTTCTTTTAGTTGTAACTCTTTTGCTTTTAAGTCAACTAATGGGTCACGTTGTCCGCCACCTAATACTTGTGCTTCTTGTTCAAAATACTGTGCTGTAAGTTCTGCTTCTATTTGTGCTAATCTATTTTGCACCATGTTTGGATCCATGCCTTGTTGTACTTCCATTTGTGCTTGCATGTTAGCTTTCATACCGATATGTTCAAATATATGTTGTTGTAATATGTTTAACATGGCAGGATTAGAACGAACAATCTGGCTTGACATATAACTTAAATGAGTTGATATATGGGCATCATGATCTTGGTCAGGGAATGCTTTTAGTTGCATTTGTCCACCCAACGCTGACATTACTTTTCCATTCTCAATAACTGCACTCATGGGTTGTGGTTGTGGAGGGGGTGGTAATATTTGCTCAACATTGTCAACCCCTAAACTATTATACACTCTTCTATAGGCTTCGTATAAATTGTGCATCTCTGGTTTACTACTTGCTAATTTTAATTGTTCTTGAGCTAAACTAATACGTTGAGACATACTAAATATGTTAGGATTGGCAACTGGTATGATATCAATACGCTCACTAAAATCGTTAGCTTTGTCACCTTCTTCAGTGTAAGGGTAAGAACCACCCTCTTGTGAGATTAAATCTGATATTAATTTAAATTCTTGTTTCATACTATTGTACAGACGTTTATGCACTGCACTTATAATACGACTACCTCTTTCTAATAAAGCTATTGTTGTACCAACTGGCATCTCTTGATTATTTAAATTACCAGTTCCCATATCTGTCGTGCCGACAAACTTTTGAGCCGCCTGAACTACAAAGCCGAGTAGCTGAAATAGTGTGCCACTCGGTTCTTGGTAGGGGAGGTTAAAGAATGAGTTTTTTAATTGATCGCCAACAACATCAACATCACGCCATTCTCCAGGACGTAACGGTTCATCGTCATTTTTTATTCGTAATCCCCTAGCTTTGAAACCAGATGGCATATTAGCTAGTGTACCTGAGTCAATTAATTGTCTTAAATTAGCTGTCGCCGCTCTTGATAGGTTTCCTAACAAATGTATCAAGCCATTCCCGTAAAAACCTAGTCCAGGAGTAAAAATATAATGTACGAAATACTGTTTTTTGTTTTTAAAAGCGTCATTTTCGTCATAATTTCTGTAAATTGACAAAACTTCGCCATTATCAGCGTTTACTGTGACAATATATGGTAGTTTAATACCAGTTTCTTCGCCTTTTTCATCTGTATCAGCAAATTTTTCTAAATCTAGGTAACAGTGGCACTCAAAAAGTTGTATTTCTTCATAATCTCCTTGTGCATACACCCCAGTTATTGATTCTTTTGTCTCATCGACGTCATCTCGGTCGGGTTTACTTGATTGTATCTCAATATCTCTGTAAAATTTATTTACTTGTAGCTTACGAAACTCATTTTCTGACATATTTATGATCTGTGTAACCCTATCTGCTGAGTCAAGATCACTAGCATTGTAAGGAACGAGCATATCTTTAGCTTCTACAAACTTACTAACTTGCCTACCAAACTGTGGATCGACGTAAACTTTTTTAAATGCACTACCACCTAGTCCCAAGTAATATAACATCTGATCAAACTCGGTTTCATACTCTTTCATGGTGTGCATAATTGTGTAATTCATATAATCTTGTACACGTTCTGCTTGTTTTTCTAAATCTGGTGTTGTTGTCCCCATCACTTGTGTGCGTACTGGACCTTTCGCTGGAAGTAATTCTTTGTAGGCTTGACTTTGGAACTGTGTAACAGCTTCGTTTAACATGGGATGGACTACACCAGTAGCTCCATCAAACGGTTCTGTACGACTTTCATATTTTAAACCCAGTAAATTTAAACCTTGACTGTATGTATCTAACCATTCTTGCCTAGCGTTTTTATCTTCGTCTACTTTTTCTAGTACATAAGCACTCACACCAGCTAACTCATCATCATCTAATTGTTCTGCAAGGTTTGCCATAAACCCAGTATCTTGTACTTCTTGTTCTGGAGAGCCAAGTTCCACGGACCCATCTTCAAGTTCCGTAATCTCCATTAAGTTTGGATCACCTTCTTGTTCTTCCATTACAAAATCAACTGGCTCATCATCAAAAATTGGATTGCCAACTAATGTAAGTTCTTTATCAATATTATTATAAGGGTTTTTTGGTTCAGCCATGCTCTTCTCCTGAGACAACATAAAACTTGTCTCTCATTAATTGTGCCACAAATTCTCTTGTTTGGCTAGAACTTGGTGGAATGTAGGTTGGGTCTTCTTCTTGCCACATACCATACAGTAAATACATATCATCAAATAATTCTTTAGGTTTAGTATCAACCGTAATATACATTACTTCTTCCTGGACCATCATACTCATATACCTCATCTTCTGGGTGTGTTATAAAGCCACCCTCTCTAAATCTTCGTAGAGCTTGTGTAACTGTATCTACAAAGTCATCGTGTTCTCCTGCTGGAAACTTTGCACATTCTTCAATAACTTCTTCAGCCCAACGAGTATCTGGTGACCATACTAACCCAGATTCAAGTAATGGTGCAACTGAATTTACACGACTGAATTTATCGTTACCTCTACTTGGACTATAATTTTGTATAGGAATGCCCATCTGCCGTAGTTCGTGGGTCAATGGCATACCTGATGCTTTCGCCTCAATCAAGACACATTCTGGTTCCCAATACTTATATTCTTCCATAGCTATTTTACGCAACTCAGGGAAGTCCCATCTGCCACGCCTAGCATCACAAAGAATAATATTAGGAGGTCCACCTTCCTCTGGGTAAAAAACACCCCACGTCGTAATGGCTGAAAAATCTGCTGTTTCTTTTTTACTAAATGCAGTATCATAACTTTGCATAACGTAGCTGAGTGGTGGTATATCTTTCTTAGTCCAAGTTTGCCACCACTCTCTCTTTAATATAGCACTTGTTTCACTCGTTGGGTTTTGTTGCCATTGAGCTTCCCACTTACCCACGGACAATGATGCCTTAACCTTTAACAGTTCTTCCACTTTCCAAAAGTTACCCCACATCGCTTTACCATCTGGCAATATAGCAGGGAACTCTATAACTTCCCACTGGTCAGCTAATATGTCTCGTGCTTGTTGTTTTATAAGTTTACCAGTTAAATCGATCTCACTCCAACGTGTCATAACGATAACGATCGCTCCTCCTGGTTGCAATCTTTGGCGAGGACCCGAGGTGTACCATTCATATGCAGATTCCAAAGCTGAAGGTGATAACGCATCTTGTTCTGAGTGAGGATCATCGATTATCATTAAATCTGCACCACGACCAGTTATTGCTCCACCTACTCCAGCCGCGAAGTATTCTCCTCCATCATTTGTTTCCCAACGTCCTGCCGCGAGACTGTCTGCACGCAACTTAACATCAGGAAAGACCAGAGAGTAATCGTTACTTGCCATAAGGTTTCTTACTTTACGACCAAACCTAACAGCTAATTCACCAGTGTGGGTAGCTTGTATAATCTTTAACTTTGGATTCTTGCCCATCAACCAACTCGGCAATAAGTAACTTGCAAACTCAGACTTTGTATGTCTCGGTGGCATATTTACAATCAAGCGTTTTATTTTGCCAGTTGCCAAATCATTAAATTTTTTTGCCATTATTTTATGGTGCTCTCCTTCTATAAACTCTTGCCATATCACACCGACATACTTCATAAAATCACTACGAGCTCGTTCAGCAGTTGTTAACTGCTTTTGTTTTTCCATCAATTTTAAATAGTGGCGTAATTTTTCTTCAGGAATGTTTAAAGGGGCTTGTGTCATTTTTTACAAAAATTTTTCCATGGACCATGAACCTGATGTTCAATATACACAAAAGGGGGGTCATGTACAAATAATTTTCTGATATGGTATGATTCGTGCGGAACATGTATGCACTGACGCACATACATATATATTACTCTCAAAAGGGGGATAGTTAACATGTTAAGTAATTACACCAAAAAAATAGGGCTATGGTTGTAAGCCATAGCCCTTTGTGTAGCCGTTTAATTTATTTGGCTACTGGTACTAGTGTACCAAAGTTTGTGCCGTAGGTATGCTTGGCAATGTAGCTAAAACTACCAATAAGTATTGCACTTAAAGCATTTTGCCTACAACCGTTAGCACTACCACCGTTAGCAAGTATGCTACTACCGCTTAATTGGCTAACCGCTTGTATTTGGCTTAACGGTATTGGCTTGGCTACCTTTGGTATTGTTGTACCATTTACATACTTTAAAGTAGCCTTTGGGCAAGTTACCTTTTTTGGGGCGTTTTGTAACGCTGTAATATTAGCCCCATTTACACAAGCCCATAATATAGCCCCAGCAACGCTGTTATTAGTTTGTTGTGCCTTAAGCATTGGTTGCCATAATGTGCCTTTAGCATTAACACCACCAAATAAAGTGTTGTTAGCTGTAAAGGCATTTTTATTTAATTGTAATGCCCATTTATGTACACCACCATTGGCGTTAATAAATGCTACTAAATTAGCACATAATTGGTGGGCGTTTTTTTGGCTTACTTGCCCTTGTAAGTTTTGGTTAAAATTAAACATAGTTTTTACCTTTTTGTTTAAGTTAATGCGTTATTGCTATTATAGAATAGCACATACAATTTAAATGTAAAGCCCTAAATTACTTTTTTATTAATTTTTTTATCTTTTATTTTTATTAATTCCAGCACCTTATTCGTATGTGTGTGTGCGTGCATGAGCGTGAGCGTGTGTATGCAATACTGATTTAACGCTCTCGCCCATAATAGTGTCCATCCATCATATAAGTAACAGCACCATCAACAAAACTCCTATTGCATATATCATGAGCATTTGTCCAGCTCCCATGCAAAGTAATATATAAGTGCGACAAATAAACCAATGCCGATAGTAGTATGGACTGGCTCCATTACTATTAGTGATACCAATAGGTAACCTAGACTTAACAAAATACTAATACCTATCATAAACAAGTGTGCTATTTTAACATTACTGATTGGTGTTCTTCTTATAAACATAATTTACTCCTTTGAACTTTTTAAAAATTGATGTACTAAAAAATTTAATGTTTGTTGCATGCTGACTTGCATACCATATTTTTCCAGTATTATTTGCTGAACTTGTAAAAGCCCCTCGGTCTCTGAGTGACGTAGTGTTACCATTTTTTCTTTGGACATAGTTTTCTCCTTATAAATAATTAACTATGGTTTTAGTATTAGGCATGATTTAAATAGAGCAACACAAAAGTTATCAGGCTTTGAATCAAATTGATTCTTTTGCCAGTGCCAAAAAGAAAGAGGGCTGATGCCCCCTTACTCTTTTGTTTTGTTGCAAGTCAATCCATCAATCGGTGATTTGTTTAATAACCTCTGGTGGAGCATCAATTGTGCAAGTGACAACCCCATCCCATGAAACAAAGTAAGAGCCCCCTGACTCAAACTTATCCCCAAAGTG
>VTLG01009826.1_pt1 | contig 18149 bp, 11 predicted proteins | sample 4694571 | NCBI WGS metagenome assembly VTLG01 (sample SAMN12604809, study PRJNA352737) | marine metagenome | biome: ENVO:00000447; feature: ENVO:00000209|ENVO:00000569|ENVO:01000036; material: ENVO:00002151; isolation source: viral sequences binned using virsorter ... | reverse complement strand
ATATAACCATGTTGACATGAGGAACGAGAGTCATGTGAAGTTATTAAAACTTCTAAGATTTAAGTTCGTAAATTATTATGTACAAAATGGTGTTCCTCTTATTACATTTATAAAACCATGTGCGCGCCAGTAATGGCTGCTGTCTCATTGGCTACGGGCGTTATGGGTTCTGTAGCACAACATCAGGCACAGCAAGCTGCTGTCAATCGACAGAATCAAATACAACAACAAGAATATCAGCGCCAACTACAGATCTCTGAACGTAACGACCTTATAAAGAAAAGGAAACACTCAGCTGATTTGAAAGCTCATGCTTCTGCTCAAACTGATTTAATGAAGCAACAGCAGATGAATCAGATTGAAGCTGATAGAGCTAAACAAGCTGCATCTAGAAAGTTAAAAGAGAAATCAACGGAAATGGCTTTTGAAAGGCAAGCGGCTCTTGCTAAACAAATACAAGCTTCTGGACAGATATTATCTACAGGTAAAACTGGACAGTCTATGTTATTAGCAACTCTACAAACAGAGAGAGAATTAGGAACTGAAGGAGCAATGCTTGAACAGTCCTTATTTGATGCTAACGCAGCTTACGGTAATGAAATATACGGTATAAACATGAGACAGTATGGTGCTGATTCTGATGCATTTAACCAAGTACCTGCTGCACCTACATCACCAGGTGCAAGTTTCATACCTAACAAACCAATTAAAGCTAAAGGACCAAGTAGCCTATCGCTCATGGCAGGTATTGCCGGAGCTGGTATGGATGCAGCGAATACTTACAAAGCTTGGGATACCCCCTAATTAATTATGGCACAATACGGTAAAAGTTGGGGTAGTGTAAGCTCTGACTTCAGAAGAACGACAGGTTTCCAGAGTGAAACTAAGCGTATATCTCAGCAAGCTGAAGATCAGTTTCGTAAAGAGAAGGATCAGCTCAGCTCTATGAAAGAGGTTGCAGCTTTTGATTCTAAACAAATGCGTTCATCAGCTGCAATGGCTGATAAAGCATCACAATATGAACTAAAAGCTCTTTCAAAGTTTAGTAGCAAGCTGAATACTTTTCTACAAGGTACAGCTGCAGAAATGTACAAAGAACATAAAGCGAAAGATATAAAAAAACGTGTTAAAAGAATTAAAAAAGAAAGAGTAGAATTCGCTAAAAAAGGAGGAGAACTTACCTCTCAGATTGACTTCCTAAAGTCTAAAGAAAATATAGATAAACTTAAACTAGAAGGAAGTGTCAATGCTATAGCTGAAAACACAACTAAAGTTAATGAACTACAAGAACAACTAGATGCGCATAACTTAACAGATCCTAATGATCCAAAAAAAGTTCAGAAGTTATCTGGTAATGAAAAGATTGCTTACTACTCAATAACAGCCGCCGAGAAAGTAAAAGGTGCAAAGCAAGGTTATTTTAACTATATTGATGAGCAAGCAGATAGTACACGAGTTGCTAAATGGTTACCTAAAGTAAAGAAAACAGTAAATGGTCAAGAAAGAGAGGTCTGGCAAACAATAAAAGTTGGTGCTATTACCACTCCAGAAGGTAAAGCATTTCTGAAAGAGGAATACTGGCAGAAAGTAATGGAAGATCCTAGCTCTCAAATGGGAGGTCTTAAGGATGATTATGTAGCAGCTTTACTTGGTGATCCTTTACAATCTGAACTAGATGCAATACAAGCAAAAGAAGATCAAGACTGGATAAAGGATCATCACGATAAACTATGGGATGCTGCAAATACTAGCACAGCTAATGCTATTGCAGGGGTACCACCTTATGATTCTGTAGAAATTATTGAAAACAAAGATGGAAGTAAAACGGAGAGAAGAGTTGGCTTAGAAAAACACATCAACGCTCAACTTTCTGCTGCTCGTAGAAATTATACAGGTGCAGGACATGGTACTGCCAGAGATGGTTTTGATAAAATGATGTCAAATGCTCTTGATGTTGTATTGAATAAGACAAATAAAGATGACATGGCCAAAGCTTGGGATAATTATAAAGCAATTGGTGATGTTATGATTACAACTGGTCCAAACAAAGGTAAGAAATTTAAAGATGCTTTTCCTAATAGATGGAATGAGGAGACTTTAAAAAAAGATACCATTGAAATGGCTAAAAAAAGAGATCTAGTTGATGCATTAGATGCAAAAGTAGTGAAAGGAAGAGTTGAATCAGATGTTGATGCCTGGGAATCAAAAATGGCTGAGAAGAAAGCTCAGCAAGGAAAGGCATGGACACCTGAAAAAGCACAAGTAGAATCAGATGAATTCTTCGGTAACTTATATAAAACATATGAGAACAGCCCAACCGCAGGTGCTATTATATATGCAATGCAAGGTAAGTCAGAAGTTGCTTATGGAGACAGTGAGTGGGAACTGAAATTCAGACAGTTAGGTACAGATGGTAGAGGTATTGTACTTACAAAAGATATAACAGGTATGCCTACTAATCTAGTAAATGAACTGAAGAAGAAGTATAACTGGAGGGTTGAAGATCAAAAACCTGCTTATAAAACTGCACTCATTCAGGGTACTACTGAAAGGGATTTAAATAAGTTTGAAGAACAAATCCTTATTCGCCAAGCAGTTAACGGTCAAACAAAATCTGATAACTACACAGAAGCTGCTATAGATTACGCAGGAGATGAGTATGAAAAGCGGGTAAATGCATATGTACTCGATGGTGATCATAACGGAAGGAAACTTCCAATAGATCAAGCACAAACTTTAGCGAAACAAGAAGTTTTAGCAATGATTGGTGGTGGTCCTACAATAAAAAATTCTTCAGGTACTGAGATACCTAACCCTTTATTTCCAAAAAGGGATGACTCCATTGAAGGTAAGCCTTCTGCATGGAGAAGTAATGAAGCATTAGCTAAACATATGGCTAGAGGCAATAGATTAGTAATGGGTCCAATGGAAAAGCAGTGGACTTCAGCACAATATAACTATCAAACAGCTTCAGAAAAAGGTAAAGTTGATTTAAAGAAAACGTATATCTTTACACCGATTGCAACTTATGAAGAAGGTAATAAAGAAGGGAAACCACCTGGAACAGTAAAAGATATTGATTCCCTTAAAAAACTGTTAGGTGATGGTCTTGAAGTAGGAGCTGGTACTGTAGTGAGCGAAGCTTATAAAAGAGTTAACCGTAAAGAAGCTAGTACTAGAAGAGTTTTCCTACATAAACAACGAATAGCAGCTCTTTCTTCTACCTCTCCATCAGGTGATCCAATGGAATCAACCTTATGGCAAACTCATCCAGAGTTACTTCAAGCTTGGTTTACAAATGAAGAAGAAGGAACACCAATAGGTAATGTGCTACAAAGCAGAGACACCTATGAAGGAGGTCAAGGTCTTATCGCTGATTATGGCGGTAAGGGTGGTTGGATGGAACCGACTTTATCAAGAAAGGATGCTGAAGCAATGTATTCTGGAGAAGGTAGAGAAACAGTATTTAAACCAGGTAATGTTCGCGGAGGACGTAGACGTAAATGAATCAAATTGACATAAACACTCCTCCTGGGCAAGATCCTGCTACATGGGGGTTAACATACGATAAAGAGAAACGGCTGTTAGGTGATGACCAGAGGACAGCTGCTAATAGTATTATGCCTGGACTTCTTTCACAGAAGGGTTTTGAACAAACCGTATGGGCTGGTACTATAACTGATATGTTAGAGCAAGGCCAGCTTCCACGTAGACCTCTTGTTAAAGAAGGTCAATATAACCCAGAATATGTGAACCAATTCCCTTTGTATTCAACTGAATTACTTGAATTAGCAATTCTTTCAGGTGAAGTTCCTGATAGTTCTCCGCAAGAACTCACTAGAAGAGTCAGGAACAATCCTAATTTAGAACGTAAACTTTGGACTACAAAAGTACAAAGGGATATAGACGATTGCAGAGGGAAGTATCCTGGTAGCTGTGCTCAACAGCTTGGTGTCTTAGCTGACAAATGGGATATTGATGCGCGTCATCTGAAAACTTACTATAGATCCCGTGGGGGTATAATGACATGAATTCAGGTATGACACGCGCAGAATATGAGAAAAAACTGCAAGAAGAGGTTGCTGCATCCGACGCTAGTGAAGCACAAGAGCAACAACAACCTGAAGTAATTGATAAAGGGGTTGTTAATAACGCTGTTGATGCAGTAAATAATACTGTCAATGCTGTTCAACAACCTGGAGGTATAGAAAACTTACAGACTCAAGTAGGTGCTTTTTTAAAAGGTAGAACCTACGATCAAGAACAGCAATGGAGACAGCAACAGCAGGCAGATTTCGCTGCAGCTGGTGAAAGATTCCAAGAACAAACTGAAGGTTCTATACCATCTGAAGTAGCACGAGCCACATTAGGTGGTGGTCAAGATGCAATAAGAAGTCTTGGTGAGTTTGCTGATTTATCAGGCGACAGCTTAAAAGTAGGTCTAAGTAAGATCTTAGGTAATCCCGTACAGGATGAACAAAACCCTTGGTCTACGGATTATGAAAAGGGTAACTGGATTGATATACCGTATGTAGTTAAAGAGAATAAAACTGGCTGGGGTAAACTAGCTAGAGGCTTAGTAGAATTTGGACTCCTTACGAGGTGGACTGGTAAAGCTACAGGAGCCCTCGGAACTGCTACAGGTGTGACTAGAACTGCTAACGCAGCTATTGCTGGTAATAAATATATTAACTTTGTAGCTAAAGGTGCTAAAATATCTGCTGACGGTGGAGCTGCTGACCTTATATCAAGTAGCTCTGAGTTAGGTAACATAGCTAACCTAGTAGAAGAACATGCACCGTGGCTAGCACCAGAATTTATGGCTATGCTAGCTATAAGACCAGAAGATAACCCTTGGGAGTCTAGAATTAAAACTGTTGCAGCTGGAGCAGGAATGAACCATGTAGGTCATTTCATGGGTGCAATACTTAAAGGCTCATGGAGAGCTATTGATGATGTTAAAGCTGGCAAGACCGTAGCCGAAGCAAATGAAAATGGTAATAAAGCTTTCAGGCAAGACATGGCAGAATCGCTACAGGCATCTGAAGCGAATGCTACTGAGGCTGCTGCTAACCGCCTCGCTGAAGGTAGGGGTATATCTCGTGCGGATCCTAGAGACGAGTACTTACGTGAATACCTCACAGAAGACGAGTATGCACGCCATGCTGATCCGAATACAAGTAATGCTGACAGAGCTGCTCTGGATGATTTAGCTAATAAAAATGGTGCTACAGCTGGTGATGAATTTGACTGGGTAGAGTACAGAAGTGGTAAGCAAGCTATAGAGAATGCAGGTAGACAGCCTGATCCTCTAGTAAACCCTGAGACAGCAACTAATGTAGAGAAAGCTACTTATGGTCGTCCTCCTAATGCTACTAAGAGAGCAGTTTCTGAAGCTATTCTTGATGTCAGACAAGGAGGTGACGGTAGAACATTTACAAATGTAATTACTGAACCTCAGATTAGAAATATAGCTTTAGGTAATCAGAATCTTAGAGAGATTGTAGAGGAAATTACTGATGATATAACTAATTCAGTATTCCACCAGAAGGCCTTATCAGAAGCTTTACCTAAAGGTATGAGTTATGCTGAGTTTCAAACTGCAGCTTATAAGATAGCTGAACCTTTATTAGCACAATTAGATAATGTAGTAAATGGTCAGAAGATTGATCTTGCAGCTGCATATAAAAAGATACTAAAAAATCCAAAAGACTTTCGTTGGTATGGTGAAGTTGATGGTCAAATAGTTAAAAGTGTAGGACCGGTACAGAAATCAGCACAGATTATTGCATTACGAGCTCTAGCTAGAACTATATCTGACTTAGCTTCTGGAGCAATGACTCTGGTAGATGATGTAGATGTATCACGTCAGATGGAGATGATGCTTGATGCTTCAAAAGTCTTATTTATAGAGAATAAGAAATTTGCATATATGTCAGGTCTTGATCTTCAGAGCTTTACAAAAGATAACTTCACTCTCACTCCTATGGCAAAACGTGGGGTAGAGTCACAAATGTCTTTAATGAAGAAGCAGGCTGATGAATACTATTCAGAGCTACATAAGCTTATGAAAGAAGGTGACTGGCAGAGTATGAAGGATGTCATAGAACTTGAGAAACTATCTGATGGTCATGTAAGGACTAAAGCTCATATCCATGAATTCTTACAAGCCAAATTGTTTGGTGGTAGAATGGATGGTATTGATATCAGAGGTGCTACTAGAAAGCAATTACAATCTACATTCTTTAACTCAATCCTTAGTGGACTAAAGACAGCCCCTAAAGCTATCATTGGTACTAATATGATTGCTTATTCTCGTCCTCTTATGGCGGCAACAGGCTCTCTTATTAAAGGTGATAGAAAGGAATTAGCTGTAGCTCTTGCACAATTAGACGGTATGCAACGAGCTTGGGCTGAAAGCTGGCAGATGTGGAGATATAATTGGGATTTAGGTGTAAATAGAAAAAGTCAAGTATATGCAGGTAAATTTGACCTGGATCAAGATATGCTTGAATGGAAAGTTTTAGGTGAAAAGCTTCGTAGACACGGTACAGAGACAGATAAAATAGCATATGGTGCCTTAGATTTTTCTGTTAAATTTAATACTAGCCCTTGGGTTAAATATAGTGCTAATGCGATGGGAGCAGGCGATGCTTTTGCACGTACTATAATTGGTCGTCAATACATGATTCAGCGAGCTGCAAGACAAGCTTTAGATGAAGGTATTGATCCAAAACATATGAATGATTTTGTCAGAAATAAGGAAGAATTATTCCGTAAAGAGATCTTTTCCAAGAATAAAGATGGGATGTGGATAGTATCTGATAAAGCTGCAGCCATGGCAGGTGATGAAGCTGCTATGACAACTGCTTTAGAAGGTAGTATTAAAGGATTTGAAGCTATAGCTGGTCTTCCAGGTATGAGAGCATTCTTCCCATTTGTTAGAACTGGGTTTAATTACCTAGATGTAACCTTTCAACATAGTCCTGCAGGGCTATTCAGAAATAAATATAAGGATTTAACTAATCCAACTGGTCCTAGAAATCTAGAGAAATACGGTATACGCCCTGAAGATGTAGCTCAAGAGATTGCATTAGCAGAAGGACGTATAGCAGTAGGTACTATGGCTACTATGGGTATAGTATTTGCTGGTTTAAGTGGTAATATAACAGGTAATATACCATGGGATCCAGGTGAAAGGAAGCGTTGGAGAGATTTAAACATCCAACCTTTCTCTATTAAGGTAGGAGATGCGTGGGTATCGTATAAAAACGTAGAGATATTTAATACTTTATTTGCTTTTGGCGCTGACGTACACTATGGAAGCGACCTTTTAGGTGAAAAAGGTATTGACCATGCTCTAAGAAAGCTAGTTTGGATGTTTACTAGTGTAGTTGTTGAGCAATCTATGTTAGGAGGACTATCAGATTTATTACAAATCCTTAGTCCAGAAGCTAGTGAAGAGATGAGAACAGCTGCTGTAACACGAATAGCTAGATCTCATGCACCTTATAAAGGTTTATTAGGTGATTTAGGTACAATTGTAGATGCAAACCATAAGGAAGCTACAGGCTTCTGGGAACACTTGAAGAAAAAAGATCTTGGCTGGAAGAATCAACTACATCCTAAATATGATGTCTTAAGTAAAGATGGTAAAGCTAAGCCTTATCATACAGAACCTTTAAATCCACTACTTAGAATATATAATCGTATAAGTCCTGTTGCTATTGTACCTATCGACAATGATCCTGTAAGGCAAGCTCTTATAGATATACGTTTTGATCTTCCTCATGCTATGACAACATTAAAAGGTGTTGATTTAAATAGTAGAGAACGTTCTGAACTAGGTCGTCACTTAGCTGAAGGTAATCTTAGAAAAAGATTAGATAGATTAGTTAAAAGTGGCAGGTTTAAAGGAACATTAGAACAATACAGAGTTGATGGATTAAAAGATAAAGACGGATGGGATCATAAAGATGCTTACTTTTATCGAGAAGTTAATAGAATTTTCACTGAAGAAAAAGAGTTTGCACGACAAAGAATGGCATTAGATCCTATTAATGCTGCTTTAATGCAGAAAATTAGAGATAGAAGAGGTCAGAAAGCATTACTACAACAAGGTAGTATTCCAGAAATCCAAAGACTTAATAAGGAATTAAAAAAGCATGGCATTTAACCACTAATTAATTATGGCAGTTACATCAAATACATACACAGTAGGTGGTTCAGGTCAAGCTGGTCCTTATTCCTACTCTTTTCCAATACTCGCTGATGCTGATATTAGAGTCAGTGTTAACGGTGTAGTCAAGACCGTAACCACTCATTACACCTTAGATTCAAGTAATACTCGTATAACGTTTGTCAGTGGACAAGAACCGAGCACTGGTGATAAAGTTATTGTTTATCGGAATACCGATGAAGATCCTATTAACTCTACTTTTGTATCAGGTTCTACGATCCGGTCTAACGAATTAAACGATAACTTCAGTCAACTTCTATATATTGCCCAAGAATCCGATAACCAGTCACTAAGTAAGCTTGGTGGTGTTATGGAAGGTGATGTAGGTTTAGGATTAAAAACTAAACTATATTTTGAAGGAGATACCGATAACGCTTATGAGACTACTCTTACTGTTGTTGATCCTACAGCTGACCGTACTATTACCCTACCTAACATTACAGGTACGGTAGTAACTACTGGTGATACTGGTACAGTTACAGCTACAATGCTAGCTGCTGACTCTGTTGATTCTTCTGAGTTAGTAGATGGAAGTATAGATACTTCACATTTATCAAGTCAAGCTGTTACTAATGCTAAACTAGCTGGATTATCAGTTGCAACAGCTAATATAATAAATAGTCATGTAACAACAGATAAGCTAGCAGATAATGCAGTCACAACTGCTAAAATAACTAATGCTAATGTAACTACAGCTAAGATAGCAGATGATGCAATTAATGCAGCTAAAATTGCAGCTGGTGGAGTCGATGAAGCAGCTATTGCTGATGGTAATGTTACTAGAGCGAAGATTGCTGCTGATGCAATTGATCAAACAAAGATTGCTGATAACTCAATAGCAGCTGAACATATAGCTACTAATGCTGTCGGTGCTTCTGAGCTAGCAGATAATGCTGTAGATACAAATGCTATTGTTAATGATGCCGTTACAGGTGCAAAGATTTCAGATGATTCTATCGACTCTGAGCATATTGTTGATGCTTCTATTGATGCTGCTCACCTATCTACAGGGTGCGTAACTAACGTTAAACTTGGTACAGATGCTGTTACAAGTGGAAAAATAGCTGCTGGAGCTGTTGGTACTAGTGATATAGCAGATGATGCAGTAACAGCAGCTAAGATAGCAGCTAATTCTGTAGACTCATCTGAATTAGTAGATGGAAGTATAGACGCATCTCATATCTCAGCAGGTGCTGTTACAACAGATGCCATAGCAGATAATGCTGTAACAACCGCAAAGATAGCAGATGCTGAACTCACAACGCTTGCTGGCATGCAGTCAGGTACTGCTTCTAAGTTGGCGGATAGTACAGCTCTCACCGCTGATATTGCAGACCTTAACCTGTTGGATGGTAAGAGCATCGTCACGACGATTGGCGGAAGTGCTACTGATGCACAACTCGCTTCAGCTCAAGCTATCAATGAAAGAATTGTCGAATTAGTCACTGAAGTAGGTGGATTCCACCCTGTTGCAAATGAAACTTCTTTTCCAAGTACTAACCCTGATATTAATGATGGGGCCGGTACTATTGTTAGCGTTAAAGCCCTCGCTAGTAATCTTACCTCTAATGGTAGCGGCGTGGCAACAATCGCTAATGGAGCTGGCAGTGGAAACACTGTAACCATTAACGGAATGTCCAACAGCACAACATATGCTGCTGGAAAAGGTTTAATATTAGAAACAACTTCTACATTACATACCTATACTTTCCATAGGTTAGTGATGGATGAAGCTGGTGTAAGTACTGCTGAGACATTAGTTAATAATTTTAATGAAAGATATCGTGTAGCTTCTAGTGCTCCTTCTTCCTCATTGGATGACGGAGATCTATATTTTGATACTAGTGTGAATAAGATGAAGGTATATAATGCCTCTTCTAGTTCATGGGATGATGTAGCTACACCTGGTGATTTTTATATATGTACATTCAGTGAATCATTTGATAATTCAAGAACTGCCTTTACAGTATCCAACGCTCCAGTTAGCGCACAACAACTTATTGTTAGCGTCAATGGAGTCGTTCAGAAACCTAATGCTGGAACAGGCCAACCAAGCGAAGGATTTACTCTCAGTGGCTCTACTGTTACTTTTAGTAGTGCTCCTGCTAGTGGCAGCGATTATTACGTCGTCGCCCTTGGATCAACAGTAAACATTGGTACACCGAGTGATAACACAGTAAGCACAGCTAAGATACAGAATGTAGCAGTTACTACAGCTAAGATAGCTAATGATGCTATAACAGGAGATAAACTAGCTAATGAAGTACTAATACCCGATAATAATAAAATTAAATTTGGTGCTGATTCTGACCTACAACTGTATCATGATGGTACAAATAGCCACGTTACAGATCAAGGAACAGGTAATCTAAGATTAAGTAGCAATGCAGGTAGTATATCGTTAGTTAAGTCTTCTGGTGCATCAATGGGTGAATTCGTTGTTGATGGATCCGCATCCCTCTACCATAATGGAACAAAGAAGATTGAAACTACCGCAACTGGTGTAACCGTAACTGGCGTAGTAGCTGCAACAACACTTACAGGTGATGGTTCAGCTTTAACTGGTATATCTAGTGGTGTAACTAGTGATGGACAGTATAATACTTTAGCTGGTACAAACGCTGGTGATAGTTTTACTGGAACTGATGCAGAAAAAAATACTTTAATTGGATATAACGCAGGTACTGCGATAACTTCTGGAGATAAGAACACTGCCGTAGGATACGACGTCTTAAAAACAGTATCTACAGGAACTAGAAATACAGGTGTAGGATCTAGTGTATTACAAAACACAACTGGAAATGATAATACCGCTATAGGTTCTAACTGTGCAGATGCTGTTACAAGTGGCGTTAATAACACTGCAATTGGTTCATATGCTTTAACAACTAATACTTCAGGTGCTTCTAATACCGCTATTGGATATCAAGCTTTAAAGGATAATGTTACAGGAAATGATAATGTAGCTATAGGGCAAAATACTTTAATATCTAATACTGGTAATAATAATACTGCTGCAGGTTACCAGTCAATGTATGCTAATACTTCAGGTGCTAATAATGTAGCTTTAGGTATGAGTGCTTTAGATGCTAATACAACAGCAGATAATAATACTTCTGTTGGTTATCAATCGATGACTAATAACACAACTGGCAATTCCAATGCTGCTTTTGGTTATCGTGCAATGAAGAATAACACAACAGCAAGTGATAATACAGCTGTTGGTTATCTCGCATTGGAAGATAGCACAACTGGAACATCTAACGTAGCTGTTGGTGGTGGTGCTTTGGCTGACAACTCAACTGCCTCTTATAATACTGCTGTTGGTAAAAGTGCATTAAGAGTAAACACAACAGGTGCTCAAAATGTTGCTGTAGGTTGGAATTGTTTAGATGCTAATACTACAGCAAGTAATAACGTTGCTGTGGGACCAGCAGCTATGGGTGCTAATACTACCGGTGCTAGCAATACAGCAGTCGGTAAAGACGCTTTACATTCTAATATTGATGGGGCAGATAACGTTGCTTTAGGTGCATACGCAGCAGATGCTGGTAATTCAGTTCATTTCCATAGTAATGTCGCTATCGGTAAACATGCATTAGGTGCTACTATTGATAGTAATTGTAATGTCGCTATTGGCTTCCAAGCTATGACGGCAGATGCTGGTGCTTACAATACTGCTGTTGGCTATGAATCACAAAAAAATGCAACTTCAACGCATAATACGAGTTTTGGATATCGGGCTCTTAAGAGCTCTACTAGCTGGCCAAATGTTGCTGTAGGTTCTTTTGCTTTAGAAACTACAACTGGATCTAATAATACTGCTGTTGGATATAATTCCTTACAAGCAGATACATCAGGTAACTCTAATACTGCTGTTGGTTTGGCGACATTAAAGGCAAATACAACAGGAGGTAATAATGTAGCTGTTGGAATCAATGCTGCAGCTGCTAATACAACAGGAGATAATAATGTAACTGTTGGCTATGCTTTCTACGATAATACTACTGGTTCAAGAAACACTGCTATTGGTACATATGCTTTAGCTAATAACACAACATCTAACAATAATGTTGCTGTTGGTTATGAATCATTAGGTGCTAATACAACTGGTACATCTAACACGGCTGTAGGTAAAGATGCATTGCTAGCTAATACAACAGGTAATAGTAATGTTGCTATGGGTATTGATGCATTAACTTCTAATACTACTGGTGCTGAAAACATTGCTATTGGTCAATCGGCCATGAACAATAATCAGACAGGTAATGGTTGTGTAGGAGTAGGTCACTTCGCACTCTATCACCATACTACAGGTGGAGCAGCAACAGCAGTTGGTTATAAAGCTGCGTATGATTTAACCACAGGTACAGATTGTACTGCGATTGGAAACCATACAATGCAACGTTGTACAACAGGTAGTTTCAATACTGCATTAGGCCACGCTGCTGGAGACTATCTCACCACAGGACAAAAGAATACCTTTTTAGGATATCACTCTGGTGAAAATGTCACTACTGGTGGTTATAACGTAATAATTGGTTCTTGGGCTGCAGATGGTCTTGAAACTGGAAGCTCCAATGTTTGTATAGGACCAAGTGCCGGTACTGGTCATTTATCAACTGATAGTAATACGTTATGGATTGCTAGAAGTGGTGATGGAGCTGGGAATGATGGATGCTGGATACACGGTAATTCATCTGGCCAATGTTATAATGGAGATAATAACTCTAGTTGGGCAACAACATCTGATGGAAGATTAAAGAAAAATATTGCAGATAGTCCTAAAGGTTTGTCTGAAATTGAACAGTTAAGAGTGACTAACTTTGAATATAGAACTGAAGAAGAAATTGATTTATCTGAATTTCCTTTAGCAGATAATGCCAATCAAGTCGTACTTGGTAAAGGTAAAGAAGGTAAAGTACAGACAGGTATTATTGCTCAAGAAGTCGAAGAAATTCTTCCTGAATGCATTACAGTAAGCGCAAAAGGAGCTAAAACTGTTAGTACCGATCCTATCCTCTGGGCATTAGTTAATGCCGTTAAAGAACTATCAGCAGAAATCAAAGTCCTCAAGGAGGCAGTATAAATTATGGCATTAACACAAATTTCAACAAGTGGTATTAAAGATGCCACAATAGCAACTGCTGATTTAGCTGCTGATGCTGTAACAGCTGCAAAACTAGCTGATAACGCAGTGACAGTAGATCATATAGGTACTGGTACCGTTAGTGAACCACTACTTAATATATCTAATGCAGGTACTAACGGACAGTACCTGCAGAAACAATCTGGCAACACGGGCGGCCTAACATGGGCCGACGTGTCTGCTGGAGTTACTAGTGATGGACAGAATAATACTGTAGCTGGTACTAACGCTGGGGATAGTTTTAATGGAACTAATGCTACAAATAACACTTTATACGGATATAATGCTGGAACAGCTATAACCGATGGTGATCGAAATGTAGCTATTGGATTTGAATCTTTACAGACTGCTACTACAGGAACTGATAATACTGCTGTTGGTACTGGAGCTTTAAATGCTGATACAACTGGAGATCAAAATACTGCTGTAGGTAGAAACGCTTTAGTTGCAAATACGACAGCACATAATAATACTGCTGTAGGTTTTAGTACATTAGCTGCTAATACAACAGGAACTGGTAATGTTGCAGTTGGTAAGAATTGTTTATTAGCTAATATAACTGGTGACGAGAATACTGCTGTTGGAATAGGTGCATTAGATGCAAATACATATGGAAATTCCAATACTGCTGTTGGAGCGAATGCATTAGGTGCTAATACAGAGGGTGGTGGTAATGTTGCTGTTGGTGAGATTGCTCTTACAACTAATACAACAGGTAGTGGTAACGTAGCTGTTGGCGGTCAGGCACTGTGGAAGAATACAACTGGACCTGAAAATACTGCAGTAGGCAATAATGCCATGCGAGAAAATACTACAGGTACAGAAAATACTGCTGTTGGGTACCGTGCTCTCAAGGAAAATACAACAGCTAATCATAATACTGCTATAGGTCGTGATGCATTAAAAGAAAATACAACAGGTACTAAGAATACAGCTGTTGGTTATCATGCGTTAAGAATAAATACAACAGCAGATAATAATACAGCTATCGGAAGTGAAGCATTAGTAGCTAATACAACAGGTACTGGTAATTGTGCTTTTGGAAGAGGTTCTTTAGATGCAAATACAACAGCTAATAACAACTCAAGTTTTGGTTATTTTAGTTTAACAGCAAATACAACTGGAGCGAGTAATACAGCCTTAGGCTCAGATTCTTTAGCAGCTAATACAACAGGCTGGTATAACGTTGCTGTTGGTGGTGAAGCATTAGAAGCTAATACAACTGCAAGTTATAATACTGGTGTTGGTTTCAGAGCATTAGAAGCTAATACTACAGGTGGTTGGGATACTGCTATAGGAATGAATGCTTTGAAGGCTAATACTACAGCAAATAATAATGTTGCCGTTGGTTTTAGTGCATTAACTGCAAACACAACAGGTACTACCAATTGTGCAGTTGGTACAAATTCTTTAGCTGCAAACACAACAGGATCTTATAATACTGGTGTTGGTACTGAAGCCGGTTATAATAATACAACTGGAGGTATAACTGCATTAGGCTATCAAGCACTATTCAGTAACACAACAGGACATACTAATGTTGGTATTGGTCGCGGTGCTTTATATGCTAATACTACAGCAAGTCATAATACTGCTGTTGGTCATTTTGCATTAGATGCAAATACAACTGCAACTGGTAATACTGCTGTAGGAGCCAGTGCTTTAACTACAAATACAACTGGTGAGTACTGTACAGCCATTGGTGAAGGAGCTTTAGAAGCTAATACAACAGGATCTGCTAACACAGCTGTAGGTAGAAATGCATTAACATCTAATACAACTGTTGGCGGTATAACAGCTATCGGAGCTTATTGTTTAGATGCTCAAACAACAGCTAGTGATAATACTGGAGTTGGTTATTACTGTCTTAGCAGCGTAACAGATGGTTCTCATAATACTGCAGTAGGAGTTAATGCTGGTAGAGATGTAACAACAGGCTGGAATAATACATTTGTAGGTAGAGAAGCTGGCTATGAAGTCACTAATTCACATGAGAATACATATGTAGGTGCTAGAGCTGGTGGTAATGCAACAACTGGTAGTAATAATACTGCTGTAGGTTATAACTCTGCTAGAGATTTAACAACAGGACAATTTAATTCAATATATGGTGAACACTCTGGGCACGATCTAACAACTGGTGGTAATAATTTACTCCTTGGGTATCAAGCAGCTGTCGGTGCTTCTCCTTCTGGATCAGTTACTACAGGAAGTAATATAGTTTGTCTTGGTAATAATAGTATTAGTGATATTTATTGTGCTGATACTTCAATTTCATCTTCTGACCAACGAGATAAAACTGATATAGTTAATTTTACACATGGATTGAATTGGGTCAATCAGTTGAATCCAGTCACGTATCGTTGGGATAAACGTTCTTGGTATGATAATAATACACCTGATGGAAGTAAAAAACGAGCTAGAAAACATATTGGATTCTTAGCTCAAGCTGTATTAGCTATTGAAGGTAATCCATCTAATAAAGATGATATGTTAGTCGTCAATTTAAATGAAGATGACACAGCATATGGTCTTAAATATGAACGCTTAGTTCCCGTTCTCGTTAACGCGATAAAGGAACTTTCCGCTAAAGTAACCGCACTAGAAAATGCCTAATTTACAAGAAAGAGCTCAAGAGCTCGTAGAAGAAAGAGAGAAACTCGTTGCAAGATATAACGAGATTCAAGGAGCTCTACAAGAGCTTGATCGGTTTGCTCAAGCAGCGGCTGACATAGACAAATCATCAACCCCTACTGAGGAAGAAAACAATGGCTGAACGTACAGCAGATGAAGTAGCAGCAGTATTTGCAGCTGCAGGAGATAGTGTTACTCTAATTAATGGTAATAAGTATTCAGGTCAAACTGATGCTGAATGGAAAGGTGATCTAGAACGTAATGTAGAACATCTAGAAACTATTAAAGCTTATAAGAAAGAAGATGGTACTACATCTATCTGGACTAATGAAAACTTTACAGCAATAGATGCAGCAGTAACATCAGGTAAATCTAAGATAGCTGCTTTATAGTGAACGACTTCTTTTATGCCGTTACCTGGGCATATGCTATGGGCTTAAGTATTGTATTAATATTTAAGTTCATACAAGACAATGAACCAGAGTAATGTCTATACACCTCCCAACCCCTAACCTTCCCAAAGCTCTGGACATCCCTCAGATGTACCTGAGACAGCCTACAGCGGACGTTCCGGCCTATAAGCCTATATTCATACCTCCAGCTGATTTAGAGCGCCCTGAGGAGACTGAGGCAGAGGAGAGTGAAAAGACAGAACAACCTGAACCGCCGACCTTAAGGATACCTGTCATCGATATAAAGATGCCAATCCCTGAGACGGCGGTAGTGGTGACTGCTGTAACTACAGCTGTGATCGCAGTAACAACTACAACTGTTACTCAATCTTTATTTGAACCTATTAAAAAGAAAGTTCAAAAACAACTACAAGCTAAAGTTAATAAATGGAAGGAAAACCGGAAGAAAAGAAAGGACTCCTCAAAAAGCTAAAAGATGGCATAGAGGACCAAGAAGCTCAAATCCAGATCCTTGGAACATTCGTCAGACTTGGCGTAGTAGTTTGGTCTGGCTTTATCATAACACTCAACTATGTTGAACTACCAATGGTTAAGAAATCTGGTAACTCAGATATCACGTTCGTTGCTAGTGTGTTTACTGGTGCACTGGCCACTTTTGGCTTGACCACTGGTAATAAAGATAAAGGTAAACCTATAAATTGTCCTATGGCAAAGAAAAAAGAAGAATGAAGAAATGGCTACTAACGCTGTTACTCCTTTCGCCAACCGCCGTAAAGGCGGAATTGGTCACCCCACAGTTCACGCAAGGCAGCATGAACTCAACCACAACAACGACCCAAGAGATCGTGGAGGAGATAACTATCACGACATATGGGTCTGCATTAAACAAATGGTCAGGAGACAATATAACCCACACCTCAGCGTCTTCTGGCGGAATAGCCGATTCAGATTCGGTATTCAATATGACAACAGCTGGCTCAGACTTCACTCTAGAGGTAATAACAAGAGCAGCCAGTCAGGTACTCGAAGTAACAAGCATCGACAGAGAAATCGATACTTCGTCTACTACGGTATCATTATCAGTATTCTCACAATAGGAGGTCCAATTCATGCTAGTGAGGGAGAAACAAACAACACCTCGAATCCGGTTGCAGCAGCTACTGGAAACGTCACTAATCAAGCTGTTCAATTCCAAAACAATGGAGCCCCTTCTCGTCAAATCATCGGCCCAAACATATCCTGTAACGGAGCGACGATGACGTTTAGCCCATTTTATATGGGCAATCATACAACTCCATATGATGAACATATGGATCAACAGAGCTACACTGTAGCGGAGAACTGGGGTGGCCAGATTAACTTCATGGTACCCCTTGACGGTTCTCTTGTTGAACGCTGTAAAGCTGCAGCTAATAGACAGATTGAAAAGATGAAGCTTGACTATGAATTAGTTCGAGCTCTAAAATGTGCAGAATTACAGCAGAAAGGTTTCATGATACGTCCAGCCACACGTGTATATCATATGTGTAGCGACGTGATACCTATAGCTGCATTTAAAAAAGAAGTTGCTAAAGCCTTAGCAGCAAAGAACCCACCACCACCTAAGAAGTGGTATCAAAAACTAAACCCATTCCAAAAATGATCGTATTAATCAAGCCAATCCTATTTGCTTTCCTCAAGTCTGACTCCGTTAAGCAACTCGTAGTAGATTTAC
>VTLG01007165.1_pt1 | contig 18149 bp, 22 predicted proteins | sample 4694571 | NCBI WGS metagenome assembly VTLG01 (sample SAMN12604809, study PRJNA352737) | marine metagenome | biome: ENVO:00000447; feature: ENVO:00000209|ENVO:00000569|ENVO:01000036; material: ENVO:00002151; isolation source: viral sequences binned using virsorter ... | reverse complement strand
CTCACCACTTGATACAGGTACTAATCCTTAGTACTATTTAATTAGTGGTCATAAACCTCATCAATTATTGGTGGGGTTTTTTCTTTACGCTACAATAAAACTAAATTACTTTATTAATCGTGGCAGCAACTATAGATGCAACAATAAAAGGAGAAAATGCCAATAGTTATGTCACATTGACAGAAGCTAATGATTATTTTGATACCTCTCCAGATTCTTCTACTTGGACAAATAAAACAGATGATCAAAAGAAAAGATCATTAATATCTGCTGCTAGATGGATTGATACTTTAGTTTTTTATGGAGATAGATGTGATGATGGACAAGCATTGAAGTTTCCAAGAAATAATTATCAAGTAGATGGTGTTGAACTGGCTTGTTCTAAAATTCCTAATGGTATTAAGTATGCACAATATGAATTAGCCAGAGCTTTGGCAAATGATACCGATGCTATTACAGGAACTACTGGTAAAGATGGTAATTTTTCTGAAGTTCAGTTAGGTGATATTCAAGTAAAATATAATACTGATAGTCAAGGAACTGGATCTATAAATAATATTTTAGATGTCTATCCGTGGCTACAAAGTTATCTTGGAGCATATATGTTAGGTGGAGCAGGTAGTTTTCAAATGAGAGTGGTAAGAGGATAATGGCAGGACAGTTAGACACAGCATTCAAACAAATTGCAAAACAGATTGTTTCTGATCTAGGTTCTTCTTTTGATTCTTCTATTGTTTATACAAAAAAAGCATCTGGTAGTTACAACACAAGTACAGGAGCATTTACTACAACTGATACAACTTATAGTATTAAAGCACCAGTTGAATATGTAAGATCAACTGAAGATGATAGTAGAGAAATCAGACAGGCAAAAATTTACATAACACCTGATCTTATTGGAGATAATCAACCTGATTTAGATGATGAGATTACATTAACTTATGCTGGATCTACAAGAGTCGCACAGATAACTGATATCGATACAAAACAAGGTGGGCAAACTTATCTGTTTACTATTTTGGTGAGGTTCTAATGCCAAGAGAACAGGAGTTTAGTGCTGATAATGTAATGAATAATCAAATGGCACAATTAGATGCTGACTTTGCTCAGACTATTAGAGAACTTCATGCAAGTTTAAGTACTGCTGAAGCTAGTCCTGTTTATACTGGTTTCTTAGCATCTAGCTGGAAAGTAAGAAGAAATCCTATTGATCAAACAGATTTTAGAGAAGATCACGAACCTTGGGCCTCAATAAAAAGAGAACACGATTTACCAAAAGGTAGTGAAGGTTGGAAACCAGCAGGTTCAAGACCTGATAATCCAGTAATTGATCCTCGTTTTCCTGTTAACACTGATTATAAATTTAGAGAAAAAAATATATTTATTGGTAATGCTGCTGAATATGCTGGTTATGCTTCTGAAAATCCTGTTATATCACAATTTATTCAAGGTGAAGCTGGTAAAATCATTAAAGATAATATGAGAGATAAAGGTAAGATATTTGTTGGAGCTAAACCCTCCAGTGGATTTGGTAAAATTAAACGAGGATCTGGTTTACGTTACATTGAACCTTCGTAATTATGACTTTAGTTAATGCCAGAGCAGCTTTTGAAAAAGCAGTTACAGATGCAGTAGTTGCAGCAGATAATACTGTTTCTGTTATTAATGATAATGTGCCATTCACAACTCCTGGTAAAACCAAAAAATATATAATTATGAATTTAAGTTTTAATCAATCAACTGTACAAAATCAAGGTGCTGCATCTGATTATTATGCTGGTGTTATTCAATGTAATATTTATGTGCCAAAAAATAAAGGAACTTCAGTTGTATCTGCTATAAGTGAATCTGTTATTGATGGACTTACTTCTGTTAATGCTTCCAATTATACTGATACGTTTAGTTGTACTCCAAGAGTTGCAGATGTAAATGGTCCAACTATGTTACAAATAGAGGATAGAAGTCATTTTATAGGAATTATTTCTTGTCAATTTACAGCAAATGCCTAATATAAGTATAATATAAATATTATATTAGAATACTATGGAAGCGATTGAACTCCTCAGAAACAAATTTGGTGTTAGCCAAAAATATAAATATGAAGTAAAAGATGGAGAGGAAACAGTATTAGAAATTTATTGGCATCCATTAACTATTGCAGAAAGAGAATCAATAGTTGCAAAATCAAAAGGGGATGATGGTAATGAATTTGCTTTGAATCTTATGATTGAAAAAGCATTAGATGAAGATGGCAAAAGATTATTTCAAGATGGTCATAAGGCATCACTTAGAAGAGAAATAAATGCTGGAGTTTTACAAGACATACAAATGGCAATGATGACATCGGGAGAAGAATTAAAAGTGGAGGAAGCGAAAGCAGCATTAAAAAGTTAATAAAGATTGGTATTTTATGTTTTTCTTAGCTAAAGAGTTAGGAATGACATTAAAACAACTTACGGAAAATTTAACTAAAGAGGAATTGATAGCTTGGGCAGGTTTTTTTGAGTTAAAACATGAGGAAGAAGAGAAATATAAAGAACAAGTACAAAAAAAACAAGCCATGAAACCCAGAAGGCGGTAATATAGAAGTAATTTATTGGGTCGAGTAAATGGCAGCAGAGTACGGAATTAATATTAATGTCAGGACTAAAGACGAAAAGTTAAAACAATTACAAAAAACTTTAACTACGACAGAAAGAAAAGTTAAAGCATTACAAAAAGAATTAGATCAATTATCAAAAAAAACAGGTAAAGGTCCAGGATCTGGAGGTCCTTTTTCAAAAGATGCAATTGCAAAAGCTAAAGAATTAACTCAAAAAACAAAAGAAGCTCAAATTGCTTTTGAAAGATATACAAAAGGTTTATTAAATTACGAGGGTGCAAATAGAAAAGGAATCACGTCTACCAGAGAATTAGCAACAAGAATGAAGGAGCTTGCAGCTTCTTCTGGTATTACAAGTCAAAAATTTGAATTATTTACTCAAGGTTTTACAAAATTAAATTTTTCAGCACAAATAAAATCTCTTCAAAGATTTAACGAGAGTGCAAAGATTACAGCATCTACTTTTGGTGCGATGGGTTCTAAAAATGTTGCTGGTGTTACTGGTTTTAGCAATGCAGATATATCAACGCTTTTAAACTTTACTCCTGCAAATACTATTAATGCTATTGAAAGATATTTAGATACTTTAACTGGTGTAAGAAAACAGTTGGATTTTACTGAAAAAGAATATGGTGATGTAACAGCAAGAATAAAAGAAATGAATAAAGAATTAGAGAAACAAAGAACTTTATTGAGAGATAGTAATAAAGAAGAAAAAAGAATGAAAATTAGTAGAAGAGATAGATTTGAAGCAAGAGAAATTAGACAAAGAATAGCTGAAAGTTCTGGTGGTAGAATTAGAAGATTCCAAAGAAATAGAACTGCCGAAGATAGAAGAATAAGAAGGCAAGTTCAATCTAGTGCATTGATTGGTGGAGCTTTTCCTCTGTTATTTGGTCAAGGACTTGCTGCTTCTGCTGGTGGTTTTGCTGGTGGTGCTGCTGGTGGATTATTAGGTGGTCAATTTGGATTTGCTCTTTCTTTGGTTGGTACTCAGATCGGTGCATTTATTGATGGATTAGGTAAAAAAGCTACAGAACTTGGTGATGCTTTAAGAAAGCCATCGGAAAATATTGAGATTTTAGTTCAACGTGCTGGTATATCTGGTACTGCTCTTGAACGTCAAATAAGTAAATTAGAAGAGTTAGGATTACAAGCTACTGCTGCTGATATAGCTTTGGCCGAAATTGATGAATTTGCTGATGTTGAACAACTTAAAAAATTATCGAAATCATTCCAAGAGTTAGGAAATATATTTGCAAAATTAAATACTCAATTATTGTCATTTGTTTCTCAAGGCTTAGGAGATTTTGCAGCAAAATTAAATGAAATATTACAAAGTATAAGTGGAAGTTTTACTTTGAGAGATATTGCAAATGAAATACCAAAAGCTAGACAAAAAGAATTTCAAAAAAGAATTGGCGAACTAATTCCAGAAAGTAAAGCAGGTAATATTCTTGATCGTTTTGATCCTTTTGGTAAAGGTAATTTAGGAAGAGCTTTGCAATTAGATTCAAATGCTGTTACACCTCAAATTCTTCAACAATTAAGACAAGAATTTGTTCCATCTTCTGCACCTGCAAAAGTAAAGATATCTCAAGATTTACTTGATCGTGCAAGATCAGTAAAAATAGATAATTTAAAATCAGAAATTGAATTAGAAGCTCAACGACTTACACAAAGAAGTGAAGAGCAAGATGTTATAAGAAAAACTAATGAAGTAAGAGCAATTGAATCAAAAATTGCACTTAAAAAGTTTGAACTAGATAAAACAGAAGAGGGAGTAAGAAAAGATAAATTAGCGGATCAATTAGAAGAACTAAGATTACAAAGAGAATTAAATATAGCTCAATTAAGAAATGCAGAAATATTAGCTAGTCCTGTTGCATCTGCAATAGTTGATGTTGACAGAAGATTAGAAGATTTAATGGATACACAAAAACAAATAGTTGAACTTAGTAAAAGTATAGAAAGTTCTTTCTCGGAATCATTTAAAGGAATAATAGAAGGAACAATGAGCGTTCAAGATGCGTTTAGAAATATGTTTATGAAAATAGCAGATCATTTCTTAGACATGGCTGCACGAATGGCTGCTGCACAAATATCAAAAGGAATTCTTGGAATGTTTACTGGTGGTTTTGGTAATATTTTTGGTGGTGGACCTTCAAATGCTGTTCCTTTTATAACTGATAATGTTTTTAATACAGGATTTGATACAAGTTTAATAAGTGCTGGTGCTTTTGCTAATGGTGGAAGACCTCCTGTTGGAAGAGCTTCAATCGTAGGAGAAAGAGGACCAGAACTTTTTGTTCCTGATAGAGCAGGTACTATAATTCCAAATCATAGTATGGGTAATATGAATATAGTTGTAAACGTAGATGCTTCTGGCTCTAATGTAGAAGGAGATGAAGAAGAGGGAAGAGAATTAGGTACACTAATAGCAGTAGCAGTACAGGGTGAAATTATAAAACAACAACGCCCTGGTGGTTTACTTTCTAATACTAGATAAATGGCAACTTTTCCTTCAATTACTCCTACTTACGGAGTAAGAAAAACAAATCGACCAAATGTACGATTAACACAATTTGGTGACGGCTATCAGCAGCGTGTTCAGTTTGGGTTAAATCAAGATCCTAAAGTTTTTAATTTAACTTTTAATGTAAGCGAAACGGATGCGGATACCATTGAGGCATTTCTTGATGCAAGAGGTGGCACAGAAAGTTTTGACTTTACTCCCCCTGCTGAAGCTAGTTCAAGTAAATTTATTTGCAATAATTGGACAAAATCCATACCTTATAAAAATAGAGCTACTATTAACGCAACATTTGAGGAGGTCTACGAACCATAATGGCAATACCAGTATCTGAACTACAATCCATCAATCCAGGTTCCGTGATAGAACTTTTTGTTCTTGAATTAAATACAGCCTTGCATGGTTCAAACACTATATATCGTTTTCATAATGGTGCAAATATGAACGCAAATGGAGAAGTTGTTTGGGCTGGCAACTCTTATCTGAGATTTCCCATTGAGTGTGCTGGCTTTGAATTTGGTTCAACAGGAACTTTACCTAGACCAACAATTACAATAAGTAATATCCTTGGAACGATAACTGCCATAATGCAAGATGTAAATACAACGACTGTTGGTAATGATTTGAATGGTGCAAAATTTACAAGAATAAGGACTTTGGCACGTTTTTTAGATGCTGTTAATTTTACTGGTAATACAAATCCCTTTGGAACGCCCGATCCAACAGCAGAGTTTCCACAGGAAATATATTTTTTAGATCGTAAAGTTACTGAGAATAGAAATGTAGTAACATGGGAAGCTCAATCTGCTTTAGACTTAGTAAATGTAAAACTACCCAAAAGAATTGCAACAAGAGCTATTTTTCCTGGTATTGGAGCATTTTTAGGATGAATTGGAAAGCTACTGCTTTAGAACACGCAAGAAAAGATGCACCACATGAATCGTGTGGTTTAGTAGCTGTATATAAAGGAAAAGAAAAATATTATCCTTGTAATAATATTGCTGAAGATTTAGGAGATCAATTTATTATAGATCCTGATGATTGGATAGATATTGAAGATAAAGCAGAAATTATTGCAGTTGTACATTCACATCCAAATCATCCTTCAACAGCGAGTGATGCTGATTTAGCAAGTTGTGAATATTTAGATTTACCATTTTACATAGTTACACCAGAAACAGAAAATTGGTCATATTATGAGCCATCAGGGTATAAAAAAGGTTTGATAGGCAGGGAATGGGTATGGGGTGTACAAGATTGTTGGAGTTTAATTGAAGATTGGTATAAAGAAAAAAGGCAAATAAATTTAAAACATTGGGAAAGGCCAAAAAGTCCAAAAGAATTTAGTAAAAATCCATTATTTGAATCTGGTTTACCACTAACAGGTTTTGTTGAATTAAAAAATACAATAGATTTAGAAGAAGGTGATGTTCTTCTTATGGATACAACTAAAACAGGTAATTTAGATCATGTAGCATTATATTTAGGAAATCAAACTATTCTTCAGCATTGTGTGAAAAGACTTAGTTGTAGACAACTGTATGATCAAGAACATATAGATTGTACTAAAAAGAGGTATAGATATGTTAAGTAAAATAACAGTTTATGGTAGATTAGCTCGTTTTTTAGGACAGCGTACATTTGAGGCTGAAATAAATTCATCAGTAGATGCAATTCGATTTTTATTAGCAAATTTTCCTAAATTACAATCACACATGATAGAACAAAATTATTGTGTAAAAATTGGTAATTATGAAATAAACGAAAAAGAATTAGATGTACCTGTAGGTCAACAAGAGATAAAAATCGTACCTGTAGCTATTGGTGCTAGAAAAGGTCTTGGAAGATTTATATTAGGGGCAGCCCTTATTGGTGTTGCTGTATTTAACCCTGCCGTAGGGATGGGGTTAGGAGGAGGACTAGGTTTTAGTACTGCGTCAGGAGCTTTTAGTCTTGCTGCTCTTGCAGGAAATGTTGGTGTTTATTTAGCATTATCAGGTGCATCAGAAATGATAAGTCCTACACCAACACCTCCAGGGATTTCAGATGACCCTCAACAACGTAATTTTTCTTTCAATGGAGTGCAAAACACTGGAAGAGCAGGTGTAGCTATACCTGTTGTTTATGGTGAAATCTTTACAGGTTCATTAGTTGTATCTGCTGGTATAGATACAGAGGACATTTTATAGGAGAAAATTATGGCTATTTTTGGTAGTGCAAGTGTTTCTGGTGATATTAATAATCCTGATGAAACAGGTGGTTTAATTGGACTAATAAATTCCTTAAGAAACGGAGATGCAGTAGAAAGTAGACAAGCTGTAAATATTATAGAAGTAATTTCAGAAGGTGAAATAGAAGGTTTTCCATCAGCAGCAGGGTTAACAAAAGGAACTGACGCATACAATAGAGCAGCATTAAAAGATATATTTTTAGGAAAAACACCTATTGTAAGAGCAAGTGCAAATCCAAATAATATATTAGATTCTGATTTTAATTTTCAAAAAATAAGATTTGAACCTAGATTTGGAACTAGTAACCAAACATTTATAAAAGCAATAAGTGAAATTGAAACTGAAGAATCTGTTGGTGTAGCAGTTACAAATGCTCAATCAGTAACACGGACAATAACTCAATCAGATATTGACGCTATAAGAATAACAATACGTTTTGATGCTTTAGTAGATATAAATCAAAATGATGGTAAAAATTTAGGATCTACTGCTGCTGCATTTATAGTGCTTACGCAAAATAACGGAACCACCACGACTTTTAATGAAGATACAAATCCAGAATTAAGAACAAGAGGAAAATCAAGAAACGCTTATAGTAGAGATTATTTACTGAATATACCTGACAACGCATCTTTTCCAATACAGGTAACAGTAGGAAGAACTTCGCCAGATAATAGTACAACTACAAGGACTAATACTTTTTCTTGGACATCATTTACAAAAATAATAGATGAACAAAGACCTTATCCAGATATAGCACATTTATATTTGCGTTTTGATGCTCAACAATTTCCTTCTATACCATCCCGGATGTATAGAATCCGTGGCGTAAAAATTAAGATTCCACATAATGCAACAGTAGATCAAACAAATGGAAGATTAATTTATACTGGAACTTTTAATGGAACGCTTACTACTACAAAACATTGGACAAGCGATCCAGCTTTTATATTATTTAACTTACTCACGGAAACTCGTTTTGGGTTAGGAGATCATATTACTGAAGCTCAACTTGATAAATTTGCTTTTTATAGTGCTTCTGTTTATTGTTCTGAATTAGTAGACGATGGCAATGGCGGTCAAGAACCACGTTTTTCTTGTAATACGATTTTACAAAAACGTGAAGATGCTTATCAAACAATTCAAGCATTAAGTTCTGTAATGAGAGGCATGACATCTTGGAGTGCAGGATCTTTGTCACTCACTCAGGATAGACCTACTGATCCATCATATTTATTTAACTTATCTAATGTAACTCAAGAAGGGTTTACATATTCTGGCACAAGTTTAAAAACCAGATCAACTGTTGTATCTGTATCTTATTTTGATATGGAAAATCAAGAATTAAATTTTGAAACTGTAGAAGATACTAATGCAAAAAATAAGTATGGAATTATTCAGAAAAAAGTAACAGGATTCGGTTGTAGTTCTAGAAATCAAGCTAGAAGATTAGGGAGATTTATTTTATTTGAAGAGCAAAATTCTACAGAAACTATTAGTTTTACCACTGGACTTGCAGAAGGAGTAGTTGTAAGGCCAGGACAAGTTATAGAAGTAAGCGATCCAGTTCGGGCAGGGCTAAGAAGAGGTGGTCGTATTAAATCAGCAACCACGACTACAGTAACTGTGGATGATACTGAAAATACCGATTTAGATAGCACAAATAGTCCAACGCTTAGTGTTGTTTTACCTGATGGGTCAGTAGAAACTAAAACTGTAAGTAGCATTTCTGGGGCTGTTATCACAGTATCTTCTGCTTTTTCATCTGCTCCAAATACTAATAGTGTTTGGATTTTAGAAAATAATACTTTACAAACTACTCAATGGAGAGTTATTAGTGTTAGTGAAGATAAAGATAATTATGCAATAACTGGAACGGCTTATAATTCAGGAAAATATGCTTTTATTGAGGATGGTTCTGCCTTACCAGTAAGAAATATTACTGTATTAAATGAATTAGTAGATGCACCTTCAAACCCTTCAGTACAAGAAGAATTTTTTGTAGAGGGTACAACGGCTAGAACAAGATTAAATATTAGTTTTAACTCAGTACAAAGAGCTATTGGTTATGAATTACAATTTAGATTGGATGATGGCAATTTCAATGTAATAAGAACAAGTAATAGTGAAATTGAAATTTTAGACTCACTTAAGGGTGTTTATGATTTTAAATTATTTAGTATTAATGCTGTTTTTGAAACTTCAGCAAAGCCACAGACATTTACATTTAATGCTTTAGGGAAAACTGCTTTACCTGCTGATGTTACTGGATTAACAGCAGAACCTATAAGCGATAAGTTAGTTAGATTACGTTGGAATTTGTCTACTGATTTAGATGTTACGCATGGTGGTCGTGTCTATGTAAGACATAGTACAAAAACTGATGGCACTGGTACGTTTTCAAATGCTACTGACCTCATCGAAGCACTCGCAGGAAACACCACAACTGCGGAAGTTCCTTATTTAGAAGGAGAGTATATTTTAAAATTTCAAGATGATGGAGGTAGATTTAGTGCAGGAGAGGCAAGTGTAATCATAGATTTACCTGACACTAATAATATTGCACCTTTAATAGCCTTAACAAGACGAGAAGATTTAGATGTTCCTAAATTTCAAGGAACAAAAACTAATGTAGCTTTTGATGCTGTAACAAATTCTTTAAACCTAGCTGGTGTAGGTCTGTTTGATGCGATTACAGATTTTGATTTGGTAAGTTCTATAGATGATTTAGGAGGTATTGCACCATTAGGAACTTATGAGTTTGGTGGTGCAGCAGGAACATCTTTCTTGGATTTGGGTGCTGTATTTAGTCTTGATTTAAAACGTCATTTTTTAACTGAGGCATTTTTCCCGTCAGATCAATTTGATTCAATTACAGATATAGATGCGAGGGTTGATTTTGATGGGGCTACAGCCACAAAAGTAAATGCTGAAATGTTAGTAGCTGTTACACAGGATAACCCGTCATCTGGATCGCCTACATATACAGCGTTCCAGACATTTGCCAACGGAACTTACAAAGGTAGAGGATTTAAGTTTAAAGTCAATTTAACAAGTGGTGATCCTGATCAAGACATAAAAGTATCTCAGCTAGGTTATACAGCATCGTTCCAAAGAAGAACAGAGCAAAGTACAACTACTATTGCATCTGGAGCAGGAGCAAAAGCGGTTACATTTACAGACTCATTTTTTACTGGAACTTCTGCCATAGGTGGAGTAAATTCAAATTTACCTTCTATTGGAATAACTGCACAGAATATGGCTAGTGGTGATTTTTTTGAATTATCTAATATTAGCGGTACAGGATTTACTGTTCATTTTAAAAATTCATCAAATGCTTCGATTGATAGAAATTTCACTTATCAGGCTGTCGGATTTGGTAAGGGATGATAAAATAAAATAAAATATTACCGAAATGGCAAGAGTTAACAGTACAACAAAAGAAACAGGTAATAATTTTAATGTATCTAATGGAACAGGTGCTCAAGTCCGTGCAGGGATAAATGACATTCTTTCAGCCTTAAGAACAATAAATTCTGCTAGTGGAGATCCATCAGGAGATGCAAATGTTGTTCAATTTCAACCTCATATAGATTCATCCACTAATTTATTAAAGATTTGTACTTCTGTATCTTCTGGAACAGGTACGTTTACAACTATTGGAAACATTACACAGGCTAATTTAGGTCTAGCTCCAGTTGCAGGAGCAACATTTACAGGAGATGTTGTTCATAATTACACTACAGCTTTACAAATACCTGTTGGAACTACTGCACAAAGACCTGGTTCCCCATCGACAGGGGATTTTAGATTTAATAGTACAACCTCCTCTGCTGAAATATATAATGGATCAGCCTTTACTGCTGTGGGGGGTGGTGCTGGAGCTACAGGGGGAGGTAGTGACGAGGTATTTTTTGAATCGGATCAAGCAGTTACAACTTCTTACACTTTATCAACTGGAAAACACGCACATACAGTTAGCCCTACAATAAACTCAGGTGTAACTGTAACAGTGCCATCTGGTGCAATCCTTGTTATTCTTTAATTATGGCTTTAAACATTAACGGCACTACTGGTATTTCTGGAGTTGATGCTAGTGTTTCCGCACCAGCCCTAACTGGGACAGATTCTAATACTGGTATATCATTTCCTGCTGCTGACACTATCAAGTTTTCTACTGGTGGTGTTGAAAGAATGGCTATCACAAATAGCGGTATAACTGGAATATCTGGAGGAAAAATAGGTCAGGTTTTATCGGCAGCGAAAACTGATACCTTTAGTCGTAACAGCAGTTCCTATGGTGATGTTACTGGAATTACTGTAGATATTACCCCTGCTGCAACTACGAGCAAAGTTCTTGTTTTGGTTGATTTGAAAGTAGGTTGTGAACATGGAGATGGAGATTTTCATTTTAGACTTGTAAGAGGCAGTACTGTTATTTATGCAGGTGATACTGCTGGTAGTAGAAAACATGGATTTGCTGGAAAATCTAAATTTGCTCTTGATGACGCAGATGGTAATCAAGCAATGGAAGTAGTAAATGCTATTTTTTTAGATTCACCAAGCACAACTTCTGCAACTACTTATAAAGTACAAGTAGCAAATGTAACTGGTCGTTTGATGTATATTAATAGAACAGGTCAAGATAGTGACGCAGTTAATACTCCGAGAACAGCATCTTCAATAACAGTTATGGAGGTATTAGCATAATGGCAGCTTTAGATCACGATGCAATAAGAAAAGCATATCCATTAATTGAAACTTTAGATGATTCATTTGTTGATTATGGATTAGACAAAGATGATAATAAAATATCTATAGAACAATCTAAAGTAGATGCAGCACGAACCACGCTAGATACTGAAGCTGCTGCGATAGCTTATCAATCGGTAAGAAAACCTTTATATCCAAGTTTGGGAGACTTTGCAGACGCTATGTACTGGAATAGTAAGGGAGATTCTAGTAAACTGACAGCATACTATGCAGCCTGTGAAAAGGTCAAAACCGACAACCCAAAACCTAGTTAACTATGAGTAAGATCAAATTAAATGCAGCATCGGGTGGTGGGTCAGTAAGCCTAGAAGCCCCGACATCTACTACAGGAAACGCTAATGTCGAGTTAAAATTACCTGTTGCTGATGGTAGTTCTTCGCAAGTTTTAACTACAAATGGCAGTGGTCAGCTTAATTTCGCTACTGTTTCTGGTACGACAATAAATAACAATGCAGATAACAGAGTAATTACTGGTTCTGGAACTGCAAATACTTTAGAGGCAGAATCTGGTCTAACTTTTGATGGAACAAGTTTTATTGTCGCATCTGGTAACTCAAATATAGAAACAACAGCGTCAAGTGAAACACCAAAAATTAAATTTAAAGGAAATAATGTAACCGATGCTGCAAAAATAGAAATATCAGAGTCAGGTGGTGGTGGAGTATTTAAAATTTTTACAAAACCTACAAGTGGCCCGTTTGTAGAAAGAATAGCTATAGGCACAGATGGGCGTGTTCAACACGTTTCAGTTGATAATACCGCTTTCCAATTATTTGTTGCTGGTGCAGTAAGACTTCAAATAGATCATACGGGTGGTGGTAATATACAAATATCTAATCCGTCAACAGGAAACGTAACTTATAGCACCTCTTCTGACTATAGATTAAAAGAAAACGCAACTACTATAAATAATGCACTTACTACCGTTAAAGCATTAAAACCTTATCAATTTACTTGGAAACATGATTCACAAATAGGACAAGGATTTTTTGCCCATGAGGTATTAGAAACAACACCAAATTCACAAGCCGCGTTAGGGACTAAAGATGCCGTTGATTCAGAAAATAACCCAATATATCAACAAATGGATTATTCAAAACTTGTACCTTTACTTACTGCTGCATTGCAAGAAGCTACGGCTAAAATTGAAGTATTAGAAACTAAAGTAGCAGCATTGGAGGCAGCATAATGAGTGAGATTAAGGTAAATTCGATAAAAGGAGTAGCAGCATCAACGGCTGCTATTACTGTCAACAATACTAATGGAACTTGTGCCGTAAATAATACCCAAAGACAAGGTAAAAATTTGGTAATAAACGGAGGTATGCTTTGTAGTCAACGTGGTACAACTTTTAGTCAGGTTGCTAACACTGACATTACTTTAGATAGATTTGGATTAATACACCCATATAGCACCCATTTTGATGTTAGTCAATCTACAGATTCTCCTGATGGTTTTTCTAAAAGTTATAAATTAGATATAAATGTTGTTGATTCAAGTATTGGTACTGGTCAATTCGTTGCAATTAGACATAAAATAGAGGCGCAGAATTTACAACAATTAGCTTTTGGAACTAGTAGTGCTAAATCAATTTCACTTAGTTTTTATGTAAAGTCAAATAAAACAGGTACTTTTGCCGTAAATATACAACAGACAGATAATAGTTCAAAACAAGTTAGCGCACCTTTTACAATTAGTAGTGCAAACACTTGGGAAAGAAAAACATTTACTTTTGCTGGAGATACAAGTGGAGTCATAAATGATGACAATGGCACAGGTCTTACAATTCTTTGGTGGTTGTCTGCTGGTAGCACCTATAATTCTGGTACATCAAGATCAACTTTTACTGCTCATGCAGATGCGGACTCTGCCGTTGGCTGTAATGTTAATATACTAGATTCAACTGATAACAACTTTTTTCTTACAGGCGTCCAGCTTGAGACTAGTGATGCAGCCTCTGATTTTGAGTATAGGTCATTCGGTCAAGAGCTTCAGCTTTGCAAACGCTATTGCCAAGTTTTACAAACAAATACAACTGGTTCACCATTCACAAGATTTGCAGTTGCAATAATGCAAACTACATCTAGCATCAGGGCAATCTTTAATTTAAGTCCTGAGATGAGAACTATACCTTCAGCAACCAAAAGTGGTAATTTTCAAATATTTCCAGCATCAGGATTTAGTTCAGGTAGTTTTAATATTGAAAGTGGTACAAGCAATTTTAATACTGCAATCTTTCTACAAAGTTCTGGCATGAGTGGCACTGCTGGTTCTGCGCATTATTTCAGTGCAAATGGAGATGCTGATGCTAAAATTATTTTTGATGCGGAACTTTAATTATGGAAATTACTTACAAAAAATACAATGATGAGAACGGCAATCTTGCTTGCATTTTAAGGAAAGAAAATGATCAAAACACATGGAGCATACCTTTGCAAATTGGAAACAGACATTACGATGAATACCTTGAATGGGTAGCCGAAGGAGGAGTTACAGAAGAAGCTGACTAATTAACCTTTTCTTGCATTTGTCTTGTCATTATCCCCATAGTGACGTAGAGAGGGGATAGAGCTACAATAAGCAGTAATACAAGCACACTTGAAAAAGATAGTGCTTTTAGTATCGCAAATTTAATCATGTTTCAAAAAATTGCTAATATTCTTAGCATTGTTTCTTTTCTTATGGTAGCTTCCATGAGTGGTGGAGCGTACTTAGGTTACAAGTATGTAACTTCAGAACAGTTTAAATCAAGAGTTATGAACGAGATTCTTGGAAATGTTCAAGGAATGATGCCAAAGGTATTAGAGAAAGAATTACCTGATTTTACTGGCCCATCTTTACCAGTACCACCAAAAGGATTAGGAATTTGAACTGTTGGCACTGCAAAACTGAATTAATTTGGGGTGGAGATCACAGTATTGATGAAGATTTTCAACCTGTTCTTGCAGAAGAATATTCTATGGTAACTAATTTATCCTGTCCTAAATGTAATTCTTATGTAGAAGTTTATTTAGCAAAATGATATTTGGGTTTATAAAAAAGTTAGTCAAATATTACATAGATAAATTAATTCATTGGATGCGTATGACTAAATTTAATTTAGAACTAGATAATGACATAAAAAAATATCACGAAGAATTAGATAAAAAAGTAAAAAAATCAAAAATTATAGAAAAAGGTACTTTTGGAGAAGATGGTTGGTCTATTTCTATTGGAGATGTAGAAGATGGAGATACCTGATATAAATATTCCTGAGATATACGTTCCAGATGTACCAGAAATATATACTCCACACTATATAACTATTACTGCACCACCTGAGATTGATGTTCCTGGTTGTACTTATCAGCATCGAGATATAAAAAATACTGGTAATCGTAATTTATTATTGGAAGATCCAAATGGTGTATTTACAACGTGTGATTTTCCGTTTCCTAGCTTTATACCGCTTGATTATTCTCCTGAGAATTTAGTAATAACTGAAGAAGTTCCTATTGAAAACGAACCACCTCCTTTACCAAAAACAGAACAGCCAAAAATACCTGACTTACCACCAACCCCTCCACCACCTTTTCCTCCCTGTCCTGGAAAAAATGACCAAAGAGTAGGAGACTTTCGTAACGATAAAAAGCTGGAACGTGTTATCGGACACGAAAGAGGGCAAGATGGTAGTGAGTGTATAACTCTCTATGAAGCAGTTGAGTGGAAAGAACAATACATTCCGTCTGCTCCTCAGTTTGTTGGGGTCTTTAGCCTTGCTTTGGTTGGTGCTTCTGCACCATTGGTACTTCAGCTTGTACGGCCAATAGTTAAACAGGTTGTTACTAAAATTACAAAGAAAAAAAAGAAAACCAGTTCTTAATCGTGGAACTGGCAAGCGATTGATTTGAATTGCGATAATTTGACAAGAAGTACGGGGAAGGAAGTCGATTTAAGACGATGGGCAGTAAAACAAGTTGAATCGACAAGAGCTATTTTGAGTCTAAATCACCTCGCAGACGATTAAATCCTAGAGGTGTTAAAAAGGTTTGACGTAATACCTTAAACGATTGTTTTGAGTTGAAAAAAGATGAACGAAGATGAATCAAAGAGCAACAAATGGAAGTGAATGTCGGTAAATAGAAACGAAATCACCTCGCATACTTATTCAGTAATAGAGGTGTTAAGGACAGTTTTAATCGTAAACTGACAACGATTGATATGAGTCAATAAGACATAAGTCGAAAAGAAATGTAGCGAGTGGCAGTAATTTAAGTGGAATCGAGATGAAAGAAATCAAGGTGATAGGATTGGAGTTGCAAAGAGTGACAAAGAGCAACATAACTATGGAAATGAGTCGAAAAGAATCAAAAAGAGCGGGATCAATCACCTTGTCAACCTATTAAGTATCAAAGGTGTTAAGAAGAGTTTGTCGTAGCACTCATAACGCAAGAGTCAAGCTGAAAAGAGATGAACGAAATCGAGCCAAGATGCCGTGAACCAAATTTAGACGCAGGGCAGTAAGGTGAATCAAGTTACTCCGAAAAGAAGTGAGGCGAATTATCATCTTTCAAGGCTATTAACCCAGAAGGATGTTGAGGAAAGTTTATCGTAGCACTTACAACGTTTGACATGAAGCGAGACAAAGAGCACAGATCCGAATCGATTTGAGCATCACCGCACAACAAAGATCTACACAGAATTACATTTGATCGAGGTGAGGGGAGGAGAGGTGAGGGGAGGCGGTCATCTCGCAAACCTGTTAAGTCATAGAGATGTTAAGGAAGGTTTAACGTAATACCTACAACGTTTGATTTGAGCCAAATAGAGAAGCACCACTACGAGTGACAATAGGCAGAATGGTAAAAGAGGAAAGTTGATCGACAGCGAGCCACAGTGAGTTACGGCTAATCGAAAAGAAATGTGGATCATCTCTTTGGTTCATGCACCTACAAGAGATGTTGAGAAGGGTTTATCGTAACACCCATAACGATTGTGTTGAGACAACTTGAATTAAGCCGAGGCAAACGGAAAGGGTATGAGGGAAGTCGAAAAAGAGCGAAGTCGCTAAGAAGATTTCTTAAAGTCTGACTTTTCGATCAAAGACTTAGGTAATCTTTCTCCTTTTCTTTGTAACTGCAATGATTCTTTTCTAGCACCATCAGCAGCAGAAGCTATAAACGCATGATGAATTTGTTTTGTTTCTAAATCACGTTTCTTAGCTTGATCTAATTTAGAAGAATCTATGTGAGTAAATAGTCTACGAGTATGCCTACGATGTTTTTTGATACCAGCATTGGCTTGGGCTGCTGAATAATCAACAGCCTCTTTATCAGTAAGCACAACCAGAGTTCCTTTTACTTCTTTGAGAACAATTGGTCTGTTAATGCCTTCACGAAGTTTTTCGATGTTGCCTCTAACAGTAACCATGCTGAACTTATCCCACTCTTTATCTGGATAACAAGTATTCCAATAATCTAGGATATGTTCCTCTGGGATGACATCTCCTTTTTGAAGTGATCTCCAATCAATGCCATCGATTCTTGGATTTGGCATTAGTCAGCCATCTCCACTAGTTCAGATGCAGAAAATCTACCGAATCTTGGCCTCCATGTACCTAATCCTTCAGCTTTACCAGCCATAGCAATGATTCTATTTAATTGAGATACACTTAATATCTCATCATCAACCATTAATTCAAAAGTACATTTCCAATCTGGAAATAGTAATCTTTGTACCCAGACACCTCTTGATGTAAATGCTGTATTAGAGAAGTAACTTTGGTCTTTTGTGTACATTTCTAAAGCATCTTTTGATCCTTCATATTCAATTATTGGATCATTAGTAACAACAACAGAACGAAGAACGTCTTTACCTAACTTCCATTTGGTAGCAGCGTTTCTAAGACAACGCAAGAAGTTAGCACCTGGCATATATGGATCAGAGAATCCATCAAATTCGATAGAGTTTTTAGTTTCGTTAACTTTAACCTTACCTTCTTTTTTCCAATATCCAGAAAAAACCCAATCTA
>VTLG01005385.1_pt1 | contig 18150 bp, 9 predicted proteins | sample 4694571 | NCBI WGS metagenome assembly VTLG01 (sample SAMN12604809, study PRJNA352737) | marine metagenome | biome: ENVO:00000447; feature: ENVO:00000209|ENVO:00000569|ENVO:01000036; material: ENVO:00002151; isolation source: viral sequences binned using virsorter ... | reverse complement strand
ACTGCTGAAGTCGATGACTTTGCAACTGGTAAAGCAACCGCTGGTGTAGGGTACTCTACATCTAGTTCAACTGCCCCTGTAGGAAGCACATACACAACATCGTAATATGGCGAGTACGTTTTTAGATGATAAGATCTCATCCTTTATAGAAGATAAGTTTCCAGAATTTGTACAATCCGATCATCCTGTTTTTGTACAGTTTCTAAGGGAGTATTATAAGTTTCTTGAAGCTGCAAAACTTACTCTTACCGATGTTCTCCAAACAGACCAAATCCTTTTAGAAAATAAACTTACCACTAACTATCTTGCTAATGAGTTTGATGGTTCAAGGTTTGTTTATGAAAATTCTACATACGGAGCATTTCAAAAAGATGAAATAGTAACAGGACAAACTTCAGGAGCTACTGCTACTATTCTTGCAGAAGATAATTCTAATGCTATTCTTTATATTGAAGCAAATAGATATTTTCAAGTTGGTGAAATAATTGTTGGTGGTACTTCAGGTGCAAGAGCAACTATTGGTAAGTATCAAGGTAATCCTGTACAAACTATTCAACAACTTTTAGAATACGTTGATGTTGATAATACAATTTCTGATTTTCTAGATCATTTTAGAGAATCATACCTCACAGCAATTCCTAATACATTAGCCACAGGAGTTTCCAAAAGAAAATTAGTTAAGAGTGTCCGTGATCTGTATCGAGCAAAAGGTACAAGAAAGGGTCATGAAACATTCTTTAGATTAATGTTTGATGAAACACCTGAACTTACTTATCCTACAGAAAATATTCTTAAAATATCTGCCGGGGATTGGTCTAGTGATACTGTTCTTAGAATTGTTGCTACAGAGAATGATCCTAATAATTTACTTGGACAAGTTGTAACACAAACAGTAGATGAAGCAAATAATATAGAAGTTGCAAGTGCAAGTGTAGAATCAGTTCTTCAGTTACAAGAAGGTGAGACTACAGTTTATCAATTAATATTAAACGTAGCATCTATAGATGGAACATTTGTTTCAGGAGCAGAAGTTACAGGAATTGATAATTCAGATGCAGATACATCTATTGCAGGAACAGTTCAACCAATTCTTATAGGTGCAACTGTAACTGAAGGTTCAGCTGGTTATACTACGGATGATACTGTTACAATTACAAGTGCAACTGGACAGAATGCATTAATCAGTATTGTTGATGTAGGTTCAGGTGAAATTGAACAAGTTATAATTGATAATCCAGGCTCAAATTATTCTGTAGGTGATCCTTTATTTTTTGATAATACTAATACAGAAGGTTCGGGTGCTTCTGCGATTGTTTCTTGTATTGGTGGTGCAATACAACCAGAACTAGGAGATTCTACTGATCGTACAATTACAGGAAATGTCAGTATTAATTCTTCCACAATTACTAATATCACCACAACTACTCTATATCCAGCAAGACAATTTATAATAGGTGGAAATGTTACTAGTGGATCTGCTTCTATAACAAATATTAATACAAAACATCTTGTAGTGGAAGCAAAAATTAGTGGTACTGGAATACCAGCTAATGCATTTATAAGTTCGATTGATATTACAGGAGAATATGGATCAATTACAATTTCAGCTAATGCCACTCAAACAGGAACTAATGTATTACTTACACATCTAGAAGAAGGTACAGGACAAAGAATAACTGGTACAAAAATTCCAACTGGTTCAAGAATAAGAACTATTGTTACCGCCGGTGCAAGTAATAATGGAACTATTACCATAGATAAAAATGCTACTGCTAATGGTAGTGGAGAAACACTAACTATACCTAGTGAATATGGTATGGAAACATTTGATCATGTAGTATATGAAGAAGGTACAGAAATTACAGATGCATATACTGGTAATCAGATTATGTATGAAACTGATACTTGGGCAACTCTTGGAGTAACTGCTGAAAAAGGAGAAGTTGTAAATGTAACAGTATTCAGTCCAGGCTCTGGTTATGAGAAAATGCCTACGATAACTCCAGCTACACACAGATTAACATATGCAGAAAATGCTCTTACATCTTCTGGTCAATTTGTTGCTGGAGAAATTATTACTAACAATGCAACTCCTGCCGTAAGTGCAACTATTGTAACATATCTTAGAGGTAAACTTACCATAGCAAAGTCTACAGGATCTTTTGCTGTTGGAAATATTATAACTGGTTCTACTACTGGTGCAGTAGCAACTCTTACTGGTGCGCCTGAACTTGGTGCAAATGCAACTTTTCTTGGATGGTCAACTACTAGATTGGGTGCAATTTCTGGTGTGGAGGTTACTAATTTTGGAACAGGATTTTCAACTGCACCGGCTGCAACTGTTCCTGTTAAGATGTTACTTACAAGAAAAATTATTAGTGGGGTTACTCAAGCAGACATAACTCTTGCAACTGCATTTTCAACAGGAGATACCATAGTAGGTCAAACATCTAGTGCAAGGGGAACAGTAACAGCTTGGGATAATGCAAGACAAACACTTACTGTTAAAGTTACTCAAGGAACTTTTCAAAGAGCGGAAACACTTCAGAGGGGTGCTGGTTCAAACTATGCAGTTCTTTCAGAAATTGCACAAGGTGCATTATCAACCACAATAGGAACAGTAGGAACAACTGCGGGACAATTTAATAATGATAAAGGTAAGATTAGTGAATCTTTAATGAGAATTCAAGATTCGTACTATTATCAAGATTTTTCATATGTTGTTAAGGTAGGAGCTGCAATAGCAGATTGGAGAGCTGAGATTAAAAAGGCAGTCCATCCAGCTGGTTTTGCAATGTTTGGTGAGGTAAGTATTACGAATAAAGTTGCAACCTTAATGACTGTACCAATTACAGGAATTACTTCTTACACTCCAGCACTTGCAAGTCTCTTTGAAGCTGTCCTTACTACAGTCGTTGGTAGAAGATTGGGTACTAATTCTGATGGTACGACATTATTAGGTTCAACAGAAATTAAGGGAACTTCAGAATATGATTGGGGCACTCTGAAACGTGGTAGTCATCTTGGTCATGAACCACAACTATTCAGTACAATAGAATCTATTACTAGAACTGGTACTACTGCAACTGTAGAAACCAAAGGGCCTCATGGTATACAGGCAGGAGAACTAGTAGAAATATCTGATGTTTCATCTAGACCATATGATACTACACCTACTGTAAGATATAATGTAGCAGTTACTTCTATAACACGTTCAGGAAGTACAGCAACTTTAACAACACCAGCTGCACACAATCTTACTACTGGTGAAAAGGTTACTATATTTGGTGCATCTCCAACTGCATATAATGGAGAAAAAACTATTAATGTAACATCAGCTACACAATTTACTTTTACAATAGATAGTGGTACTGCAACTCCCGCAAAGCCTGGAATTGCTCAAGTTGATGATTTGCCAGTTGAAATTGTGTTTACTGTTGTAGAGTATAATGGAGTGCATGAAATAACAACGGCATTCACCAGTACAACATTTACTGCAACTGGAAATACAACTAAAGATTCTAAAACAGTTACCAACATTACTACAACAAGTATAAATGAAGGAGCTCTCTTAGGTGTTACTGGTAGTGGAATTCCAGCAGATGTTACAAGGTTTGATTCTATTACATCAGCAGGGTCTAGTAATAATGGTACTATTACTTTAACTCATGCAGCTACTGCAACTGCAAGTGGGGTAACTCTTACATTTACTGTTGTATCAGAAGATTCTTTTAAGATTACAGTTTCAAGTAGAAACACAACTCCAGCCACAGTAGGTAATGGTAAAGTTAAACTTATATCACCATTTGACAATTCAACAAGAGATGTAACATTAAGACCACTTACTACTGTTGAGGTTTATCCTCTTTATGGAGATTGGGCAAGCGCACAGAGAAACAGATATGGTCTTGGCCCAAGACAATCAAATGCAATCAAGTATATGTGGGCAACACCACCAACTGAATATACTGGTACTACTTCTATTTCTACTACAGAGAATCACCAAATAACATTAGAATCTGGTGATGGAGTAATAACACAAGAAATAGAAGTACTTGACAGAGTTGATTTTACAGTAACAGCTGCAACTGGAAAGTTTATTATAGATGGTGTAGATAAACCCGCATTAAATCTTGATGGTCAAAGACTATATCGGTTTGATTTAAGTAGTGGTACAACATCTACACATCCTTTCAAAATATCTGAAGTTGCAGAATCGGGAAATTATACTGAACAATCAGGCACACCACTTGAATTTAGTATTGAAATGGAATCTGGTTCTTTAACTGAATATTCAATTTTAGATTCCGATTTAAATCGTACTATTCTTGCAGAAGATGGTGCAGATCTTATGGTTCAAATTTTTGATAGAGTAACAACATATGGTACTCAAGGAAGTGCAGGAGCATATGTTGAAATATTTACAGAAAATATAGGAAGTAATTTATATTATTATTGTGGAGCTCATTCTGGAATGGGTAATATTTTAAATACATTTGCAAGAACTGGTGACTATCTTATAAATGAAGCTTATCAACTTGGAGGAGAAGCTGCGGTTGAGAATATATTACTTGAAGATGGTGGTTATATACTTTATGAAACCGATACAGATCCAGAAACACAAAGTGTAATGGTAAGTGAAGCTTCTACTATTACATATGGAAGTATTACAGAAGATTTACCAAGTAGATTAGATGATCAAATGGCATATGCATATCCTAATATTACTAGGAGAGAATCACCAGAGTCAGGTACGGATAATGTAGATGCTGGTGGAGCTGGTGTTTACGACACAACAATGAATTATACTAATATACAAATTGGAGATCATGAATCTAATGTGCATAATCGTATCTCAGATTTTGCAGATGTAAGAATAGTAGATATAATAAAGAGTGGTAGGGAATTTTTAGAAATTGGTTCTCAGACAAATAAACATGAGGGAGATGCTGAATATGAATTTACTATCATGGAAGATGGGTCATATGTTCAAATGGAATCTGGTTCAGCTGGTATTCCAACAACATCTAGAAAGATATGGAATGTACCACCACCATCTTATATCAGACTGACAACATCGTAACAGGGTTATATAACTCTTATAAATAATTTAACAGAGACTTAAACAAAGGAATTCAATATGGCAGCGATAATCACATCGAAATTTCGATTTCATAATGCCGAACAATTTAAAGAATCGTTTTCAGAAGCCGCACCTACCAATTACTATATGTTTATTGGTAGACCTTCAGCATTTGCTTCGGGTACAACTGGTGGTTCAGATTCGGCCCCACCTACCCCTGTAGATAATCGTAGGTCAGAAGCATTTCATTGGGATGATATGCTCGCAGCTAAGAAAATTGATTCCACAGGAGTAACACACGCTATTCCAAGACGAGACTTGGATGTTTCGGGTGCAACTACATACGATATGTACAGACCAAATTACTCAGCATCCAATACTGCAAACTCAGGAGCAACCACTTTATTTGATTCAACATTTTACTTTATGACTTCTGCATACAGAGTCTATAAGGTATTAGAAAATAAAAGTAATGGTGCATGGACAGCCGCAGAACCAACTTCAACAGCAGCTGCTCCGTTTACTGTTGGTGGTTATACTATCAAGTATATGTTTACACTAACAACTACACAAGTACAAAACTTCTTAACACCAGATTTTATACCAGTTTTAATAGCACCAGAATCAGGCAATGCAAGAACAGATGGAGCATTAGATATTATTAAAGTAACTACTGCTGGACTTGCACAAGATGGTGGTTCTGCATGGGGTGTTTCTAGTGATAGAATAGTAACAAATGTTCCAGTTAGAGGAGATGGTACTGGTGCATTATGTTCAGTAACTATTGGTGGAACTAGTGGTTCTGCTGATGGAACTGTAACTGCTTGTGCAGTAACTTCTGGTGGTTCTAAGTATACTCATGCAACAGTTCTTCCAGCTGATATTCTAGATCAACATAATATACAAAATACAGGATCAAGTAATGCATTAACTTGGACTACTGCTCCAGCATTTGAAGTTATCATAGGCCCAGACGGAGGTCATGGATCAAATCCTGCAAGAGAACTTGGAGGACATTTTTGTTTGACAGATACTAAACTACAACAAACAGAAGCATTTGACTTTTCTGTTGTAAACGATTTCAGACAGATAGGTATTGTTCGTAGTCCTTATTCATATGGAACAACTTCCGCATTTACTGGATCAACTGCAAGACAAACATATGCAGTAAAACTTGCAAGTAACTCAGGAACATTTGCAGTAGATGAAAAGATTTCACAGACAATAGCTGCTGTTGCATTAAGTGGTGGTTCTATGTCAATTTCAGGAAGTGTAATAACTGTTAATACACCTTCTGCTCATAAATTAACAACTGGTCAAACTGTAAAAATTGCTGGTGGTACTTGGACAGGAACAGGAGTATCTAATGCTACAGGACATCAAGGAACACATCATATTACAGTAACAGATTCAGATACTTTTACTTTTACAGTATCTTCTTCAAGAACTCCAGCTGCATCTAGTGGATTAACTGCACCAACAATTTCTGCGGTATCATATACTACTTCTACACCTCAAGGAATTGTTGTAGAATGGGATGCAACTAATAAGATTTTGTTTTATGTTCAAAACTCCTATGATAATCAAGGAACTGATGCTACTATGAAACAAAAGATTCCATTTGGAGGAAACAGTACAATAACAGGAGCAACCTCAAATGCAACTGGTGTTCCAGATACTTCAAGTAGTGCAACAGTTAATAATACTGTATTTGTTGCAGGATATGCAAGTCCAGAATTACAACCAGATTCAGGTGATGTAATTTATATAGAAAATAGAAAGCCAATTAGTAGAGCTTCTGATCAAACAGAAGATGTCAAATTAGTTGTTGAATTTTAAAATAAAGAGATATGCAAAAGACCAATTTAAATGTTTCGCCATATTATGACGATTTTAGTGAGGATAGTTTATATCATCGAGTATTGTTTAGACCAGCCTTTTCAGTACAGGCTCGTGAACTTACTCAGATGCAATCTATTCTTCAGAACCAAATTGAAAGAATAGGTTCTCACTTTTTCAAAGAAGGTGCAGTAGTAATTCCAGGCCAAACTGGATTTGATGTTACATATTCATTTGTAAAAGTTCAATCAACATTTGTTGATACTAATACTGTTACTCATACTGTAGAAAATTATAGAACAGATTTAGTAGGCAAGAGACTAACAGGAGCAACTTCTGCTGTTGTTGCAAAGGTTGTAAATACACAAGCTGCTGAAGGTTCTAATGATCTTACCTTATTTGTGAAATATGAAAAATCTGGAACTGCAGCCGGTGGAACTACTAATAAACAATTTGCTAATGGAGAATCATTAAAAGTTGATTCTGCAATTTCATATACTGCTAGTGGAACATCATATACATTAAATGCAAATGAACAAGTTGCAACAAGTGCTGCAGCTGCAGCCACAGGAACAGGATCATCTGCAAGTGTACAAAAAGGAATCTTTTATATTAGAGGAGCATTTGTTCAAACATCAACTCAAACTATTGTATTAGATGCATACTCTGCAACTCCATCCTACCGAATTGGTTTTCAAGTAACAGAATCTTTAGTCACTCCTGAAGAAGAAACTGCACTTCTGGATAATGCAACTGGAAGTACTAACTTTGCAGCCAAAGGAGCTCACCGATTAAAGTATACACTTACCCTTACAAAGAAAGCACTTGGTACTGCTGATGATGCAGACTTCATTGAATTAATGTCTGTAAAACTTGGCTTAGTACAATCACAAGTTCGTAATACAGAATACTCAGTTCTTGAGGACACACTTGCACGAAGAACATTTGATGAGTCTGGTGATTATATTGTTAGAGGATTTGATCTTGATATGAGAGAACATTATGATGATGGTCTTAATGATGGAGTTTTTAATACAGCTGCTGGTGGGGATGCATCAAAGATTGCAATAGGATTATCGCCGGGTAAAGCATATGTTCGTGGATATGAGATAGGAACACAAAGTCAAACATTTATCGGATTAAATAAAGCACGTTCAACAGCATTTGTTCAAAATAATAATACCACATTTAGTGCAGGAAATTATCTTACAGTAGAAAATGTCTATGGAATACCAGACATTTCAAATGATGGTACTAGTAGTGCAGCCTATAAAGAGATTGAATTACGAGATAGGAGAATGCCATTTTCTTATCTTTCTACTGCTATTAATAATAATTCTGGAACTTCTTTTGTAACTTATAATTCTGATAGATTTATTAATTCTGGAATTTTTCAAGTCCAAGATGAATTAGTACAAGCTACTTCTTCTGGTATTAATGCTAATGGTACTCTTACTTTAGCTGGTAGAGGTTATCTTGGTTCAGCTGCATCATCATCACATCCTAAAGGAACTAAAGTTCAAGCAAAACCATTTGATCTTTTTACTAGAGGTTCAACTGGTGATAGAGCAACAGCTACAACTACAGGAGCAGCTGGTCGTGCAAAGACAGTAGGTGTTGCACGAACTAGAGCATTTGAAGTAGGTACAGCAGGAACAGAAATTGCTGTTGCTGGTACAAGTGGTTGGAGTAGTCATCCAATAAATTCAACATTCCATCATTATATTTTTGATGTTAGAATGTTATGTAAGGTTACATTAGGAACTGCAGCCAAATTAACTGCAACTAATTTTGTTACTAATGGTTCTAGAGTTAAAGGTTCAAAATCTGGTGCAACAGGAATTGTTTATATTGCACCTCAAGATAAAAAGTTTACAGATGATACTTGTGATTATCATTCTGGTGCTGGTTCTCCTGCAAATACTGAAATTGCAATGGATAGTACAGCAGGATTAGAAGTTGGTATGGGAGTAGATGTTACATCTGGAACAAATATTACAGATGGAACTTATATTACTAGTATAAAAAATGCAACAACTGTAGTTGTAAATCAAGCAACGGCCGCATCTGGGGCTGTCACAAATGGAACTTTAAGATTTGGAAATGCTTTAAATGCAGGAGATGGACAAAAATTAGATAAAGGAACAACTTTCCATCTTATTCAAACCACAGGAACTTTTCAAGCTGATGATGTTCTTACAAGTAGTAACTCTGCTGATTTTGCAACTAGTGGTGCATTAGGAGCTGCACCAACTTATTATACTATGGCAGATGCTCACTCCTTATATGGTGTAAATTCACAATCAAGAACATATTATTCTGACATCAAACCAATGGATGTTAAGAAACTAACTGGAACAGCTTCTACAGTTCAGAGTAATGCTCATGCTGCAGCAGGATATGCTGAAACTGCATTTGTTCTAGGTACTAATACACAATTTACATCTGATCTTAAAGTTGGTGATTTAATAGAAATGGAAGATAGTGGTGGTGTTACCAGAAGGCATGAAGTACAGCTTATAACAAGTGATACTAGATTACAAACAATAGAAACTTTTCCTACTGGATGTACTAGTTCAGTAGTTTCCAGAGTTCGTTCTAAAGTTGAAGAACAAGAAGAACTGGTAATGATTTCTAAACTTCCAAAACAAGCAGTTAAAACATTAAAGGCTGCAGAACTTAACAATAATGTAGATACAACTATAACAGTTCGTAGACAAAGAACATTTCAACTTGAAGGTGGTGCTGCTACATTTTCTATACCCGAAGGTGAATCTTTTATAGGATTTACTAATGACAATTATGTAATGTCTGTAGTTGTTGAGGCCTCATCTACACCAATATATCCAGCAGGAACAGTATTACATTTGTCAGAAACATCTTCAGATAAAGCATATGTTCAAGTGTCAGATGGAGGTTCATCTTTTGCAATAACTCTATCTGGTGGAAAAGATTCTACAGTTAAATTAACATATACAACAAAATTATCAACTGTAACTGAAAAATCAAAAACTTTGACTCCTAGTACACAACTTGCTATATCGGTAGCCTCAGGAGGAATCTATGGAACTAATTATCAAGACCAAGATATTTCTTTAAATAAGGCAGATATATTTAAAGTTCGTGCAATTTATAAATCTGCCAGTTCAAGTGTTGCAGCTGTTGCACCAGTTATAACATATAGTTCAAGTGGTGGTAATATACAATCTCAAGATATTTTTCAAGCAGGAGATAAGATAACAGGGAGTAATGGTGCTATTGCTAGAATAATTGATGGTGCGTTAGGAGCATCAACCGCATCTGCACAGCAAGCCTCTGTTGTATATCTTACAACAAAAGCATTTACAACTGGAACTACCATAACATCTCAAGAAAAAACATCTAATTCTGGAACATTAACAATTTCTGCGGTAACTGCTGGTGATGAAAATATTTTAAGTGATTATCAAGTTGATACTGGTATGAGAGATACTTATTATGATATTGGTAGTATTTCAAGGAAAGCAGGAGTTGCTCCACCAACTGGCAGATTGTTGATAGTGTATGATTTTTTTACACATGGTGCAGGAAATTATTTTAGTGTAGATTCATATCCAGTAGGTACTACAGCCACAAGTATAACTTATGATGAGATTCCAATGTACTCTGCACAGAGAGTTGATCCAGATGTTATCTCACCAACTGGTGAATATGATCTTAGAGACTCAGTAGATTTTAGACCTAGAGTTGGAGATTATGATGGAACAAATACAGTTAGTGCTACAAGGTCTATTACTCCAATATCATTTGTAAAACGAGATTTTAGTCTTGGTTCAGCATCAGTAGTAGATATTCCTAAAACAGATACCGCCTTTGAATGTTCTTTTAATTATTACTTACCACAAAACGGAGCATTATGGTTAGACTCTGAGGGAGAATTTAAAACAGTATTAGGTGCAGCTGCAGAGAATCCAGAAAATCCAAAACCTCTTGATGATGCAATGCAGATTGCAGAATTTAGATTGCCACCTTATACATTTTCACCACAAGATATTGGTATACGAAGGTTAAAGAATCGCAGATTTACCATGAGGGATATTGGTAAAATTAATGAGAGAGTTGAGAACTTGGAATATTATTCTCAACTGAATATGTTAGAGAAAGATACAGAGTCGTTCCAGATACAAGATGCAGATGGGCTTGACAGATTTAAGAATGGATTTATCGTAGATAACTTTACTGGACATAGTGTTGGTGATGGAATGCATCCAGATTATCAAAACTCTATGGATATGGCTAATGGTATTTTGAGGCCAGAATTTAAACATAGAATGTTGACTCTGGAAGAATCAGTATCTACAGATGCAGCTAGATCAACTGCTGGTTATCAAAAGACAGGGGATTTAATTACTTTACCTTATTCTGAAACTGAAATGGTTAATCAACCATATGCTTCCAGAATAGAAAATGTAAATCCATTTAACGTAATTGCATGGGTAGGTTCTATTGCACTTGACCCAGCTTCTGACATTTGGAAAGACACTAATAGAATGCCTAATCTTGTTATTAATCGTGAAGGTAACTATGATTCTTTTGTTGCACGAAACGGAGGTAGTGCAGTCAATACAGTTTGGAACGAATGGGAAACTTTCTGGTCAGGGGAGAAATCAAACTCTGTACAATGGAGGGATCGTTCATGGGCAACAGCTAGAAAACAACTTCCTTTCCGTAGAGTTATGGAAAGAACAGTTACAACTACTACATCTAAACAATCAAGACAAGGTGTTCGTACTGAAATCGTTCCAAGAATCGATTACGAATCTAAAGGGGATAAGGTAGTCAGTACAGAAATTCTTCCTTATTGCCGTGCAAGAGATGTCAATTTTACTTGTAAGGTTTTTAAGCCATTAACAAGACTATTTGCATTTTTTGATAACGTGGATGTTACACAATATTGTAAGCCAGTAGTTCCATATACTAATTATTATTCAACACTTAGTTCTAATGTAAGTGCAGGCGATACAGTAGTGACAGTAGCTTCTATTTCTTTGTTTAATTCTTCTAGTGGTTCTATTACTATAGATAATGAGGTTATTCCATATACAGGAACATCTGGAACTACTCAATTTACAGGATGTACTATAGGTGCAGACCATACTGCTGGTGTATTTGTTTATAAGACACCAGTTGCAGGAGATCCACTTATTACAGGAGCCACAGGAAAATGTGCAGGAGTCTATAGTATTCCAGATCCAAACACTTCAGGAAACCCTGCATTTAAAGTGGGAGAAAGAATATTCAGATTAACTTCAGATCAAGCAAATGGTGTTCTCTCAGGAGATACAGAAACCGCAGGAGAGGCAACCTATTTTGCAAAAGGACTTCTTGACAATATTCAAGAAACAATTATTGCAACTAGAAATGCGGATGTACATAAGGTTACTGTTAATGAAAGCAAGACAGTTAATAGTACAAGAGTTTCCGATAAACAAATCGGATGGTGGGATCCAGTCGCACAGTCATTTTTGATTGATGTTAAAGGTGGTGCATTTGTTACCTCAGTAAATTGTTATTTCCAATCAAAGTCAGCAACTGTTCCAGTTCAATGTCAAATGAGAACAATGAAAAATGGTTATCCTTCAACAGTTATTCTACCATTTGGAACTGCTTCAGTAGAACCAGAAGATGTTACAATTTCTGAAGATGCAACATCACCAACAAAATTTACATTCCCCTCACCAATATATCTACAACAAGATATTGAGTATTGTTTCGTAATCATGGCCAATACTCAGGATTATATGATTTGGTTATCACATATGGGAGATGTAGAAGTAGGTGGAACACGAACTATTTCAGATCAGCCTTATGCTGGTGTAATGTTCAAATCTCAAAATGCATCTACATGGTCAGCTGCACAAATGGAAGATTTAAAATTCAGTATTAATCGTGCAAGTTTTTCATTAACAGATGGTGTTTGTACATTACAGAATACAGAAATTCCTACAACTTCTTTAGGTCAATCTCCTATTATGACTGTTAAGGGAACTAAAAAAATTAAAGTAAGACATTTAAATCATGGTATGTACAGAACAGGCAATTATGTAAAAATAGATGGAATGGTAGATGCATCTGTTGCAACTTCTGGTTCAGCATATGATCTTAGTAAAGCAAATGGAACTTATACAATATCAGAAATGGGAATTGACCATTATATTTTAGATTTATCAACACTTTCTGGTTCTAATGCAGTAGACGGAGATTTTTCAGAATCAAAAGTTACTGGTGGTTCTGGTGTTACTGCAACAGAAAATTATATGATGGACACTACAAAATTAACTTTACAGTTAATGGAAATTGGTGGTACAGATGTAATTACTAAAATTAGAACAACTTCAGGAAGTAGTCCTTCTGGTGGAAGTCCAAGTTCAGGAGGTGCAGGAGTTCTTGGAAATACTAGCCAAGCATCTTTTAATCTTACTGCGGGATCTGCAGCTGTAGAAATTTCACCAAACGAAAATACGGATTTCACAGATCCTACTATGGTTTGCTCGGGAGTCAATGAACAAAATACTACATTGGCTGGTACAAAGTCTTTTCATGCATTATGTACAATGACTACACCAGTAGAAAATTTATCTCCTGTAATTGACACTCAAAGAATGGGATTGATTTGCATACAGAATAGATTGAATAATATTAAAGCAAATACTGATTATTATTCAACTGGTGTTTTAGGTGCAGATACAGTTTTTTCAGATGGATATGCACCATCTACTTATGCAGAAGGAGATAATAATGTTGCAGTATACATTACAAGAAAAGTTAGTTTAGCAAATGCATCAACTTCATTGAAAGTAATGTTTGATGCAATAGTATTCAACTCTGCGGCTATCGATGTATATTATAAAGTTTTAAGTTCTGATGATACAACACCTTTCGGGGATATAACTTGGACAGAAATGACAATCGATAAATCTGTTTCAGAGTCCATGAGTTATACAGATTTTAGAGAACGAACATATGAAGTTTCTGGATTGGAAGGATTTATTGCATTTTCAGTAAAATTAGTAATGAGAGGAACAAAATCTACAGAGCCACCATTTATTAAAGATTTTAGAGCTATAGCATTAGCATTATGAGTGAAGTAAAAGTAGAACATCATCCTGAGTTAAGAAGGGATGAATATAGTAAAGGAATTTCAAATGTTGATCACGCTGCATATAGTAATTATATGCAAGGTGCTCTTGCTCGAAAAGATAGAGCAAAAACTTTAGAGGAAAATACTAAAGAAATAAATAATTTAAAAGAAGATGTATCAGATATAAAAGATATGCTTCAACAACTATTAAGTAAACATGGCAACTAGAACTACAGAAGAAACCAATACCCTAGAACAATTTAGAGTAAATGTAAATGGGTTAGTAGATGATATAGGAAACGTAACTGTATCTAATGCTGGAGATCAGCTTGATACTGTTGCTACTACAGTTGTAGGTGCCATCAATGAAATTTTTAAAGGGTTTAAGTTATCATCACAAATTACTGGTGATGATTCTTATTACCTACAATCATCCGATGCCGAAACATTAACCTTACAAGGCGGAACTGGTGTACATGGAGATGCTGGTGGTGAGACAGAAACCACAAACATCGTTACAGATATTACAGCAGACGACACAATGTCATTTTTATTAAATGCCGATATAACAGGATTAGTATCTATGCAAAGTACAAATATATATCCAACAGCTGGAACTTCAGTATTATTTACTAACAATGCCGGTTCACCTACAAATTATTCAGTAAAATTTGTAAGTCCAGGCGATACACTTTTGGATTTTGGTTCTACACAAGGGTTTGCAGCTGCAATGGCAGTAGCACTAGGATGATTAAAAGATTATAAATATAATAAGAACTTTGGAGTAAACAATGGCCAATAATTTTTTTAATGCTGTCAAAAGAAATGTTTCAGCTGATAGCACACAACCAACAGAAGTATATAAAGCACCAGACACTAAAAAAGCAATTTTAATTGAATTGGATGTAGCAAATAAGAGTAGTTCTGGTGTTACAGTTACAGTAAGTATGTGTGATGAAAGTCAAAATGAAACACATAGTTTAACTGGAACAGTTACAAATGCAAATGCTCATACTCTTACTGTAACAACAGGAACAGGAACAGGAAAAGGAGAATTTACTACAACATCAAATGAAAATCATAATTTAATTGTAAATGATAGGGTAGTATTTGAAATAACTGGTGGTGGTTCTTCACCTAGTTTTACAGATGCAGCTTTACCACCAAGTGGTGATACTGCACTAAAAACTACTGGTGAGGGGGCATCTGGTTCTAGAATGTATTATGTACAATCAGTAACAACTTCAGCACCATATAAATTTACGATTGCAGAATCAGAATCAGCAACAACTGCATTAACTTTTGATAATGCAGGTTCAGGTGTAAGATTTGCCAAAGTACATTTAGCAGATATTGTTAGAGATGCACCAGTACCAGTAGGAGGTTCACTAAAGGTTATTTCTGGACAAAAATTAGTAATAGAATCACTACACGCAAGTGTAAATGATAAAATATTTGTAACTGCATCAGCTGCAAATGCAGTAGATTGTATTGCATCTGTATTACAAGATGTCTCATAAGGAAAATTAAATGTCTTATATTGGTAATCAATCAGAGAATAAAGTAAGTCCTGCAAGAATGCGGGAGTATGTAACTGGTGATGGGTCAGCAACAACTTTTGATCTATCACACGATATTCCAGGCTATGGTGCTGAGAATCTTATCGTTGTAGTCAATAATGTTATTCAAGAACCAGCAACTGCATACACGATTACTAATGATGCCAATGGTAGACCACGAAGATTAGACTTTGGTTCTGGAAACGTACTTGCAACTACTGATACTTGTTATGTGATTTACCAAGCTACAGGACAGATTTATCACACTCCCCCAGCAAACTCAGTTGGTTATTCACAACTTGAAGCCAATCTAAGGTCAGGTAGAGTTGACCAGTTTGTAGGAAGTGATGGTGCAAGTAGTAATACTGTATTCACACTTACCGAATCAGCATTGAACGTAAACAGTATTATGGTATATGTCAATGGTATATACCAAAGACCAACAACGAACTATACTGTTAGTACAACTGCATTGACCTTTACTGCATCTCTTGCAGATACAGATGAGGTTGATGTTCACCATATGTCAATAAGGTCAACAGTTTCCCACGTTGCTGATGGAAGCGTAACAAGTGCAAAGTTAGATGATAATATTACTATTACAGGAAATTTAACAGTCAACGGAGCAACAACTACAGTCAACAGTACAACAGTTTCCGTTGATGACAAAAATATGGAGTTGGCTGCAACAGCTTCCCCTTCAGACTCTACCGCAGATGGTGGGGGAATTACTCTGAAAGGAACTACAGATAAAACCATTGTTTGGGAGAATGACACAAACCAATGGAACGTAAACCAAAAATGGACAGAAAATGCAGGGTCATCATTTGCACATAGACCATTTACTGCACAATTAATATTAAGTTAAGGAGAAAATAAAATGGCTATACCAAGTGGATCAGGAACAGAGGTTCTTAAACGAGCATCTATTCATGCATTAAGTGATGCATGGTCGCCAATTATTACAGGAGTGGCAAATCATATTTATACAGTACTTAGTATTAGTGCTTGTAATAATAATGGTTCTACTGATACTGCTAATATGCGAATAGATATAAGTGCAGCTGGTTCAAATCAAATAGTAATTTTTACGGAACAATCAATCACAGCAAAAGCAACTTTTGTATGGAATGATAGATTAATTTTAACTGGAACAGATAAATTAGAAGTTTATAATACAGCTGGGAATATGGATTGGTTTATATCTTACATCGATCAAGATTGGACATAATAGGAGAATAATATGAGTGGAATAATTGCTTATCAGAGTGATAGTGGCAGAAGTGGTATTATTGGTTCTCCTGCAAATTTTTCAATGATATTAACGTCAACTCATGCTTTAGTACATGATAACTATACTCTTATAAAATTTGATACTGTCAAGTGGGATGTTGGTAATAATTTCAATAATACCAATACTGCTGTAAATGGTATGACATATGCTTTTGTTGCCCCAGTTACAGGCACATATTCTTTTACATGGCTACTTGGCATAGAAGGCGTAAATACAGGAAATACAAGACTCCTTCCTAGATTCGATCATAAAGATAGTGGTGGAACTGAATTGCGTGTGGTTTATTTCGATGTTAATGGGCCTGACCATATATTGGCCAGTAATATGGGTGGTGTTTGGGGACTCCCTGGCTCAACATCTGCAAAGATGCGTGGTGGAGATACCGCCTCATTAAGATGTTATCATTCGGGGGGATCTGCACCTAGTGCGGGGAATACTCATACTACATTTAACGGATGGTACACAGGGCCAGAAGGAAGATAATAATGGAGAAATTAAATGTCTGAAGGTTACATAGGATTAGCACCATCGTATGGTGTATTTCAGAAACAAGTTATTGCAGGAACAACTGCATCTACTTATGACTTGGATTTTGATGTAGTCCAATCGACACAAATTATGGTGTCGATAGATGGTATCGTTCAAGAACCAGATTGGGCATTTTCTATCGGTAGAAGTACTACTGGACAAATGCAGATTACCTTTGCAGAAGCTCTTACAGTAACAACTGCAACTGGAAATACTACTGCTGGTTCTAACAGTCTTACGAATGTAACAACTTCAGGTATCGTTGTAGGTCAGGGTATAACTGGAACTGGAATTCCTGCAAATACTCATGTACAAGCCATACCAACAACTGGTGCATCCAGTAATGGAACAATCACTCTTTCCAATAATGCCTCGGTTGCAGGAACAGGAACTACATTTACTTTCGGTGCAAGAATCTTCATAGTATATCTTGGAAAACAATTACTTACTCCATCAACTACTGATGATGATACAGTACCATTTTCAGAGCATTTCTCAGGAAACAATAGTACAACATTATTCAGTCTAGGAAGAACACCACCTAACCAATCAAGTATTATGGTATTCGTTGATGGTGTTTTTCAGAGGGGTTCTGGAAATGCATATACACTTTCGGGTGCATCTATTACATTCACAGGAGCTCCCCCTACTGGAACGAATAATATTACAGTACACTATGTTGCAACTCAGAACAACTCTGTGCCAACTGTCACGGATGGTTCAATTA
>VTLG01004565.1_pt1 | contig 18151 bp, 10 predicted proteins | sample 4694571 | NCBI WGS metagenome assembly VTLG01 (sample SAMN12604809, study PRJNA352737) | marine metagenome | biome: ENVO:00000447; feature: ENVO:00000209|ENVO:00000569|ENVO:01000036; material: ENVO:00002151; isolation source: viral sequences binned using virsorter ... | reverse complement strand
TCCAAGTATTTCAATTTGATGTTCTTTGTCCTCTGCGGCATCTTTTAATTTACCTAAGAGTCCTTTTTTCTTTTCTTCTGGCGGTTTTCCTTCCATTTATTTATTTTACCTTGTAGGAACTTCTGTAATTTCTTTTTTATATTTTCTATAATCGGCTGTGTAAAAGTTGTAGCGGCAACTGCTGTAACAGCTGCTATGCTAGTTGTAACTAATACTTCTGTCGATGGTATAGGTATTGGTGGTAAGGGTGGTATATTTAATTTTGGAGCTGGCGGTGTTTCAGTTTCTGTTGTTTTTGGTTTTACCCCTTTTTCATCTCGTAAATCGCTAGGAGGTACTACCATAGGAATATAATAAGGTACGTCAGCTGTAGGTAAAGGTATTTCTACCGTCTTAATCTTTTGAGTTGGCGGAAGTACTATTGTTGGTATCTCCATCTTCTCTGTTATTTATTTAAGACCAAGGTACGGAAGGTATAGAAAGAGGTACAGGAACTTGAGATTTTACATCTCTTTGCATAGTTCTGTAATCTACAGCAGTTATATATGATTTTAACCAAGTTTCAACTTGAGATTTTGTTAATGAATCATAGTTTGTAAAACTACCTTTTACAGGATTTGATATACCTCTACTACAAGATATTTTATATTCTTTCCCATCTTGTGTTCCGATATAATCAAAATCAATTAGAGTTACAACCTTTTCTAATTTATCTTTACTTTGATCTTCTAAAGGAAAATCATTAGGATAAGTAGCTGTTTGTACATTAGTAATGTTTATTTTAAAATCCATTTAATCACTCCATATGTATTTAACAAAAGTAATAACTTCTTGCATTGTACCACTGCCACTATTAGCAACAGTTAGTCGTAGATTATTACCGTCATAATCTAACGCATGAGAACCTCCAGCAAAGCCTCTGTAATCTCCTTCACCAAGACTTTCATCATAATTTGTCTCACCATGACCAACTGTTTGTTTAGAAGTACTTGCCCAATTAGCAAGACCATTTGATCTCATAACAAACGTACCACTATTAGTATTTTCACGACCAACTGTAAAAATTTCTACAAAAAGTTGTTTATTAGATCTAGGTGTAGCTATAGTTGCTGTTTCACTAGAACTTGCTGATATATCTCCAAAATCATATGAAGCAAATTCATGATATGAGTTTAATACTACACCAGTAAGTAATGCTTGACTAGCTTTTATACCATTAGTAAATGATGCTATGTTATTGGTATGTCCTGCTATCTGACTATTACCTTGGTACACATATCCTTTAAATACTTGTGGAGCTTGAGAAGTATCATTACCACCTAACATTATTAGAGGTGTTTGGGTAAGTGATAGCTTAGAAGCCGAATAATTACAAGCATAAAATTCAGTAGTTGAATTAGAGTTATCTACATCTCTTGTACAGTTTTCAAACTTACAAGATATAAATGTATTATGATTGCAGTCTGCACCTGAGCTTGCACCTGTAGCAGCTACTTTGATAGCTGTAGGTGTAGAGTTAGGACTTGTTAAATCATTTACCCCTTCAAAATCTATCTCAAAAAAAGTATTTGTATCTCCGTCTTTAATTTCTACACCAGTATTTGAATTTGTATGACCAATACGAATATTTTGAAATTTATTACGATTAACTCCAGAAGCAGATGATGTTGAGTTTGTAGAAGTATCTAAAAGAATACCAGTAGTACAATTATATAAATGACTGTCTTTAAACATATTATACCAACAACCACTATCACCACTTACATCTGGTCCAGTAGCGTATACTGTACCAAATTCACAGCCTTTTATATATAAATTGCTAATTACGTTATATGTTTGCCAAACAACTGTAGACGTTTGAGTTCTAGATTCTGGAACAAGTCCTATACCTATAATTTCAGTTTTACTATTTCCATCAATAGTTAGGTTTTCAACTCTACAATGACTATCAGAAAGTCTGATAACATACATATCATTTTCACCAGCCTTTAATACAGTTGAATGACCAGCACCAATTATATTTATATGATTGGCAGTACCGTTTGCACTTTTAAATGGTATTAATAATCCGTTTTTTTTATAAATAGCATGACTAGAATCATCTGTACTGGCTGCTCCATTAATTTTATATTCTCCTTCTGGAATATATACTGTTCCACCTGTAGCTTGAGCTGCTGTAATTGTAGCTTGTATAGCAGCACGGTCATCTGTCGAACCATCTCCTGTAGCACCAAAATCTTTAACAGAATAAATCTCTGAAAGTGTATTATTAAGAGTTCTATGAACTGCTCCGGTGCCCGATTGAAGTATTTTTATTTGTGTTAATGCCATAATTAAGTTTTAAGATGGTTTTGTCATATTAAGATGTAGGTTTATCTGCTATTAGTTTTGCTTTCCACGCAGCTTTAATATCTGTAGTCCAAGCTGCTGTGCATATTGCTGATACTTCTGCCGGTTCTTTTGATATATCTGTGTCTACAAGATTATCGGAAGCATCAAGTGTTCCGGGATGTAACACATATCTTTCAAAAGTTCTTGTTAGTTCTGTGCCATCTTTTTTAATGACTGTTGCTTTACGGACTTGCACCGCTTTGTATTGACCGACAACTTCTATCTTGTCGTATTCTATTGATTCGGCTAATGCCATTAGGATTAATCTCCGATTAAAACAGGTTTAGGCTTAGTTTTAAGACATAGCTCGGTCTAAAATAAATTTTTATACCCGATAAAAACCTGAAAATGATACTTGTCTATTATTTGTATCAAAGCTAGTTGAGTTTGCAGCAACTGCATCACCAGCAGAAGTTATAGCTTGAATATCTGTAGCATTTCCTACAACTTTCCATGTATGTGTTGTTCCAAAATTACCAGTTGAGTAATTAAAAAACATACCACCAGCTTGGTTACTATCATTAACTGCAGTAAAAGGTAAGCCACCAAATTTAAATCCTCCACTATCAAAAGTAGCAGATGATATATTTATATGAAATGTAAAGTAAACTATCCTACCAATTTTTGTATAATGACCAGAACGTGAGTTATACGCTACTTGACCAGCAGAAAGTCCAGCTGTTATGGCAGGTGTAAAAGTTCCTTCTTCATAGTCGTTAAGTGCGTTGGCTGCTGCGGTGTCTGTACCAAATAAAAGTCCATTATTAGTTATACTTAATCTCTGTGCTGGACTAGATCCTGTTACAAAACGAATAGTTCGATCTTGATTAGATCTACTTTGAAGAATTAAATCTCCAGCGATCGTATCACCACTAACACCATCTCCAGAATAAATATATGCTCCACTTTCGCTAGTTACAAAACTAGATCTACCATCCATTCCAAAGCTAATTCTGCCATCAGCAGGAACAATTGAAACAACATTTGCATCATTAAGAGTTCCACTTGAACCAAAATGTGTATTTCCAGACTCATCAATTCTTAAACGTTCTGTAGCATTTGTGAAAAATGCCATTGGTGAGTTTTCATAATTTACTAAAACTGCTTGTGCTGGATCACTAGCATTGATACCTATTTCAAAACCATCACTAGCACCTTCGCCTGTTGTGCCATTAGAAAATTTTGTTCTTACGTTTGTTGTGTTTGAAGAGTTATGACAATGAACAGTTCTATCAGGAGATTCTGTCCCGATTCCAATATTCCCAGAAGAATCTATAGTAAGCCTAGACGCATCGGCATTTGTGTGATCTTTAATTGAAAAAAGACCACCGTTAACGTCAATTTTAAAATCGCTGTCGGCATCACTATCTAAAAAAGTAATATTTGGATTAGCATTTGTTATTGAAATATTTGACGTAAAAGCTGGAGCTATCTTTGAACCAGCTATCGCTGCACTAGCGTTTATATCGGCATTTACAATAGATCCATCTGTTATCTTGGCAGAGTTTACTGCACCATCTGCAATCTTAGCTTGCTCTACTGCACCACTTGCAATCTTAGCGGCTGTTACTGTACCGTCTCCCGGTGTAGGAATACTTACAGCAGAACCACATTGTATAATAAAACAAGTAGAACCAGTTGCAGGTGCAGTACAAAATCTAATAGTATCTGTATCTGTTAAATAAAAACCTTCCTCACTAGCACTATAAGAACCAGTATTAGGTTTTTGAATAACACCATTTAAACTAACAATAAGTTGATTAATATTAGTTACACTAGCTGCACTACCACTATTAGTAGTCTCTTTAAGGTCAAAGCTTGTATCACTTCCATCAAATGTAGCTGCTGTAGTTGTACCAGCATCAACAGGAACTAGGAATTTAAAGTCTCCAGTAGAGGTTACCTCTGTCCATGCTCCAGCTGTAGCATCATACACCTTCATTTTATTAGCATTCGTATCAAATACTAAATCACCGTCATCATTATTAGAGGAAGGTTCACCAGCATGTATACGATAACGAGCATTAAAATCATTTATATCATCAGAAAGTTGTTTAACATCGGTCTCAGCTGCTAATATTTTATGGTAATTATATGTTTGACTAGATCCAGTAGATGAAACCATTAGACCTACACCCGAGGCTAAAGTTTCTCCATATAGACTAGATGGGAAATTATTAATTGTTACGTTATCTGATCCGTTACCTGCCGTCCTTGCAGTAGTAGATACACCACTACCATTAACAACAATTCCAGCTGCATCAGAAATACTGATTACAACACCAGAAGCTGGTTGAGATGTTGGGAAGTTATCTTCATCTGCTATAACTTCTAATCCACCAATAGGTGCTATCTGTGCAGCTACATAGTCTACCACAGCTCCAGAAGTTGGAATGTGTGAATCGCTATCAGATATAGTTGTTTGTTCACAACCGATCTTGCCTATAGTAATAGCATCATTAGCAATCTTATCTGTAGTTACGTTTGCATCTGTAATTTTAGATGTGGTGACAGAGTTAGAAGCAAGTTTTGCATCTGTAACTTGAGTATTAGCTATATGAGCTGTGTCAATAGATCCGTCTACATAATGTTCAGAATCTATACTGTCATCAGCTATCTTTGCATTAGTTACCGCATCAGCTGCAATTTTAACTGTGGTAACTTGAAGATCTGCTATGTGAGCTGTATCTATACTACCATCTGTGTAATGCTCAGAATTTATAGCATCGTCTGCTATTTTAGCACCTGTTACTGCATCAGCACCAAGAGCTGTAGTATTTACAGAACCTGCTGCATAATGTTCAGCATCAATAGAGTCAGCTGCTAAATGCTCAGAATCTACAGCGTCATCGGCTATCTTAGCTCCAGTAATTGCATCTGCTGCTATCTTATCTGTAGTTACATTTAAGTCTGAAATCTTAACTGTCGTAATTGCATTTGATGATATTTTTGCACTATTAATTGCACCGTCTTGTATTTTTACTTGAGTTATAGCAGAGTCTGGTATTTTAGCTGTAACAACTGCGTTGTTCTGTATTTTTGCATCTGTAACAGCCGAATCTGCTATCTTAGCTGTCGTAATTGCTGAGCTTGGTATCTTAGCTGAAACAACTGCGTTGTTCTGTATTTTTGCATCTGTAATTGCCGAGTCTGCTATATGAGCATTATCAATAGATGCATCAACGTAATGTTCGGAGTTTATTTGATCATCACCAATTTTAGCTCCTGTTATAGCATCTGCTGCTATCATTGTAGTTGCTACAGTTCCTGTATCACCTGTGGTTACTACCGTACCTGTGACATTAGGTAAGGTAATAGTCCTATCAGCTGTAGGATCAGTAACGGTAAGAGTAGTTTCATGAGCATTATCTGTTGCACCTTCAAATATAATTGTTTGATCTTCACCCATTGTTAGGTGACCTGTCATCGTCCCGCCTTGTGCTGATAATTTGTTTTGATCAAATTCCAAGGCTTTACGCATAACTTGCAACTGATTATTAGTTAAATCACTAGCAGTTACCGCAGATCCAGCGGTATAAGGAGCTTTAAGAGTAGGTGCTCCTAAATCTGTATCTGGATATAGAGACAAAGTTCCACTTGATAAATTACCTCCACCAACATGGATTGTTTTGTCTGTTAAATTTACGCTATATTGGGTGTTATCGGATGGTGAGCTATTATAAGTTAAAAGCGTGCCGTCTAATTTGACTTTAACTTCAGATTCTTTGAATGTCTCAAAACTACCTGAATAGCTATATGTATTGGCTTGACTATTGTGTAAGTCGTCGTAAGCTCTTGTTAATGTTGTTATGTGTGCCATTTAGTTAATTAATTCAAGTGTTTCATTCAATGCTTTAGAATCTTGACTAGCAGCAGCATCATTAATTTGATCTTTAAGCTGACCGGCTTCTTTAATTCTGCTATAAGTACTTAAACGAGATTCAACTCTTTTCATAGATCTTCTTAATAAAGACTCAACTCTAGACTCAATTCGTGAATATGTTTCTAAAATGTCTGAATTAAGACCTGTTCTACGATGATATCTCATTACATTTACTAATCCTTTGATTCTTTGACCGTCCTTTGTAACGTAACGTACGTCAGCAGCATCTTTCATTATATCTTGCAGTTCTTTTTTAAAATAACCATCTTCTCCCATTAAAGCTTTTAATTCAGATTTTTCTGAACTAGTATATGCAATTCCATTAGATGCTACGTTAAATTGTGGTAACATATCAAATTCAATATCTATAAGAAATTGACCTTCTGGACTTGGAGAAGCTGTGCCACCAAAACCAAATATAGTTTTAGCACTTCTAGCTATAATAGAATCTCCTGCTTTGTTAATTGGTTTACCATCAACAAAATTAATTAAAGGTGCTTGTGCTCCAGCTGGATCAAAAATATCTAACCAATTATTTTTATTTCTTTGCAGTTCTCGAACATCATCATTTTTAACTTCTCTAAGCATTCCAAATAAATTCTTACCTAATTCATTTCTAAAACTAGCTCCGGGAAATAAAACGTTTTCCATAGTAGTTCTCCACCTACCTATAGCAGCCGCATTTCCACTTATTATATCAAATAAAGGTTCTATAGATCCTAATAAAGATTGATCAGTAATAGCTGCACCTAAAATGAAACCCATTTTCTTTTCCATTTTTTCAAAGGTAGATGTACCTATACTATCAAAATTATCTCCTATAGTTACAGTTAAAGCTAACCAATCTCCTAATGGTCCTAACGCTTCGTAGCTATGCCATTTACCATCAAATCCTTGAATAGTCTTTCTTTCCCAACCTTGGTCATTTCTAACCTTTTGAACTCGTGGGTCCCAATGACCATAACCTCTGATACGTCCTTGAGCCATTAGCATACCAGCTCCTATAACAGCTACGTTTCCTATAGCTGCACGACCTTGTACTATATTTCTAAGATGGTTCCATTTTGCGTTGACAATTTCAGGAGCATCTGATTTAACATATCTATTACGTTTTTTTAAACTAGCAATTTTTTCTGCCATGGTAAATTCGTTTGATGCTTTCGTACCAAAAGGTCCCATAAATTCAGAATATTCACTAGCAAAATTAAGTCCAATATTTCCAAATTCTTTAGTTCCAATTCTAGGTGAGTACTTTCCAAACATATTCAAAACGTTAATTTGAGTACGAGGAAACCACATTATACTTCTTAATATAGGAACTTTCTGTAATAGAGGATTTAAACCTTTAGTTAACGGTGAATCTAAGTTTAAAGCAATTTCTCCTCTTGCATAATCAACAGCATCTGATTTAATAAAACCATCAGCATCTCTATTTTTTTTATATAAATTCTGCCATAACTCTTGAAATTCTGAATCTGCCCATTTACCATCAGGATATTTCATTAATAACTCATCAAATGCTTGTGCTTTATCCATAGCAATTTTTTGAGTTGCTTGAGTAAAACCGTCAAGTCCTGTCATAGCATTGGGACCAAATCTTAACCAAGGATGGTTAGCAAGTGCTTCCAATTCTTCTCCCCATGCTTGTATAGTTTGAGGACCATATTCACCTTTTTTAGCTGCAGCGTTAGCAATTTCCTGATTTAATTTTTTACCTGTAACAAATGTATCAAAATCTTTTCTTGTAAAATCTCGTAAACTTTGTGGATCTACCGCAGCTTTTCTGAACATTTTACCCATGTATTTAAATCCATTTTGAAATGTATCAGTAAAACCAAAGTACATATGTGATGCTCTTCTTAATTGTTGAACATCTCCACTCCTTAACGCTCCATAAAAGACACTAACTGGTTCAGATATAAAACCTCCAAAGTTACCATACATTGCTCTTACAGGCGTACCTAGAGCTGATAGCATACTATTAAATACATTACCCATTAATTGCTTATAAACATAAGATGGGATTTCTGGAGTTGTATCTATAAAAGCTTTATTAAATGTACCAAAAGTATTTTGAATATAATGGTTTAAATCCTTGACAGTACGTACATGACCGTCTGACATTTCATAAGACAGTCTTACTGCTTCTGCAAATTCAGGAGAAGCTTCTTGTATTCCTTCTAAATAAGCACGTAGTTGTTTTGCTTCTGGTATAATTTTAGTTAACTTATTAGTGTATTTACTATCTAACTGATCTATATATCTAAACGCATTTGCAGGGTCTGCTTGTATTTGAACTAAAAGATCTTTTCTTCCTTTAAAATTAAAATCATGTAATTTAGATTCAATATCAAATAATTCAATTCTATCTACAAGTAATTCATTAGCTCTACCTACAGCCTGAGTATCTTTACCTAATCTAGCACCTTCAGAAATATCAGCAATTTGACCTGCTTCAGATGTTAAAAAATAAGCAGTTGCTTTGTCAGTATTAATATCTGACCACATTCCTAACATCTGTTTTTGAGATTTATTAAGAGCATTCATACCTACTTTATTTAATTTAGAAGTAGTATCTCTAAAAGTATCTAAAATTCTAAGTAAATCACCTCTAGCTAACGTAGGATCAGATATAATTTCTGCAAGTATTGTACCTTCTTGATCTATAGTTTTCCAAGGCATAACTGAACCATCAGGTAACTTAACAGAATACTTACCACCTTTAATTAAATCATCTCTTAAAGACTTAATTAAGGTACGGTTAGCTATGATATCTTCATCTAAACCAGCTTTACGAAAACCTTCAGTTATTAGATTTCCTAATCTTCCGAAAGTTGTATTAGTATTAGTTGCTATTTGAGCTTGATCTTTAGCTGCTCCAAGAATACCATCAAAAGATTTAGGAATCACACCTTCTTGAGCATTATCAGAAAATTTATGTATACCAACTGTAGGTTTATTAACATCTAGTTTATTAGAATTTTGATAATATTCTGTTAAAGAATTAAGTTCTCTTTCATACTTAGCTTCACCTCTTAATAAATTATCTGTAGTTGCATCTGCTTCATCAAATACTTTTACGTCTAATGGATCTATAACTAAGTCATCTAATTTTTTAGATTTCTTACCAGCTTCAGTTAAAAATTCTGTACCAACTTTTTTGACTCCTCTGGAGGCTTTAAACATATTAACAAACGTTTCTGCAACATTACCAAAGAAACCAAGTCTTTGACCTTCTAAAACATTAGCTCTATGTTTAGCGTCTGGACTTAATTTATCTGAAGTCCATGCTTCTGGAATTAATTGATGACCCCACCATTTACCACGTTTCCATGATGTAGCTAAGGTATCATTCAAGCTATTTTGTTTACCTACAGCGTCTACAAATCCACCTACACCTTGATCTAAACCAACTTTAGCAAATGTTTGGAAAGCTTTATTATTTCCTAAGCGATATAACCAAGGAGCATATTTAGAAGCTATGGCAGATTTATGAATTGCTCCAGCTCCAGAAAAAGCCTTTTCTCTAAGAATTAAAAAAGGTACCACTAAAGAACTAATTTCTCTCATTGCTTGAGAACCTTCATCTTCAAATTTAGGTATCTTAGGAATATCTCCAATTTTTAAAGGTTGGCGGATTTTTTGAGTACCCCAATTTGTTAAGTCGGTCATCCAATCAAGTACACCTGCAGCAGGTGACATCATTCTGTCTTGATCTAAAAGTGGTGAATAACCTTTAGCAAAATCAAGAGCACTCATTTTTTTATTATCTTGTTCTTTCTTATAATTAGCGTAGGATGTACCGTGGTACTCTAACGCCCATTTATCTGCTGCCGCATCCTTTTCAGGACCGTCAGGTAATTTTCGCCATGCATAGAATGCATCGTTTCTTGCTTTTCTTGTAGCATAATTATCAACCTTCTTAGTAGGAGGAGCTAGTGCTATTTCCGTAGAAGTAGTTGCTTCAGCAGTATTATCAATGTTCTGATCTGAGACAGCATTTACAGTATCTGAAATGACATTTGTAACTGCTGTTGGATCTATATCTAAATTCTGCACTTCTCCAATAATTGATTGATCTATACCCTCGTAAGGATTAGCCATAATTAATTGTCTGTGTTTAATGATTCGTCAATAATATCAGTTCCGGATATTTCTAAATTTTGATCTGAACCGAAAGTTTCCGATATACTTATTTCATCTTCGGGTGTTTCAGTTTGCCATATTTTTGCAAGTTTTTGCATTATTTTATTTAAATTATCTTGACCTTTAGTAGCTTGCAAACTATCTACTACAGGTAAATAATCTATATCACCTGATGTAGTATAGGCATTAAACCCAAAATCTGGTGACATAACCATACTGGATATGGCTTCTTCATTTAAGTTTGTTTTAACTGCTTCTATAAATAAATCTGCACCACCGGGTTGAAAATCGTTAAAAACTTTAGGATCAAGACTCATAGCGATACCTGAATAAAATCCTATTAGAGCTTTTCCAGATTCAGCATTATCTATCCATTCACCATCTTCATCCAGACTAGAAGCAAAAGTTTCATAGTTAGTAGCTATTCCTTGTACAAATTGTTCACCATGTTCTTGAAATGTGTTTATTAAAGAAGCACTTGACAAATTACTATATTGAGTAATTGTAGCTGGTATATGTTCTGAAGTATATTGACCATCATTTATATTACCTAATAATCTTTTTCTCATAGCAGAAGGTAAAGTGCTAACTTCTTTTTCATTTAGAAATTTAGCATATTCAGGTTTTAATTCTTTTTTACCATTTGCTGTTTGACGATAATTAATAAATTCAGCTGTAGTTAATCCCTCAGCTGCTGCTAGATCAACAAGCTTATCAGGTATATAACCTATATCATCTAACATTTTATTATAATCAATTTCTCTATTTTGGAATACAGCTTTTTCTTCAGGTATAATTAAGTTAGTATTTGTAAATTTAGCTTCAGGATCTCTTTTAACCCATGTTGTTACTTCATTTCCAAAAAGAGGATCTATAGTTGTAACAGCTTCTAATTCTTTTTTATCTTCTTTAGATATAGTTGAGGGACCTTTAAACTCAATTTCAGGAAGCATATTAGGAAAATATCCAAGATTATCTTCTACAAATAATTTAGATCTTTTTTCATTAAATTCTTCTAATTCTTTGCCTTCAAGAAGTTTAGCTTCCTCGTCCCATTGATCATATGGAAAATTAATCTTAGCTTCATTATCTTTAATCCATGCTTGAGTTTCTTTCCATATTTGAGAATTACGTACTGTTGGATTATCTCGTTTTAATCTGACAGCATAACCTTCAATAAGATGCCATTTCTCTTCAGCAGATGGATTGTTATATTCCCAAACTGATAAACCATTAACATCTTTAGCTTCTGAAGCATAGTTTTTCTTTTCTCCTTTTAGAGAATTTTCTAATTCTTTATAGAATTTATCTTCATCTTTTAAAGCTTTAGTTAAGATAGAACTTTTTTTTACACGTATATCTTCACTTTTAATTAATTCACTTAATTTTAAACCTTCAGTAGATTCATTATAAGTTTTTAAAATTTCTGAAGCTCTATTATTAGCTTGTTCTTTAGTTAGCTTAGAATCCATTAAAGCATCTATTTCAGAAAAGTCAAAATCTCCAGTACCTTCAGCATTTAATTCTTCTAATGCAGAACGTGCTAATTGAAGATCTGATTCAGATGTAAACGTATCGTTGTTAAAGTTTTCTATAAACTTTTCTGCAGCATCTTCTAATGCAAAATCTGCTTTAGCTTGTTCTCGTTCACCTCTGTTCTTCCAGACCTCCATAGCTTTACGATGCCATTTACCACCTTCTCCCCATTCTAAAAATCTATGTTCACCTAATTTTTTTTCTTTACCATCAATAGTTAAGGTAGTATTTTGACCTATTGAAAGAATGTCATCAGGACCTAATTTTTCTGCATCAATCATCTGTGGTAAAATCTTGTCATTTAATCTTTTCCAAGCTCCAGCATAATTTAATGGTTTACCTTTTGAATCATAACCAGCTTTTACGGAAGTTAATAAATCGTTAAATGATTGACTAGTTTTTAAATTAGCAAATTGTTTAGTTGCTTCTACAATTTCAAATTCAGATAATTCTATTTTATAAGCTGTTTTTAATTCTTCAAGAGCAGCTTGACGAGATTCCATAATACCTTTCATGAAACCACTTCCACCTCTTTCAGTAGGTAAAAATAAAAACTCTCTACTATATCTTTGTATGTCGTGTAGTTTTAAATATTCTCTAGTTAAATAATTATGAGCTGCGACTTTTTGTTTATAAGTTAAATTAGGATCATTAACTTGTAGTTTTACTGTTTGACCATCAATGGTTGCAAAGAAAATATCGGTATTATTTAGTAATTCACTATTTACCCAAGCACCATATCTTTCTTTTCTATTATGAAGAAAATTTAATTCTGCTATTCTGGGAAGTTTTCCAGTCTTCTGTTGAAATTCACTTTTAATATCACTTAACTCACCACCAGTTTTTTCCTCAACTTCTATCCCTACATCACTCATTTTATTTTGATTAGCAGCATTAAGTTTAAAAGCTTCTTCAGCGAGTTTTGCGTCTTCAGACTGTTGCCATGCTTCTGCTTCTGTTTCCCAAGAGTCTATTATCCATTCATTTTCTCTATCTTTTTTTCTGTTAGCTGCAATCTTTTCAACTAGGTTAGCTCCTAGTTGTCCAGCTAATACTAACAGTTCAGCTTGTTTTTGTAGTCTAGCCGATTCAAATCTAGCTTCATCAGCGTTATAGGTTTTTATTTGCTGAGTAACTAATCTATTATTTTGCCTTAGATTGGCGATGTTTTGTTCAAATGTTGACATGATTAAGAGATGTATAAAGAACTTCCAGTATTTAAATACGAGGCAGAAGCATTTCCACTATTACTATACATATTAACTTGTCCTCCTCCTCCAAAAGCTCCTACAGCTGAACTAGCAATACCTAACATCATCCCAAGTGGACTAGGCATACCTTCTAAAGTTGGAGGTCTAGGTGTAAATCCATGAACAGGTGATCTCCATGTTTTTTGGAATGCAGCTCTACGTCTACGGTTAGCATCATTTCTAATGATTTCTTTTTGTAATATAGATTTATCTTTTGCCATCATTAATTCTCGTTGAGATTTAGTAAGAGCCATACCTATTTTACGTATAGGTTCATTAGCTAAACGAGAAGCTGTTACACCAGTTTGAGTACCAGCGTATTCTTTTCTATATAACTCTTGTAAAGCTTCTACATTATAATTAGCATGCTTATCTCGAGCTTGTTCTATAGCCAGATCTTGTTGTCTCCAAAGTTCAGAGGCTTGTTGGAAAAGATTATCATAAGCAATTTGAGTATCTTGCTGTTGATTTTTCCATTGAACATCAGAAAGAATAGCATCATTATAATATGCTATATTATCTTGTCTAAAGTTTAAGAGTCTAGCTCTGTTACGTGCCTTAGCTGCGGCACGTTGTGACATATAGCCACCTACTTGTCCGGCTGCTGAGAGTCCGAATTGGGCGACTGCGGGATTACACATTTACAAAATTCAATAAAGGTTAGTTGGTTAGGACCATACTTAAGTTCCCTTAAGAATTTAAATCCTAAAAATTGTAATAATTTTAGATGGACGGTGTTACGTTTGTCGACGATATTCCATAGTAACGGTTCCGTTCTACTGTCAACAAACTGTTTAGCTTGTCTAGCAAAGGTATGTGGATATTTTTCAACTACAGGTGTGCATAGCATCCAAATTAATCCGCCTTGTTGTACTCCGGCTATTCCGGCAGTCTTGCCGTTAGGAGCTGTAAAGTATACTGTATCGCCGTTTAAAGCGTCTCTAGGGATTGAAATCAAAGGATTCTCCCCATGACCTTCATAGACCTCTCTGAAGTCGTCAGGACGTAAATGGAAGGCTACTTCAGTAGCAGCCTCCTGTGTAATTGGATGGATGTATTTACTCATTTAATGTGTGTGTTAATTTATCTAAGGTATCTTGCATCCAAGATTCCCAAGGATTACCTAAGGGTAGATTCATACCTTTATACATGCGGTTCTTTTTTAACCATTGCATGTATATACGTACTTCTTGTTCGGTAAGGGTGAGGTTATACACGTTGATAGAATTTAGGGTTATAATCTCCTTCCCAAGTCATTGAGTTTAATATAGCTGGGGAGGGGTGAGTTGAGTTAAGGTGTACGCTAAGATTAGTATTTCTTTCGTACACAGGTATAGTATGTATATATTCTTCTGCTACGCTTAAGGTGTTAGATAAATAGGAATCCCATTCAATAGATTCATATGTGTTATTATAATCTGTTCTACCTCTACGTTTAAGCGTAACGTCAATAAGACCTACAGCTCCAAACGAAAAGTTTAATCTATGTACAATTAATGAACCTCTGGTTTCAGATTTAATCTGTTCTCCAGTTGCCTGTGTAACATATATTGTAGGGAGTTCTACTTCAAATTCATAAAGATAACCTAAGATAATATCTAATCCGGACCAATCACCATCCCATTCTATGTTACTACCATTTACCGTAGCTTTACTAAAACGACCAACATTATTACCAGCTGTTTTACAGAATACAGCAAGTTGTCCTGAGTTATCATAACCTGTAGGTTTGGTAAAACTGGTTTTATTTGTATTAGCAGTATAAGTTAAAGAGCCTGAACTAATTGATGATTTAGTATCTAAGTGTATAAGGTATTCTTTAGGAGCTGTACCAACCAGTAAAGTGTCAGTAGCTTTTTTAATATCAAAGGATTGTAAGGTATAGACACTTCCATTTTTTAATACAGCATAGTAAACATCATCCATCATACAATGAAAGGTTACAGTACCGGGAAGTTCCCATCTACACCAAGCTGATTGAATTCTTTGGTCACCTTGTGTATAGTATTTATAACCCCAGACTTCATTTTTATCTTCTGACCCAAACAATACCATCTGGTTTTCAGTAGATTCAGCTACTAATGTTATATCATCTGGAAATAATTTAGATATAACTTTAGTTTGTTCTAATACTTGAGGTTCACCATTTCTTTGTACACCAGCCATTTCATGGAATCTAGTACGTTTAGCTGTGCTGTTTAACCAACCTGCCGTCGTACCCATATTAAATGGTTTAGTTTTTTCATTAAATGCATAGGAAGATAAGTAAGCAACAATAGCTGTTTCAGGTGTTAATTGTGCTTCATCTGTTTTTAATAAAAACTGTTGAGATGCACTAAACATTAAAAGACCTGCGTTAACTTCTATAGCATCAAACAAATCTGTTGGATATGTAGATGTAGATTGTAAATCAATAGGGTCAGCGTTAGCAATAGTAAAAGCAGTTTTTGCCCAGAAATTATGGAAGTCATTCACCCTAGATAAGATAACATTTTCTCCACTTAACATTCCTATTCTATTTCTAAAGAAAAATATTTTGTTAATTTTTTCTCCAACAAATGATGGTTTTGGATTAGTAAGATCGTCTCCTACTTCTCTATCATCCCATGGTGGATAAGAAAATCTAAATGCACCATTAGAATAAGTTTGAGATGACCCACCATTAATAGCAAAAGTTCCCGGTAAGACTCGTTTCATTTGAATAGGCATAGTAGCCGTATCAAATTTAATTTCAAGTTCAGGAGCTGGACATTCTTCCCATACACCTTCACCAAAACGGTTAGGTGTATATGACATAGCAGTACCTGCACTAATAGTACCGGACGCAGAATCAGTTACTGTAAAAGTATTAGTAGTTACATTAGCTACAGTATACCATCCGTCTGTACCTGCACCACTTGTAAAGTCTGCAATAATAGTATCACCATTAGATAAACCATGACCATTAGAAGTTACAGTTATAGTTGTCCCTGATCTAGCATAAGTAGCAGTTACTGAGTTATCAATTGATATATTATTAACTCTAAATTTTAAATAAAAGTCATCTTGATCTTCACCACTATTTATAACTTGAACTATATATCCATGTCTACAAGTTTTAGGTAAATCTTCAGCTGAGTTAGCTGTAGAAGTAATGATATCCATTAACTGTGATTCACTTGTTGTTACATTAAAAGGTGTATCACGATGTATATGTAATCCATTACCAGCTTGTGTGACTGTTAAACCATGACCACTAATAGCCTCTATTGCATTTTTCATACCTGCTAATATACTTTCAGCAGAAACATTTTCTAATGCGTTTGATGCTGTAGGTTCTGGTCTTACCAAAGCTACATTAGCTCTTGATGTAATAGCTACATGAGACTTAACTTTAATTTGAGTTTCTAAACCTTTATTAGATACATAGGTATGTGTGTCATTTGTAGACCAACCTTCACCACCAAATAGTAAAGTAGGATGAGGTTGATAGGAATCATCGTAAGCATTGTTAGTAGAATCTACTTGAGGTACTGGAGTACAACGTACATCCATTTCATACCTAAGGTTACTTTTACCTGTACCACCTTGACTATATGGTGTACCTGAATTAGTTGCGGTAGGACTTACAGTATGCTTAGACATACCTTCACATTTACCATCGTTACTATAGTTAGATATACCAGAAGTATCTACATCTTCTTCAGCTTCAATAGCGGTAGCACGATTATAAGTAACGGTACTATGATTTTTAGGATCAAATATATCTAATGAATATTGTTTACCATACGTAATAGTACGTAAAGATATAAATGCTTCATTAACCAAAGCAGGAGATTTATCAGCTGAACCAGTTTTCATTGCTACAGTTTTAGTTCTGTTAGCAAAGAATGTAGTTTGGTTAATAGTTAAGGGTTGAATTTCTTCTGAATTTGTATGAACTAAATATGAAGCTAAATTAGTACCGTCAACGTCTGCATAGTCTACTGGTATAAGTGCTCCATCACTACATCTCCAAACGTTAACTACTCCATTTGTAGCTACTTGTCCTATATATTGTTCGTCTTGTTCTGTATAAATTGGAAACCATTTACCACCTGTACCTGCTGTACTAGGTGAGATAGCTGCTATCAGATCACTTCCGGGTCGTTTAATACATCCACGGGTAATATCTGGTATAGCATTTTTAAGGTCAACTACTTGTCCGGGAACTTTAAGTTCATCTGGTAATTCAGATATACCGGATTTATAGTTACCTATTTGTTGTGTAATACTAGCCATTAACGTCTTAATGCTCTATAAGGTTTATAAGATTGATATGCAGATTCATCAGGCCAACCCATAAAGTTATGATCACCTTGATTACATTCATATTCAACACAAGAAGCTCGTGCTTGTGTTTCAAATACACCTAACATTTGTTGTAATTGAGGGTTAGCAACTAATTGTACGGCTGCTCTACCGGCTGCTTTGTAAGTAATATACCTTTGAAAAGGTGCAGGAATATCTTCAAATTTATATAATTTAATTATATTTACATGAAAATAATCATCGTCTGGATATTCAAAAGTATGATTAACTTTATCATATATTTTCCAGAGACCGTCTGAGTCTTTTCTTCTTACAAAGTTTCTAGTTTTATCCCATTCATCTTCATTATCTATTCTAATATAGGAAGAATCTATAACAATTTTATTGTCAGATCCTACCATTTGTTTGACATGATTTTCTCTATTAAAATGCCAACCTTCATTCTGTACATCTTGGTTAGATTCTTTTAAAAGATTATATATAAATGCTACTTCTGGATTATCGTAGTCTAAGGTAGAAATAGGAGCTTGACCTATACTACCCAAGATAGTATTAACTGCGGATAGTTCGGTATCGAGATCAACTGTTGTGGGAGTAGAAGTCATAGTGTTAATATTTGTGAATAAAAAAAAGGGAGGTCGTGAAACCCCCCTTA
>VTLG01002780.1_pt1 | contig 18151 bp, 20 predicted proteins | sample 4694571 | NCBI WGS metagenome assembly VTLG01 (sample SAMN12604809, study PRJNA352737) | marine metagenome | biome: ENVO:00000447; feature: ENVO:00000209|ENVO:00000569|ENVO:01000036; material: ENVO:00002151; isolation source: viral sequences binned using virsorter ... | reverse complement strand
CACAACAGGCGGCTCTAATATTGAGCCTTTAAACGGCGGTGTAATTTCACCGCCTGCTGTAAATGGAACACCGACAACTATTAATGGAATTACTTCAACAACAACGGGTATAGATCTGAATAATAAACCACAATGGAAGCAATCAGTTTCAGGGGCTAATACACAATTCCATGAGAGTTATATGGGGCCAGGTTTGAACTCTTTTGTCGAAATAGATAGGACTATTAATATTCAATCTGTAACAGAATCAACAAGTACGTTTACCCAGTGAAAAGGATATTACCTTTGCTATGTATTAGCTTAGGCTTGCAATCACCTGCACTAGGTAATACAACTACATCCACGGCTAACCCGATTGCAAACTCCTCTGGGAGTGTCCAAAATGTTGGCGTAATGAACATGCCAACCCGTCAATTCCAAAATCAAGTCGGATTAAATACGGTCGTATGTCAAGGTGACACCTTGGTTATTCAACCTTTTTTGACCACAGGCTTCAGCGCAACAAGACCGTATGAAGGGAGTTATTTAGAGCCAATTTATTCAACAAGAGATATACAAGGAACAACAGATGCATCAGGCAATCAAGTCGGTGATGGTGATCCAGATAATCCTGGGCAAATAATTGGATATAGAACAGTTAGGACTGCTCAAAAAGATAATTATTCTATTTCGCCTGGCATTAGTGTGAGTTGGAATATTCAACTAGATAGAAAATCTGTTAACACTTGCAGGCAAGCACAAAAAAGACAATCAGATTTAATTTTAGCTAAGTTAAATGACCAAAAAATAGCCGTCGAATTAGGACGGCTCAAGACATGCGGTGATCTCTTAAGCAAGGGCTATCGGTTCAAACCTGGAACTAAGTACGCAATATTATGTGACGATGTTGAGCTTGTGAGCGCACCTAATACATTAATCGATCATCAACATTCTATTTCTTCAACGGTGGTAAATCCTTCTTCTGACGGTAACGATTAGCAATAATTTCTGATCGGGTTAACTTTGCTGGCTTCTTGCCTAATAACTTCTTAACCCTTGTTATTACCTGCTTAAAAAGTGGCTTGAGGAGTTTAGTAGCCCAAGGCGTAAGAGTAGCGGCTGATGTAGCTACGATTGTTATCCCGAAAGTTGTAGCTGCAACCGACGGACTTGGTAAATATTTATCAGCTACAGTTGTCGGTCCCCAAATCTCAAGGCATTTACCATCAACAACTTCAAAGGCGATAACTTTTTCCCTTGCTTCTGCATTTTTTATATCGCCTAGCCTGTACGCTTGATCTTTTGCAGGACATTCAATCTCGACAGGTTCATCATCATTGGGAGGAACCTTTGGCACTTCTGTTTGTGGAGTTGAATTTTCTTGCTTCTGCTCAGGTTGTTCTGCTGTCTTCGTTTCTCCTGCTTTGATTATCGTTGCTTCTGGAGAGTAATCAGGAGCAAAAAACCAAGGGGTTGAATGATCGCATAGGACGGTATTTCCATCAGGGTCATTAGTAAAATGCTCTTTCCCACCTGTTTGAATTTCCCTAGTTTCAGCACAGGGCATATCAATAATTGGAAACCCCTGCTCAACATGAATTGCTGGCGGCACAACAATGGGCGCAGGGATTTCTAATATTTCAGGTATAAAGACCTCTTGTATTTCGACTTCAACGATGTCCATCAATAATCATATTGATTAAGATGGTTTTACTGTAATGACTAGACGTACCCGCGATCTTTTGCAGTTCCTTGCTTGTCTTGTATCTCAAGAAACGACGGTAGCCATCCAAGGGTTCTGGAGATTTATATACAAAAAGAGAACCTATCAGACCAAGTGGATTCATCTAAAAGAAGGAATCCTTATAGGAGCCGCTGGGCCTGTCATTTTAGGCATTTGACCTCCTACAACTCCAGGCAAAGCACCTTTAATCTCGCCCATCAATTGATTCTTGATCTTGTTTTGGAACTGAGGACTTTTAACATATTGAAGTCCAAAATAACCACCGCCAAAGACAGCAACTATCCCTAGGAAGTTTAGGATAGTAAGGACTTTAAGAATTTTTTCAAACATGAAAGATATTTGGAGAGATGCCTTTTTGAAGGCACTTACCCCGATTATAATCATGGGCTGCGCTTTGGGAGCTACTCTTACTCCTCTGTATCTTGTTGGGGTATCTCACATTCAGGTGATGGATCAGAATCAGCCAAGATTTTAGCTTGTGCATCTTGAACACCCAGCTTTGCACCTTCTAACCTATCTATATTCCTCATCCCTATAGCTGTAGCTTGTTCTAACTCTTTCAACCGTTGCTTTTCTTGTTGAATCCTCTGATCGTAATCCGCAACAAGCTTATCGAGAATTTCAGACATAAAATAAGAATTTATTATTACTATATTATGTCAGCCCCTAAGACGGTTTAGGGTATTTATCTTTTGTTTCTTTTATTTTAGCTTTCCATGCATCTATATCATGGTAAATCATATCTAGTTGATCCCCAAAATCTGGGTAGTCATTACGTCGATCTTTCTTATATTTTAATTTATCTAATTCAGCTCTAGCCTCATCTATTTTGCTTTGTTCTACTGTTACTTTATTACCATTAGAATCCAAAGTACCATTGACACTATGTATTGTGGTGACATTTGGATATGCTTTATAAATGGCTTCGTGATCTAACCTCATCATGCTACCTCCATTGCAGTTATAACTGATTTATCATTACCATCATTAGGCATACCATAATTAGTATAAATAGTATTCGGATAGGTACCACTATATCTACCTGCAACTAAAGTGTAAGTTTGTGCACTTGTGGAGCTTGGTGAATCATATCCAATCATTGTTAAAGATTGTGCCCAATCATCTCCACTAGTACTTAGTTGTGCTCCACATCTAGCTGTTACAAGTTGTGTATCTGATGTATCATTAAATAATCCAAGTATACCAATTTTATTAGAGCTGCTTCCTCCTGTTAAAAATACACCACCACTCCAAATAACAATAATTTTAGAACTTGTTGAACTAGGTGTAATACTTACTGTTGGTCCTAGTGCTGTACCAGTACCAGCATTACTATTAGCTGAACCATTCCAATCATCAGTGGTACTATCATCTGTTCCACTAGTAGCTGAAACTACTTGAAGGATTTTACCTACACCAGTCCAAGTACCTGTAAGAGTCCCTCCCGCAGAGGTAGTTTGTAATTTTTCATTACCATTATAGTGAAGATGGACACCTTCACCATTGACAACTTTTATAGCATCATCCCAACTAGAACCATCATAGAATTGCCAATGCCCTGAACCATAAATGGAAGATCTGAATCTCCATTTGTCTGGATTATCGTCTCCGTCATCTGCTGCAAGAAGAATATTAGCTCCTTGTCCCTCACATCCAAAGATTTCTAAATCTGTTTCACCACCTGAAGGTCGTTTAATTTTTGCTCCGTACTCTAAAGTTTCAAAAGTCTTTGAACCATTATAGTAAAGTTCTACGCCTTGATCAACTCTACAAATAATAGCTTCTTCAGATGCATCAGCATTTAGTTGTAATCCTATATCACCAGCAGTTCCACTATCTCTACCACTAATAATTAAACGTCCTGTACCACCATTAACAGCAGTAATTCTAGAGTGAGATCCATCATGGTAGATCTCTAAATCTCCTCCACCTCCTGCAACAAACTTACCGTTATCTGGAATTGTTACGTTTCCACCTGATGTAATGCGTAGTCTTTCTTGAGAGATACCATTTGGTCTAGTTTTAACTATAAAATCCCCATGAGCACCAGAAACATTAGTGTTATGGAATCCTATTTGTCCTAGTTCGACATTATCTTGTCCTGTCATTGACCCCCAAAAGGTCATCTTTGTTCCGACACCAGCAGCTGCAGTTCCAGTAGTTCTAGCATTTACATTAATAGCATTGATAAGATCATTTGCTGTTGCTGCTGATGCCTTAACTTCTAGAGTTGATCCATCAAAGGTAAGATTTGATTCACCTTCTAAAGTATTAGCTGTACCCGATCCAGTGATAAGACGATTATCTGCATTATTATTTATTGTTGTTGATGTAGCATCTGCCCAAGTGAGACCACCAGTGTCTCCACTTTGTTTTTGTAGGTACTGCCCATTAGTCCCTGTATTACTTATTTGAATTTTAGACTCATTAACAGCTTCACTCTTTAGACTGTTTTGACTTAATTCTGTTAGTGCCATTAGTCAGCCTCCTCCGCTGTGTTACCTGCTGCTACCCATTCTAGGTATTCATCGTAATCTCTATTACCTGCAACCATAGGAATTAAAGCATTATCTGCTTTTCTAAGGATCGTCTCCCCAGTATTACCTTGTAGGTTTTTTTGATGTTTATAACTCATAATTAAAGCTCCGAATCAGCGACCCAATGACCAATAATAATAGAATTAGTCCATCCAGCACCACAATTTATATAACCATTAAAACCGTATCTACTACCTCTATGGTTACTAACACTTACACCTGTTGTGTTAACACCATCTCTGTAATAACTAATTTGTCCACTTGTTCCAGAATCTCGATAGTAAGTCATTGTCGGTACATGTCGTTTTGATGTTACAAATGATCCATGGAAAAATGTATTATTTGCATTATCTGAGAAGGCGGGCATCTGAAAGCCGCCATTACTTGTATTTGTTCCCGGTGCTTCATCGTTATAACTGTTTTCATAATATCGTTGGCATCTAGCAAGCTCATCCCCGTAGCTTTTAAATTCAAATTCCGTCGCATGGTCTGAAACTTCTAACTGAACACCTGTAATTTCATAGGTAGCATCATTGGTTGTATACCATGTGCTAGTAAAATCAGAAGTTTTATTAACACCTGAGTTCCAATCTGTCCATTGATTCAGAGTTACACTAGCAGTATCATTTGTGCCTAGAAACGGTGGAAGAACTAATTCAATTCCAGCACCATTATCATTATCAATAGTTAATCCTGAATTTCCAGCAATAGTTTTTGTAATTTTTGTCCAAGTATCAGCAGACAACGAACCTGTTTCAAATGGATAATTTTTCTTAGTTCCATCATGTGTTCTTATGTAACCATAGAAATTTTGTGCAACACTTGATTTTACCCAAAAAGATAATGTTATATAACTTGAATCAGATAGATAATTCCAACCAGAATTAGCAATATTTTGTCCTTCAACCAAGTGACAAATCTCAATATAATCATCAGCACCAGCACCACTTGTCTGATTTCCATTTGTTACTTTAAGTGCTTTTCTAAAACCTAAAGTATATGGTGTTGTTCCACTTGCTACATCAACTTGTGCATGTGTAGGGGCTTCATCTGTTCCACTATATTTAACTTTAAATCTATCAACACTTCCATAACCAGATGTTGTGGATGATGTGCCTCTCTGGGCGATTTGAAAAGACCCGTTCGTAACAAGATTGTGACCTGATTTATTAGTAACCTTTGCCGTACACGTTCCATCAGTAGCAAGCGTAATGGCATTTCCATTAGCTCCTGCGGCATCTGATATGGCATTTACTTTTAATTGACTCATGGTTTAGTTGGCCACGTAGGATTTGCTGGATCTGAAGTATTAGCAGGTAGATCCCTTAGATCCTGCCTGTATTTCTTTTGAGCATCTGTGATCGACCTGTCTGATAATGCCCAATGATCTGTTTCTTGTAATTTTAAATTTCTTCTATTCCTTAACATTTGGAATAGTTCTGCACTAGGTAATGGTGGGTTACTCTTACCATCATCTGTTTCTGTTGTTTTGCCTGTATTGGCATCAAATGTAATTGTTTTCATTAAACTGTGCTCCAAGCTATCCAAGTAATATCACCTGAGTCAAATGATGTACCATCAGGATAGAATCTGATTTTATCTAAATTTTCAGTTGTTGAGCTACCATCTGTATGACAAATACCTTGAGTTTTTTGATATTCACTACTTCCGTATTCAGCTACTTCAGCTATAAATATCCAATGTCTACCATTACCACTACCAGCTTTCGCAAATTGTGCTCTAATCATCCATTGAGCACCAGCCGAGTTATCTATCCAATCATAAATAACAAAACGATTCTTAGATGTACCTGATGCCCAACCACCGCCTGTACTACTACCTTGTTTAGCCGCAGCATAAGTATATTGTCCATTGTCTAAAAACCCATCAGCAGTTTGGGAGCATCTGAAACCAGGCCCACCTGATCCTGACATTGATACATTTTTCCCAGTAAAATCTACTCTAAAACAATTAGCTGGAAGTGTAAGATCATAATTTGTATTACCAGTTATACCAGTTGTTTGGCTAACAGTTGCTTTAACAGTTGGATCATCTCCAAGTGTTGACCATCCAAAATTTTTACTACCATCAGTTTTTAAAACTTGATTCGCTGAACCATCTGCTACAGGTAATTTAAAATCTATAGTAGCATTACCTGTTGTGGAAGCTGGACCTTTAAGAGATACAAAACCTCCGCCTGAATCAGCGGCTATTTTAATTTCTGCCATAATCAGCTACCTCCTTTGGGGTATTTATCTTTAGTGGCTTTAATAGTAGCTTTCCAAGCATCTATACCATTATGGTAGATGTCATCCAACTGGTCGACCACAGAAGGATATTCGGCTGCTCTATCTCTTTTATATTTATCTACTGCATATGCTGCATCTAACTCTGCTCTAGCAGTATCAATTTTTGATTGTTCAAGGATGATTTTATTCCCATCTTTATCTCTAGCGCCAATATCACCATCAACTGATGATGCTTCAGGATAAGCTCTAAAAATAGCGTCGAAATCATACTTCATACTGCTATCTCCATTAAGATTAAATTACCATCTCCTATTCGATCATCATTTGCCCCACTAGTCATGCTTTGACCTTGACCTAAATATGCTGTATTACCTTCAGCAGCCATCCTACCTTGATACGTATGAGTACCTGCTCCAGGTGTATCAAGTCTATTAATAACTAAATCGTCTGTTGCATGTGCTCCTGATCTAGTTTTATTTACAGAACTTCCTAACCAAGTAAAAGCGCTAGAAGTTATTCGGTATAAAAAGAAATATGAATAATAATCTGTATCAGAATTAGAAACACTACCACTAAGCATTGCTAATACTTTATTGCTAGCATTAGTCATTGTAATATCTGCAGTCAAACCCCCAATATTGTCACCTAAAGGATGTGATCCATTGTGGTTTGTATTTGTAGTCCCAAATGAGGTTGCTTTTGTTACGACAATTACTTGAAGAATTGCACCTGCACCTCTTTTAGCTGCTGTTACTGCATTAGCAGCAATCATATCTGTATCTACTATGCCGTCTGGTAAACCTCCTACGGCTAAATTTGAAATAGTCCCATTAGTTCCGAGGTTTAAAAGCCCCGCTGAACTAGAACCATCAAGAACAATTGCCATAAGTTAATTTTAGCTGATAACCCAAACACCATTCACGGTAACAGTTCCGTTATTGGTGATAGGGCCAACGGAGTGCATCCCTTTACCTGCTGCAATTGTATATGTTCCTGAACTAATTGTCTGGTCATTTTGATAACCACAGCCATCCAAACTAGTAGAAGCAATACCCGTTAAGTTTGCACCAGATCCAGCGAATGCAGTTGCCGTAACTGTTCCTGTACTTGGGTTGTAATGGAAATCACCATCCATTTCCAGACCGTGACTACCCGTTGAACTTGCAGCATCTTCTACAAAAGGAATTAAATTATTTTCATTTGTGTTTTCGTTATCTGTAACAGTTACATGACCAGAAGTTGTTGCTGTTGCTGCGTTGCCTGTGCAAGATCCAGACGATCCTGAAGCATTACCCGTAACATTCCCTGTTAAAGCACCTACAAAGGATGTAGCAGTTAACGCCCCAGTATTGGAATTAAACGTCAGGGTTGTTGCTGTTTTAGGAGCAAGATTTCCACTAGCAGCCGTAGCAAACAAAAGAGAACAAGAAGTATCAGTAGATTCAGCCGCTACCGTTATTGAAGTTGGTACACCTGTTGCCGCCCACTTGAATCCACTACTTGCAGTTGAATCAGCCGTTAATACATAGTCATTTGTTGGTGCGTTTGCATCTAATTTCGCCTCTGTAACTGTCTCATCGCTAGGCGTTCCGATGCCTGCGTTCTTCTGATAAATAATAAAATCAGGGGCCGCTGCAATATTTGACCCAAATTTTATTGTTGATCCTGAAATTGCGAAGCCTGTTGTAGGAGTCGATGTGCCTGTATTAGGCTGCTGAATTACACCTCCATAACTAACAAGTAAAGCATTAGCTGCTGTTGGACTGATTGCGCTTGTTGTTCCTGAAGTTACTAAAGTAAAATCAGCGCCAGGATAAGAAGCTGCACCATTATTCGCTGCATTTCTAAGAGCTAAATATTGAAAATCTGTATTAGTAGAGCCACCACCACCACCTGCAATAGCTCCCCAGCCTGATGCTGTATAACCTTCAAACTGTGAGGTCGTTGAGTTATAACGGAACATTCCCGTGTTTGCTGACCCTGGCCTTTGTCCAGTCGTACCCGCTGGAACGTCAATACAACCTGTTCCACTCATCAAAATATCGCCACTAACTGTTAACCCTGTAAGTGTTCCAACTGATGTGATATTTGTTTGAGCTGCGCCCGTAACTGTTGCAGCCGTTCCTGAGCAATTCCCAGTTACGTTTCCAGTTAACGCACCCGCAAAACTTGTGGAAGTAAGCAGTCCTGACGAAGGGTTATAAGTTAAACCTGAATCTGTTTCAGCTCCTTGTGTTCCAGTAGCTCCATCAACAAAAACAGGGTAAACAGTTTCATCTGTTGAGTTGTTAGCAGTGACAGTAACGTTAGTTGCTTCTGTTGCAGTTGCAGCATTTCCTGAAGTGCTCTGATTGCCAGCCGCATTTACCCCTGGCAAGTCGATATTGGCACTTCCATCGAAAGACACACCACCAATAGTTCTCGCTGTTGCTAATGCAGTTGCAGTCGCAGCATTTCCAGTACATGAGCCTGATGATCCAGACGCATTTCCAGTGACGTTTCCTGTTAATGCACCAACAAATGAAGTTGCTGTTAATGCGCCCGTGTTGGAGTTAAAAGTTAAAGTTGTTGCCGTCTTTGGTGGTAATGCTCCACTCGGTCCCGTAGTAAAGACAACTGAACAAGAAGTGTCGGTAGATTCAGCAGCAACAGTCAGATTAGTTACGGATGATGCCGTTGCAGCATTACCTGTGTATTGCGTAGCAGATAGAACCTGAGTACCAGCAATCTTTAAAACTTTTCCTGATGCAAGATTAAGGTTTTCTGATGATGTCCATGAACTTGTAGTACTGACCCAATTGAAAGTCTTGTCTGTATCACTCCCTGCCTCTAAAGTTAAGCCACCTCCATCAGCAGTCACATTTGTCGGCCCACCTGCTGCAAGAGTTGCACCTGTAGCTGTACCCGAACCACCAAAATTCGTGTCTAGTGTGACTTGAGTTGTGCTATCAACTGTAACAACTTTGACTCCACTGCCTAATGTGACATTTTCTCCACCTGAAGAGAGAGTAACTACAACACCAGGAGCAAGATTATCTGTAGTACTTAACTCTGTAATTGTGGCAGCACCCGCAGCAATATTTCCTGTGAAACTTGCAGCAGCGACTTTGGCTAAATGAATATTGCGGTCTTTTGTTGATATATCAACTGAATTAATTGTTGTTGTTGTACCTCCTACTTTTAATGAACCGCCAATAGTAACAAGTCCAGCAGAACTAATTGTTAATCTTCCTATTCCACCAGTGCTAAAAGTTAGGGTATCTGCACCGCCTGAAATTCCTGAATTTTGGTCAGAAAGAAAGGAAATAGATGGAGTACCCGCAGAACCATCAGGCGCTTTACTTAGTAAATTTGCATAAGTAATTTTTTTGTTTTTATCTGCTGCTGCTGACTCACTAATGTCAATAATTGGCAATACATCTGACGACGCTGGAGCCGTTAAAGCAGTAAAATCTGATATCTTGCGGTTTGCCATAATTTAATACTTGATGACGTAATACATAGCTATGTTTTTTACTCTAACCTCAGTTCCACCTTGGTCCTGTGCATCTGCGGTAATTCCTGTTGTTGCATTTCCCATATTATTTAGTGTACTTGTATCATTACTACCTGTTTGATTCGGCCCACCATCATCATCATTCCCTCCACCATAAATTTCATGCTTATGCCCAGGGTCGTCAATATCAATTGTATGAGTATGTTCTTTGTTTTGATCATTCTGAATTGAACCGATATTACGCCCGCTATCTATATTCCCCGCATTCCCACCACCTGCGTTCCAACCTCTAATGAAATACCCCCTTAAATCTGGAACGTTGAAAGTTGAAGATCCATCACCACTTCCATACGTGGTTCCACACTGCTGGTATAAATCAGCATAAGCTGAACGACTAACCGCAGCTCCATTACATGCTAAATATCCAGTTGGTGTAGACGATCCAGCAACAGCAATAACAGCCCCGACTGGTGCGCCAGCTCCAAAAGGGTCCCAATCAGTTCCGTTATATCCTTCAAATAACGTCAAACTCGTATTAAAACGAATAGCACCTGTAACAGCAGTGGGCCTTTGAGCAGTAGTTCCCGCTGGTAATTTCAATTTACCAGTACCACTCATGGTTAAATCACCACCAGAGGTAACTGTTCCGCTGAAAGTAGGTGAGGCTGCTGTTGCTAAAGCTAAATTTGCTGCTGTTAAATCTCCTACCTCTAACCACGCATTGTTAGCACCATTCCTAATCTTTAATTTATTTGTACTTGTATCTGCCCAGAGTTGATGAGCATAAGCTGTACCAGGTGCAGACGACCCACTAGATAACGTACCCAGTGCCATCAACTGGTCATTCATGTCTGAACGGAATGTGGCTCCGTTTGCATTTGCTACAACCAGATCGCCTTGAGGACTCATTTAAGTTGGCTCCTTACCAAATCCTGTGGCTGACCAAACGAATGGCCTTGCTACAGCACTACTACCATTCTTAAATGTTACCTGAAATCCTGTTCTTGTGATACTTGCTAATTCATAAAAGTCACCTGTTTGTTGCCCTGTTGGAGTAATCGCAACATTAGGAGTTTGTCTAAAAGGATTTGTAAAGGTAACTGTATAAGCAGAAGAACCTGTTGTGACAGGAGTAGATATTGATTCAACTCTTCCTTGTAAGTCTAAAAATGCACCTAATTCAAGAACAGAAATATTCTGGTTTGTATCTGTACTTGTCAACTCTGCTTTAAATCTAAATCCTCTTCCACGAACCAAAACATTACTAAATTCCTGATAAGCCGTCCATGTCGCTCCACCACTTGCAGGGTCGTCTTCAGTTGTACTGACATGAGTCGAACAATTACATTTCGTTGCTTGAGATGTACCAGCAGCAACTGAATCAATATCACCCCATGTATCAATTAAGGCTGTTCTTGCGTCCCATAAACTATTCAAAAAATAACTATTTGATTTGATATTTCTTTGAAGATTAACATCATAAACCTGTGTTAAATCAACAGTTGTATTGAAAGCATATTCCCCACTAGCTGCCGCAGCATTGTTGGTGATAGTCAACTCCAATGCGTCTGTAGTAGAGTTGTAAACTGTATTTGTTTTCGACCCTTGGAAATTACCTGTATGTTCATCAACAGTAGAAACTCTTAAACGTTCTGTAGGAGCAACTGCTGTTGTAATAACTCTTGTATTATTCCAGTCAGAATCAGCAGATCCTGGTGCAGGTGACTCTCTACCACCATCATCTTGAAACTTTAATAAGTACGTGCCAGGAAGTAGCGGTACAAGTTTTTGTGTTTGAGATCCTGTTGCATTGGCAATAATCTGTTGACTGTTATGCCATTGTGCCCCTGTTGTTAATACTGAATGTCTTATTAAGACTGCTCCTCCAAGTAAAACATCGAGTTCAGTTGCTCTTGTCCAACTCAACATTGCACTTGACTGGTCAATCGGCAATAACGAAACACCAGTAACATTAGCTGGGTCAGCAGTTTTTCCTTTAGCAATAAAAGGATTCAAGGCAGCCGCTGTTGTTGATCTCAAACCAGAAGCACTCAAGCTATAAACTTCAATCTCATAATTACCAGCAACAGTATCTAAAATTTCATAACCTTTACTTCCCTCAACTGTCCTTGTTATCCAATTGGTATTTCCTGTTGTGTACCGCCAACGTACAACAGCATTATCCGTAGGTTCTACTGTGACATTTTGAGTTTTCAACCCAGAAGTCCAACTCAATATAATTTTCACTCTTGCAATACCTGTATTTTCGTAGATAACCTCTTCAGCGACAAGATCAGTAGGTGCAGCAGGAGGAATATTCAGATCGGTAATATCTCTCTGAACTAATGCAATATTCGACTCTATATGTGCATATTTACCAGAGTTATATTCAACAGCATTAATCATATAATTTGTTCTATCTTTTTCCTCAACACTTAATACTCTCCATGTAGAAGTTTGAATGCTCATTGTCTGATAAACCCAGACACTATTTACATTAGGAGTTGTAGATAACGCAGAATTTAAATTAAATACATTCCCACCTAACCCTGTCACTGTTTTGGTTTCAATTGTATTATCTGGCATTAATACAGATAAAGTCGCACCTGTTGAATAAACAATTCCTGTTATATCATCTGGAGTAATTATTGTTGTTGTTGCAGCTTTTATACGACCACCCCTCCTTTCCCCACTTTTCACAGGATCAGCAACTTCAATAATTTGTCCTGGCCTAACCGTTACCCCTGCATCAATACTAGTAGAAAAACTTATTACATTTCGCTCAACATTCTCCATATATAAGAACCATTTTGCCAAACGATTTGCTTGCCCTCTAGAAGTACACGCAAACGCATCAATATTTTTAACAACTGTTCCATATCTTGTTTGGTTTGCTGCATCAACAACTTCTTCATAATTAATATCTCTTGTTTCTAAATCTAAATACTTAGCAACACAAACAGTAGGTCGCACTCTTTGACTTGTGCTCGAATAAGTGAAACCAGGCTCTAAAACATTTGCAATAGTAAATAAATAACTTGCATCCGCAGGACTATCTTGAGTGATAGTAAAACTTCCCGCACTGTAATAAGGCATTGCCCTCATTACAGAACATAATTGATTAATAACATTATAAGCTTCTTGTCTATTTTGAATACTTACATTACATGAAAAACGCGGCTCAGTATTACCTGTACCCGTTCCATCGTCAATTAAATCACTGCAATATTTTGACGCTGAATAAAAAGAAAACTTGTCTAAATCCCCTTCTACCAAGTGATCTCCAGTTCCGTACCTAGAGGAAGTGAGCAAGTCAAATAAACACCAAGCAGGATCATTTGTATATTGTGCTGCACCTAATGTCCCGTTAAATGTACCACTATAAGATAAACTTCCATCAGATCTTACAGTTGCATTATGAGGAATTTTAACTTTAATTCCTTTTACTAAATATTTCCTAGATGGCACAGATGTGAACTGCTCTGCATCAACACGAATACCAACTAAGGCAGTATTGGGATAAGTTAATTTATTATATTTAATCTCTGTATAAGTATTCCATTGAAAAGCATTTGTAAGTCTTGAAGTACTACTGTCATCCGTCACTCTTGTAAGTCTTATATTAACTGGAAAATTTCCAGAAAGTTTTACTAAATAATCCCTTTGATATAAATCAGCCGTTCTTCCTGAAATTGTTCCATTATTCCCATCTATAACGGTCGCATAACTACCTCCTTGATATTGAACTTCAATCCTAAATTCAATAGATGTTCCATAGATATCACCTTCATCTGTCACCCTTTGTAAAGCAGGAACAGAAATCGTCAGCCTAACTGCATCAACATCACTATCTGTTATTTGAACAACTCCTGGTGTTGCCTTGATGATCGTAGAAAGACCAGTTGGTTTGCTCGTCTCAGTATTAGTTGTTAAGGGTATATAAGTTTGATTGGATGTACCTGTTCTTACTTCATAACTAACATCCTTGAAGTTATAGCTACCATTTGAGTCCTGCAAAGGAGTGTTATTTAAAAAGATTGATTTTGCCCCGTCAACCAAACCCGATATTTCCCCCTCACCTATCAAATCCAACACCTTTGCGAATTGCTTTGAATCTAAATTATCCTTAGCTTCATAAGGGGTCTTATTCCCACCACCACCACCTTTACCACCACCAGAACCAATAATCTTTTTCATACTTCCACCTGTACTGTGTCAACACCAGCGGAAATAACCACTGAGCCAGTTAGAACTTGTCCATATATCACGGGTATAGCAACACCAGCTCGAGATGTGTTTTGAATCCCGCTAAAACTAAATGAACGTCTTGGGTCTTGACCTCCTTCATCAACATCTGGAACAGGAGACAACAAACCAGCAATACCCGATATTGCCATTAAAAGTCCTACGTTCCCAGCAAATGCAAGTGCTGTTGCTGCCATACCTGTTCCAGTAACTCCAAAACCAAGCGTTCCACCTGCGAAAAGAGCTGCCCCAGGAATAAAGATTGCAGCTCCAATCAAAGCAACACCTATAATTATTTTCGTCGTATTATTTCCTGCACCTCCAATAACAGGGATAATCTTAATATCACTATTTCCAATCGGATAGTTTAACTCTGTTTCATCTAATTCCCATTCGTCAGCAGTAACTTTATAAGAACGTTCAGATATATGTTTTTCTAATTCAGGCCAATTTGCAATTAAAAATCTTACTGTCTGAGCAGCAGAACGCACATCTGCATAGAGGACTCTTTCTCCTACTGCCTTTGCAAGTTCTCCGTATAGTCTGATTTTACGCAACATAACGAATCCTCCTACCAATACATTTTAATAGCCATTCGTCTAATAAGTCACGACTACTCAATCTTTTCTCAAGGTGGTGAAGTACAACATTTTCTCCAAGAAATACCCCAATATGATTTAAGCCAAGACTATGAATACTCATTAATAACAAATCACCCTTTTCTAATTCTTCGTCTGGTTCTAATTCTCTAAAACCTGTTGCTTCAAAACAAGCATTAAATGTAGGATTTTTTATAAACTCATCAGGATCATTTGGTCTATCCCAATCAATTAATTCAATTCCTAATTCTTGCTGATAATAATCTCGACAAAGTGACCAACAATCATTAACGCCCCAAACCCATTGTCTTCCTATAAGAGGAGCCTTATATCCACATGGCTCAAAAAGAAACCATACTTGTAAATTAGGTTGAATAATATACCATTTCAATCCTGTTTTCTCACAAGCAACCTTGTCTGCTTCTGAAGGTATTGGACTTGTTACTGGATGACTATGAACAATAGCAACTACTTCTCCTGTATCTTCTGCTTCTGCATAATCTAAAGGATCTAAAATAAACTGATCTTCTGCTCTTGTTGCCAAATTTTTACAAGGCCAATATTTCTCCTTCCCTTTTACAACCACTACTACACCACAAGCTTCTTTAGGATCAGCTTCTTTTGCATGTTTTAAAGCATCGTTTTTCCAAGTCACGAATAGAAAGATCCAACGCCAGGGAAATCAGCAGGTAATATCTGCCTTTTAGGAATTTTAACTCCTTGAAGATCAAAATTGGCAACTAATTCAAAAATGACAGATTCTCTATTCTCAGACTTTTTCCTATCAACAAAAAACACTTCAAGAGGAAATTTTTGAGAACTATCTGGAGTTCCATGTGGATTCGGTTGTTCTTCCTGATAAATCTGAAAATCATCTTCTGTAAGAATATATTCTGTAATAGATGATTCTGGTGATATATAATCTGGCTCAAAGTTACCATTATCAATATATCTCTCGAGTGTCCTTATACGAGTAACTTTGGCTCCTTCTAGTCCTTGAGGAAGTGTTAGCAAAATAGTTGTTATTGTACCTAATATATTAGATATAGCTAATGTCGGTCTTGGTAATTGTTTTCCGTCATAAGCAAAACCTTCACATTGAATAGGCATTCTTATATATTCTTGATTTCCAAAAATGATATTTTTATTATTAAATTCACTAACCCCATCATGCCAGCGATAAACGGTGGTCGCTCCATGTTGAGTAGTATTCAATTCCAACTCAAACAACTCAATAATGTTGCTCGGATTTGCCTTCTGTAGCTCAGATATAGGAACTGGCATTTATGGCTCAAATACTTCTTGAAATGTAGCTCTAATCGTACTTATATTTGCGTAATCTAGACTCCTCTCCCATTTACCTTCAACAATCCATTTACTCGAACTTGATTCATTTGGTGGAGTCCAATCAAAAGAAGCAGCATCAGATACTCTCGCATCAAAAAACGCCTCAATTGCATCAGCATCAGTTTCATCTTTTGCGGTCCAGACCAAACTCCATTTACGAGGATTAACATTCATACCAAACTTAATTCTTTGTTGATAACCATCATTGAACTGAGCTGTCCTTAATTTAGGATTACTAGTACGCCTAATTTTAAAATCAGGTGTTGTACCGCCTGTACTTGTACCAACAGTGGAATCGTCAAAAGTAGCCATTATGCAAGTAAACCTCCAGGTCGTTTTTGTCTAACCAATTCTGCCTGAATAGAAGCACCAATCAACCTACCAAGTTCCCTACTTTGATCTCCATTACCCTCAACAGAAGACCCTGAAGCATCAACACTGACATTAATATCACCAATTCCACCTCCAGAAGATTCAACACCTAAACGACCACCTGGCCCTCGACGTAGGGGCATTATTGCTTCTGGCCCTGCTTCACCCATTAATCCTATGCCATTCTTAAAGGGGAAAATAGTTGGCTTATTAATTACACCTCCTCGCGCAAAAGGTACTATTCCGTTCTGACCATAAACATTACCTTTAGCATTTGGCTTAATACCCATCGCACCCAATATAGGCATCATTATTTGTTGTCTAACAATTATTCGCGTGATATCTCTAAGAACAGAAAGAGCAAACTCATTAAATTTCAATTTACCTGTCATCACAAAATCAACTAAGGCATCTTCCATTCCTTTGAAAGCATTTTGCATTGCATCTTGGATTTGAGTAGCTACATCTTTAATTGACTCCAAGTATTTCTGAGCACCACCCTTCATATTCTCCCAAACCTTAACGCTAGTCTGACCAAGATCATTAGTTCCCTCTTCTAAATCTTTTTGTTCCTCTTTAATACCTTTTAAAATGTTTAATTTACCCTGCAATAACTCTATTTGTTCCTGAATCTGCATTGATTCCGTTTTGTATGGCACTCCTTTCCAGTTCCTGTCTACTTGAACAGGGATATCACCAAGCAATTGCCCACCACGAACCATCCTTTGCCCTGTATCAAGAGATTTTTGTAATTTGACAATCTCAGCTTCCATAGAAGCAATCTTAGTTTTATTTTGAAACTCAACAAATGCTTTAATAGCAGGATTAATTGCATTAATAATATCCGTGAAAGTATCTTGAAAAGCCGCCCCAATAGGTTGCAACAATTGACCTATATTATCTTTAAATTCACTCATTGCAGTTGCTAGTCTATCCCCTGCTGCTTCTGGACCTGCTGCTAATATCTCTGCATTTTTCCCATACTTTTTAAATAAAGTTTCAGAGAATTTCATAAAGTCATTCAACGTGACTTGTCCCTGCTCTAATGCCTTATCTAATTCCGCTGGGGTCTTACCCATTGATTCAGCAAAAATCGTAAATGCACCTGGTAAACGTTCACCTAACTGTTGTCTTAATTCTTCTGCACTTACCTTTCCTTTAGAGAAGACCTGAGCAGTTGCAACCATCGCTGCTCTCATGTCTTCTAATGATCCACCTGTACCTCGAATACCAGAAGCAATAGATTCAAATACTTTCTGTGCATCTTCAACACTATGACCAGCACCTTTAACAGATGCAGTTAACGCAGTAAATTGCCTGACTATGACATCTTGAGGTATTGCTAATTTCTTACTTTTTTGTTCTAAAAATGTTTGAGATTTTGCATACGCATTAGTATCCCCAATAACAAGCCTTAATGCTTTTCTTTGTCTTGCTAAAGCAGCAGAGTATTCAGCAGTGGAACCAATAGCCTGACGAACCATTCCAACCTGAGCACCAATCGCACCACCAACGGCAGCTCCGACTGGCCCTCCCATCACTGCACCAATACCAGCACCAACAGCACCTTCAGGCCCACCAAA
>VTLG01015030.1_pt1 | contig 18152 bp, 37 predicted proteins | sample 4694571 | NCBI WGS metagenome assembly VTLG01 (sample SAMN12604809, study PRJNA352737) | marine metagenome | biome: ENVO:00000447; feature: ENVO:00000209|ENVO:00000569|ENVO:01000036; material: ENVO:00002151; isolation source: viral sequences binned using virsorter ... | reverse complement strand
TAGATTCAGTAGAAGTAACCACTATAGCTGCAGAGTGTCAAAAGTTAAAACAAAAAGAAGACGAGATTGCAGATCTAGAAGATAAACTAAAAGCTAAAAAACAAGAGGCGGATGATATTAGTTCTAGAGTTATACCAGAACTATTAGCAGAACAGAACTTAACTGAAATTAAGTTAGGTGATGGATCTGCAGTATCAGTTAAAAAAGAATTTAGGTGCACTCTTCCCAAAGACGAGGCGAAGAGAGAGCAGGCCTATCAATGGCTTCGTGACAACAAGTTAGAGGACATTATTAAAAACAATGTCTTTGTAACTTTTGGTCGTGGAGAAGATGACAAGGCTCAATCTTTGATTGACCTTGCGGCAGAAAATGGGTTTGAACCACAACAGAAATCTGATGTGGCCTGGGCTACATTGACTGCCCTTTTCAAGGAGCGTGTCGAGGCCGGTCTCGACATGCCTTCTGATGTCTTTAATACATGGATTAAAGACAAAACTAAAATAAGCCGGAAAAAATAATGGAGGAAAATAATGGCTAATGAAGTAATGGCTAAAAAAGATACTGGGTCAATTGCCTTGTTTGGTAATGACGCAGCCAAAGGTTTCGAGAACATGACGCAAGAAGATATGGCGTTGCCGTTCGTAAGAATCCTTGGACAATTATCACCACAGGTGACTGATGGTGATGCAAAGTTTATAGAGGGTGCCAAACCTGGTATGATCTATAATACTGTTACCAGCGAACTATACGATGGTAAGAAAGGTATCAAGGTTATTCCTTGTTACTACAAGAAAGATTATCCAGAGTGGTCGGATAGAGGGGATGGACCTGGTGCTCCTGTGGCTATCCACTTACCGAACAGTCCGATAATCACAACAGGTAAGAGAGATGGCTCAAAGATTAGATTACCAAATGGTAACTATCTTGAAGAGACTGCATCTTACTATGTAATGGTTGAAACAAAGACAGGTGGATTTACACCAGCTTTGATAACCATGAAATCAACACAACTAAATGTCAGTAAAAAATGGAATTCTATGATGAAAACCATACAAATACCTGACGGAAAAGGTGGCTTCGTGATACCACCTATGCATGGGGTTGTGTACAATTTATCATCTACACTACAAAAGAACGACAAAGGTTCTTGGTATGGATGGGTTGTTACACAAGACAGAATATTAGGACAAACAGATAAAGCTTTGTATTTAAGTGCAAAAGATTTTTCTGGGAATGTCTCTAAAGGTAACGTGCAGACAAAAGCAGATGTGGAAGAGAAAGTATCGGATTCAACTCCGTACTAATCAAAATAGAGGGGGATTGCAGAATCCCCCTTTACAAATAATTTAGAAATGATAGTGAAAAAAGATAAATTCAAAAATATATTTAGTGGACTTACTATAGCATATGGACAATATCAACCTGGAGAACGTGGCGAAAACGGAAAGCAACAAGGCAAAGCTTTTATTGTTCGTAAACCAGTCACCGACGAACTCTGGGAAAACCATCTTACAGGAAAAGGTCCAGCCTTGGGAATCATCCCCATTACGGAAAACAATACTTGTAGGTGGGGGTGTATTGATATTGACGAATATAACTTTAATCATACTAGCCTCATTAAAAGTATTAGGTCCAATAATTTTCCATTAATAGTTTGCCGATCTAAATCTGGCGGAGCACACGTTTTTTTATTTACCAAAGAAAATATTCCTGCATCTTTGATGCAATCTAAACTAAAACAATTTGCAAAAGTTTTAGGTTATGAAGGTTCAGAAATATTTCCTAAACAAACAGAAATACTAGTGGATCGTGGGGACACTGGTAACTTCTTAAATTTACCCTACCACAATGAAATGAAAGGACTGCGTTATGCTATCGACGATAATGGCTCCGGTTGTACACTTGAGGAATTTTATCAGCTCTATGATGTTTACAGCTGCACGAAAGAAACCATTGAAAAAATTAAGACGGAAGAAAAAAAGATAGAAGAAGCTTTTCCTAGTGGTCCTCCTTGTTTAAATAAACTTGCAACAACAGGTTTTGGGGAGGGCTCAAGGAACAATGCATTGTTTAATATTGCAGTTTACTACAAACAAGCTGCACCAGATGTTTGGGAAGATGAAATTGTAAAAGCAAATCATAAATATATGGAACCACCATTGAGTAATAGTGAGGTTCAACAATTAATTAAATCTGTAAATAGAAAAGGTTATGATAAATATAGATGCAAAGACGCACCGATCAATGCAGTCTGTCAATCTGGTTTATGTAGAACAAAAAGATTTGGTGTAGGATTTGGTGAAGAAGAGATGCCTGTGTTGGGCAACTTAACTAAATACAAATCAAATCCACCACAATGGTTTTTAGATGTAAGTGGAACGCGGATCGAATTAAAATCAGAACAACTTTATAGTCCACCATTATTTGCATTAGCATGTTTAGATCAAGCTAATTTAGTTGTGCCTGTGCCAAAACCAAAAGATTGGAAACAATATTTTTTAAAACCAATGATGACAAATTTACAAGAAGTAGAACCATTAGAATCATTAGATCCTATAAATGAACTTACAGGATTACTACAAGATTGGACAACCAATAGACAAGCCGCAAGAACTTTAGATGATATATTTAACAAGCTACCATACACAGACGACAAAAGAGAATTTACATATTTTAGAATGGAAGACTTCTATAACTTCTGTAAAAAAAATCATTGGGACATGGATAAGATAAAAACAGGAAACTTAATTAAAAGATTAGAAAATATATTTGTGGAAGAGACTAGAATGACAATCAAAAAACAACAACCAAGACTTATTAAGATTAAAACTATGAAAAAAATAGAAGCTAGTTTGTCTAAAATTGCTTACCAACAGGATAACTTCTAATGAAAAATGATCAACTAAAACTGTTTATGGAAGAAGAAAACATTTTTAAAAATGTACAAACTAATACTAAACCCATTGATGTTGCAGAAATAATTCCAAACCACAACATAATTAAAAATCAATATTTTATTTACCCCACAGAAGGTAGACATCCTTTTTATGGTTATCATGAAAGATTAAACACAATAGATTTTCCTTATATTTTAAATACAAATTATAGAGACAAAGGTGTTGCAGAACACCATCATGTAGTTATCAGAGATACCATTGAGTATCCTTATGTAATGTTAAGAACAAGCGATACCACCAGAAGAGGTGGTGCTAAAACTTGTAGTATTTGTATACATAAATTAGCAGCTAGAGCTTTTTTAAATCCAGGTAATTTAGATCCTTATGATTATGATGTAACTGTGGTTGATCACAAAGATAGTAAACCATGGAACTATAGACTTAATAACTTAAGATTTGTAACTAGATCAGAAAATTCTAAAGGTGCGAGAGCGAGAAGTAAAAAAGAAATTTTTCAAGTCGGACTTTTAAAAGGGTTGTTTTAATGAAGTATTCTAAAGATGTTGGTATCAACTGGCATTTGAGGTTTAGACAAGAAATAGACAGGCTAACAAAAGAAGTTGAGGTATTACAAGCAAGACTAAATATAGCACATAGGAAACTAAAAAAATATGAAAACAATAATACTAGGACCACCAGGTACAGGAAAAACAACAACGTTATTAAATTTAGTAGATGAATTTATACAACAAGGTGTTCGACCTAAACAAATAGGATACTTTTCTTTTACTAGAAAAGCAGCTACCGAAGCAGCGACAAGAGCTGCAGATAAATTTGGATTAGACATGGAAAACGATTTAGATAACTTTAGAACCCTACATTCCTATGCTTTTGGTCAACTTGGAATGACAAAAGAAAAGATGATGAAGCCAGAAGATTACAAAGAGTTTGGTAAAAAATGTGGCATACCAATTAAAACAGCATCATATTCTGCAGATGATGGCACGTTTAATTCTGATAATGAATACCTTACAATAATAAATACAGCTGCAGTTAAAAGAATGGATCTATTAGAATACTATGATTCTCGTCAAAACATATTAGATATTGAACGCAATACTTTATATCTTTTATCTGAAGAATTAAAGAGGTTTAAAAAAGAAAAAGGACTAAAAGATTTTAATGATTTGTTAGAAGATTTTATTGACAAAGATATCAATAACTCATTTGAAGTTTTATTTATAGATGAGGCACAAGACTTGTCCCTTATACAATGGGACATGGTTAGAAAGCTTTGGTCAAACGCTAAAAAAACTTATATCGCAGGTGACGATGACCAAGCAATATTTAAATGGGCAGGTGCAGATGTAGATCACTTTATTGCACTCAAAGAAGAAGTGGACGACATAAAAACTTTAGAACAATCCTATCGTATACCTGGTGGACCTATACATGAATTATCACAACACATAATAAGTAAAGTACAAAACAGATTTGATAAACAATATAAACCAAGAGATGATGAAGGAATTCTTCGTAGATACTCTGACATTACACAAGTAGACATGTCAAAAGGTAATTGGTTAGTATTATCATCAGCTAATTATTTTTTAGATGATGCAAAAGATTTATGTGAACTTCAAGGTTGGTATTATCAATACAAAGGTAGAAACTCCATATCATTAAAATTATTATTAGCATTAAACAATTGGGAATCTTGGAGAAAAGGAGAGATGTTAAATCATTTAGAAATAAAAAATATCTACGAATATTTAGGAGCTAATGTATTAGAAGGATTTAGAAAAGGTAAAACATTACACTCCGAAGAAAAATATACATTAGAAGATTGTAAATCTAAACACGGATTAATAACCGATAAAGTATGGTTCGAATCTTTTGAAGGATTGGATACCATAACTGAAAACTACATTCGTAACATGAGGGCGAATGGAGAAACACTAAACAAAAACCCTCGTATAATAATGTCAACCATACACGGAGCGAAAGGAGGAGAAGCCGATAAAGTGTTACTGATGCAAGACTTAACCAATGCAGCTCTTGAAACATTTAGTCACGACCCAGATGAATTACATAGATTATTTTATACTGGAGCTACGAGAGCGAAGCGTGAATTACATGTCTTGGATCCGAAGAACTTTGATCGTGCTTATATATTATGACACACAAAGATATGTTTAAAGGAACAACTTATAATTCTTTAGAAGAACAGGTCGGTGGGAAACACTATCGAAATATGAAGATTCAACCTGCAGAGTTTATAAACGAAAACAAGTTGCTTTTTGCAGAAGGGAACGCTATAAAATATATTTGTAGACATTCAGTGAAGGGAAAAGAAGAAGACGTGAGAAAAGCAATACACTATTTAGAAATGATATTGGAGAGGGATTACTCGTGAGAAGCACACAAATCCCTTTGTTCACACCAGAAACCGAATGGGTTATGCCTGAAGAACTAAAAGATCTTAAAGGCTACAAAGAAATAGCGATTGACCTAGAAACAAATGATCCAAAACTTATAGAGTTAGGATCTGGTAATGTTACCGGTAATGGACACATAGCTGGAATTGCAATAGCAGTTGAAGGTTGGGCAGGATATTTTCCTATCTACCATGAATCTGGTGGTAACTTGGATAAGAAATTAGTTTATTCTTGGTTACAAGAAATTTTTAATCAAACAGATACTAGTTTTATATTTCATAATGCTATGTATGATGTGTGTTGGTTAAGAACAGAAGGTCTTATTGTTAAAGGAAAAATTGTAGACACCATGATAGCAGCGTCTTTAATTGATGAAAATAGATTATCTTATCAATTAAATACATTGTCTAGACATTATATCGGTATGGGTAAAGATGAAAATATCTTAAATGCAGCTGCAAAAGAATATGGATTAGATCCAAAGAAAGATATGTGGAGATTACCTGCTTTATTTGTAGGTCAATACGCAGAGAGAGACGCAGAGGCAACACTTAAACTTTGGAAAAAATTAGAAACAGAATTGTATAAAGAAGAACTATGGGATGTATTTAATTTAGAAACAAAACTATTTCCTTGTTTAGTTGATATGAGATTCAAAGGTGTAAGAGTTGACCTTGAAAAAGCTGATAAAATTAAAAAAAATCTTATGCAACGAGAGGCTAAAATTGTCAGTAAAATCAAGGATTTAACAGGAGTTGATGTAGAAATACACGCAGCTAGATCTATCGCAAAAGCTTTTGATAAATTAAAATTGCCATATGATCGAACAGAAAAAAGTAATGAACCTAGTTTTACAAAAAACTTTTTACAAAACCATCCACACGAATTACCAAAACTAATTGCAGACGCAAGAGAAATAAACAAAGCACACACAACATTTATTGATTCTATAACTAAACACGCAGTTGATGGTCGAATACACGCAGATATAAATCAAATTAGATCAGACAATGGTGGAACTGTAACAGGAAGATTTAGTATGTCTAATCCAAACCTACAACAAATTCCAGCAAGGCACCCAGAACTTGGACCTTTGATTAGATCTATATTTATTCCAGAAAAAAAACATACTTGGGGATCATTTGATTACTCACAACAAGAACCTAGAATATTAGTTCACTATGCAAAGTTACAAAATCTAGAAGGTGTTGATGAAATTGTAGATGCATACAAAGCTGGTGATGCAGACTTTCACCAAGTTGTTGCAGACATGGCAGGTATTGAACGTAAGCAAGCCAAAACAATTAATCTTGGTCTGATGTATGGAATGGGTAAAAATAAATTGATGGCAGAACTAGGTTTGATGAAAGATTCTGCAGAAAAACTAATTAAACAATATCATAGTAAAGCACCTTTTGTTAAACAACTTATGGAAAATGTTTCTCGTAAAGCAAATGATAGAGGAAAGATAAGAACTTTATTAGGTCGTGCGTGTCATTTTGATCTTTGGCAGCCTGTTCAATTTGGTGTATTTAAACCATTACCGTTAGAGCAAGCAAGAAAAGAATATGATGAACCTTTAAAGCGTGCTTTTACGTACAAAGCTTTGAACAAATTAATACAAGGATCTGCAGCTGATATGACTAAAAAAAGTATGGTAGCACTCTATGAAAATGGTATAATACCACACATACAAATTCACGATGAAGTGGATATATCTGTTGAATCACCAACTAAAGCAGAAGAAATTATAGAAATAATGGAAGCTGCAGTTGAATTACAGGTGCCAAACAAAGTGGATTTTGAACAGGGAAATAATTGGGGCGATATTAAATAATGGCATTATTGAACGCAGATATCCCACCCATTTATTGTAAAGTACGGAAGGAGTATCTTTATGACTTTAAAAAACATCATGGAGAAAGTGAAGAATGTGTTGTCTTCGGTCTCACATCTATGGCAGGGGCAGCAACATTATTTCACATCATGTTACCGAACGGTGCGGTCTTTTTTAGACTGCCTATCTCAGCGTTTTTCCAAAAACATCTCGATAGAAAACAAGTGCCTGATATGTCAGTCGACACGCTTCAATTGTGGAATAGCTTCAGCTATTATCCTAGCGTGCATATGTTTAACTATCTAACATCACAACGCGGAAAATACTTCGGAAAAGATAAAAAATTATATTATGGTGAATATTTGTTCACCATTGATTGGTGCCATCCTGAAAGTAACATTTTGGACACTGAACATAGTGAGATCCCTCATGAGCATAAGTGTGGACATGTTATGGCTCTTGATAATGGTAATTATTCAATTCAACCTAATAATCGCATTCTTTGGAATATTAGTAATTTTACCACAAGAGACGACATACCAGATTATAAGGTCCAAACTACAGAGTGGAACGTCGAGAATAAGGGATGGATTACAGAGGATACGGACAAAATGTTCTATGAAATAGAAGACAAATAATATATTATACCTGGTCATGACAATAGAGGTAGCCAGGATGAATTACTATTTTACAGGGGTATTAATTATTCTTTTGACATTGCTAGCTTTGTGTGGAGGGCCAAGTGCCTACTAAAAAACCACTAAATATCTCTGAAGAAGCAGCTGTGCAAATGCCGATGAAGACGGTTGCTAGTTTGATCGCAATGATCGCAGTCGGAACCTGGGCTTATTTTGGTATTCATGAAAAACTAAACCAACACTCAACAAAAATAGAATTAATGACAAAAGATTTGGAACAAAACTCGGAGTTTAGAATTAAATATCCACGTGGAGAACTTGGTCAGTCAAGTGGAGAAGCAGAGCTCTTCATGTTGGTGGAACATTTAAGTGGTGTTTTAGAAGAGGTAGATAAAGAAGTAAAGAGCATGAGAAACAATGCAGTTAATATAGAATTTTTAAAAGATAGAACAAAAAAACTTACAGAAGATGTAGAAAAATTAATTAGAAATGGAAATGGTCATCAATGATAGAGATTGTATTTGCATTAATATTGGAATTAAACGGAAAGATGATAGAACACGTTTATAAAGATTCCTTGAATGCGTGCCTCAAGTCAAAGCGTATAGCTCAAAACGAAGTAAATCCAGAGCGAGTAGTTTTTAAATGTAAAAAGGTAGAGGCAGAAACAGAAATTTATCAAGGTAGAAAAAGAATTATAAAGATAATACAAAAATGAAACCTTTTAAATTTAAAGCTGAAGTTGTTCCTGGTAAGTGTCCTACATGTGAAGAGCACACTTTATTAGTGGGTCTTTCAAAACAATATTTTAGATGTATGACTTGTGGTGCAGATTTGGAGCAACACATTAATGGTAAAATAAGTTACATACCAACTATGCATCTTAATACTTTAAAATCAGAATTAGATAAGTATTTCGATGGCGAAGAAATTTAAAGATCATGTAGCGCACGAACCCGTGCATCACAAAACGTCGATTGGTCGTCATCCTAGTCTTTGCAAAATGAACAAGAGAAAACGCAAAAATTTTAAAAAATACCGGGGCCAAGGTCGGTGATGTTACGATTTTACCTATGGGTAATGGGTTGGTCTGGTGCTATAAATTCATGGGCTTGGAAAAAACAAGCTGCAATAATAAAAAATAAACAAAAATTGCAAATAGAAAAGATAATTAGAAATCAAGAAAATTTCAAATATCTAGAGGAATTAAAAAAATGGAAGTAGCTTTAATATTATATATGTGTTCTGCAGTACAAAAAACTTGTTTAGACCCATACGTATGGCCTAGTAGGTTTGATGATAAATACAATTGTATGGTGCAAGGCTATGAAGAAAGTGGAAAAAAGATAGCAGAAATAGGGCGAGAAGATGTTAATAAACATGACATCTACATAAAATTTGAGTGTCATTCCTATAAAGTAATAATACCAAAATCCAAACCAAAAATTAAGCCTGAACTTACAACCTAGAATTGTTCTAAACTTTTAGCGTTCTTCGAATGTTCTATAAGGTTAGTGTCCGTGCGTCCCAAGAAAGGAACGCACAAACAAAAGGTGTGAGAAGAGAACAATATTTTATATTAAAAAAATATCTCTTGCAACTATTGTTTTATTGTTGTAAATTCCCATATATGAATATAAAAAATGTAGAGAAAGGATAACAATGATATACATTAAACAAACAAAACAACAAATAATAAGTAAGTGTAAGAAGTTAAAGAAAGAAAACAACAAACTTTCTATTGATGTTGATTGTCTTAAAGAGGACAACAAAGGCCAACAAACTTACATAGACGAGTTAGAAAATAGAAAAGAACAATTTAAAGAAGAACGTAATGAAGCTTTAAATGATGTAGACACTTTGAAAAAAGAGAAAGATGTTTTAGAACTTGGCTATCTAAAAGATATAGTAGGCTTACAAAAAAAGTTAATAACAAAACTTGAAGATACAGAAGTTAAAGCACCTGTGTATAATAATTATTATGGTAATGAAAATAATGCTAGCACAGTTACATCTACTAGTCCTACAACCACTAATGGATTCGCAACTTCTTCTACAAGTTATACAATATAAAGGAGTAATATGGCAGATCCAAACAAATTTAAATCTGTTTCTGTGCCTATAGATACTTATCGCAAGTTAGAATTTTTAGCTAATGGTAAGTTTTTAGATGCAAAGTTAACAATTAGTAAAACAATAGAAGCTTTAGCGACAAGAGCTGCAAAGAAGACAGGATATAAAAATGGAAAAGCAAACACATAATATTATATGTCAAGATTGTAAAGGCAACGGCTATAGAAGAATTCTCATAGAAGAAGGTAGAGAAGAGGTTATAACTGATTGTGAGACTTGTGATAATCAAGGTGAATTTAAGGTAGGTGATGAGAAACTTCATAGCTAAATTCATGAACAAGTTCAACAAGCCAAAGAGAATAGAAAGTAAGAAAGAAAAAAGAAAAAGAAAGAGAGTGAAAAAAGTTTCTGGCTACTATTATGACTACAATGGCAAGGAACGAATATTATATGACAGAGAAACTTAAAGTATTAGATCTCTTTAGTGGACTAGGGGGATTTAGTTTGGGGTTAGAAAGAACAGGGCATTTTGAAACTGTAGCTTTCTGCGATAATGATAAGTATAGTAAATTAATAATTGATAAACATTGGAAAGGTAAAAAGGTATACGAAGATGTCAGAGAAATTACAAAAGAAAAACTCATTGCAGACGGAATTGAACTTCCCGATGTCATCACAGGAGGATTCCCGTGTCAACCGTTCTCGGTCGCGGGCAAACAAAAAGGAACGAGTGACGACCGACATCTCTGGCCAGAGATGTTTCGCATTATCAAGGCACTCAAACCGAGGATCGTGGTTGGCGAGAACGTGCGAGGAATTGTTAACATCCAAGACGGCATGGTCTTCGAAACTGTGTGCACTAACTTGGAAGATGAAGGATACGAAGTCCAAGCGTTCAATATTCCAGCTGCAGGTGTCGGCGCTCCCCACCGAAGAGAAAGAATTTGGATCATCGCAACTTTGGGCGACCCCAAATACGATGGACCACTTACCGACGAGATCGGAAGAAGGAACGAGGAAATTGATGGAGGGACAGAGAAAAGGCAGAACAACTCCTTCGAATTTGAGAGAACAAGTGGACGAGAAGACAATGAAAATTTATCAATCAATGTGGCCAACACCAACGACGAAGGGCTTCGGACACGCATCGGAGGGTCAGACGATGATCATGCGAAAGAAAGTCGAAACAGGGGAACTGACGGAGGAAGAGGCACAAGCGATGATGAACGGCACAACATTACGTCCACCACGGATGAAAAAATGGATGTGGCCAACACCGAAAGCTTCAGGTCAAGAGAAACTAGATACTCTGATCAAGAGGAAGGGAGTGAAGGCAGCCGTGCAACACAACTTAACGGCAGCCGTAGAGATGTGGCCAACGCCAACAGTCAACGACAGCAAGAACAATGCAGGTCCAAGTCAGTTTCGAAGGAAAGGGACGAACTTGAACGTAGCAGTGGCGAAGAGAGGAGCGGATGGTGGGAAGTTGAACCCAACGTGGGTCGAGTGGCTGATGGGTTACCAGGAAGGGTACACCGACTTAAAGGATTGGGAAATTCTATCGTCCCACAAATCGTCGAAGAAATCGGCAAAGCGTTGATAAGAGGAATGAAATGACATTTTATCATGGTTTAGGAATGTTTTTTCTTGGTATGGGTGCTATTATTTTTGGTGCTATCGTAGCTTATTTTATTATTAATAAAGTTATGGAAGATAAAAAAGAACCTACGAGGTTTGATGATTTAGAATGAAAGTAATAATGATAATTAGTTTTTTAATATTAACAGGGTGTGCCAAGGCAGACTACGATTTAAATCCTTGGACAACTATAGTGAGACATTTAATTTATGAAAAGAAATAATAAATACATATATCCAAAAACGGTTCGTGAAACGTTAGATGGTATTCGTCACTATAATATCAACGATAAAGAAAAGTTACCAAGTGTTACAACGATTCTAAAAGCAACCGAATCACAGGAGAAACAAGATAGTTTAGCAGCTTGGCGAGCAAGGGTTGGTGAAGAGACGGCAGCTAAAATTACTGAAGAAAGTTCGAGCCGTGGAACGGCGATGCATAAGATCTTGGAAAAATACATTTTGGAAGAGGGGTATTTAGATCTTACCAATGTCGGAAAACAGGCTCATAACATGGCTATAAGGGTCATAGAGCAGGGTCTATGCAATTTAACGGAGTACTACGGCACAGAATGTACTTTGTACTATCCTGGGCTATATGCAGGGCAAACGGACCTCGTAGCAGTTCACAAGGGCAGCGATGCAATAATCGACTTTAAACAAACGAACAAACCGAAGCGAGAAGAGTGGATCGGGGATTATTTTCTGCAGCTAGGGGCTTATGCGATGGCGCACAACTTTGTGTATAAAACCAAGATTACTAAAGGTGTAGTAATGATGTGTAGTAAGGATAATTACTATCAAGAATTTGTCGTAGAAGGGACAAAATTTCAACAATATCAACACGACTTTTTAAGGAGGGTCAATGAGTACTATCAAAAAAGAGACAGAAATGTTGGATAAAATAGCCAACATGTATTACAAAACAGAAGGTGACATGAAAAAGATGTGGAAGAAAAAGTGGTATCAAGGTGTCAAGAATGTGGCAAGAAGATATGAAAGTATGCTACCGATTGGACACAAGGATAGGTTAAAATGAGATTAAGAGACTTACAAGAAATATTAGAAAAATTTACCAATGGACAAAAGGGAACCATGATATCAGATTGTCCTGTTTATATTGAAACTATGTCAGGACATTTGGAAGATGTTAGAAGAATAGAGATACAAGAAAGCACTATTATTGGAGACAGCAATCCAGCTCGACTTGTAATAAAAGCAGACAAAAATGAATTATTTAAATCACTTACATTTAAACAAAGTTAAGAGTTCCCTTGGGATCGGGGTGAAAGCGAGAGTGGAAGCCCCGTAATATTATGAAAAAAGTCGTGATACAGAGCGAAGATATTAGTCCAAAACAATGGTCTAATCTTATATTAGAACTGAATCTAATACGCAAAGCTTGGAAACCCTACGCTAGAATACAGATATTGGGTCGTGGTGTTAAGAAAATTGTACAAAATGGCACTAGAAGATACAAAATTTAGAATCATTCTAATGTACTTGCCGTGTGTATAAGAGAAATTTTAGAGCAAAAATATTTTTTAAAATAAAAAATTTTAGAGGCGGCAAGGCGGCAAGGAGGCTAAAAATCGATTATAAGTGTTGGTATTAGCTAATAATAGCCTGCCACGAGCCCTGCCAAGGCAGAATTTAAGATGGCAAAAGTGTTGGTAATACTAGCTTTTTTGATTTTGTACTCGGCACGCGGGAGTTTTTTTGGTTTTGAAAAAAACAAAATTGCCTAAAAATTTCTCTTATAGTATAAGGTCGTATGCCCAGAAAACCCAAGAAATCTAAATATAAATCAGTTGTTATTAACAAAAAACGATATTATTATTACAAAATTACCTGGATCGATCCGACGGGTGATTCGGGTCATGCTACAGCCCACGATTCTTTAGGGTTAATACCTTCAACAATGATAACTCATGCATATGTTTTTGATAAGAACAGAAAATATTTATGGACGTTTGCATCTTACGAAGAGAATGATGAACTATTTTCAGATAGAAATGTATTTCCACTAGGCTGCATTATTAAAATGGAAAAGATAAATGAAAGATAAAAAATTTAATCCTACATTGACAAAGAATATGCCTAATGTAAAATGGGATCAACTTCCACCAAGGCGTGGTCCTAACCCACAAGGAGTAACTTATGGAATGGATAAGAAAAATAAGAAACAACAGCTTAAGAATTTGGCAAAAGTTTAATAATATATTTAATGGAAGCCAAGGAATTATTTTGATTCTAATTCTTTTGGTTCTGATTCTGGGGTAATATTAATTAAATTTTTATGATCGTCTAAAATTTGTTGCATCTTCGCCTGTAACTCTTCTTCACTCATTTTGTCTAGGTTACCGGTTACAACAAGCTTTTGATCTACATACAAACCACCTGCTTTTCCACGTGCAACTTCAGCATTGATAGCAGCAGACCACGCTCCTTTTTTAGCTGAATCATCTCGTAGTTTAGCTAGTTCTGCCAAGTGTTTTTCAAAAGTAATGCCATATTTTTCTTGCACCTCTGCTCTCAACTCACCAATATATTTTACAACTAATGGGGATATTCTAGGGTTTCTCAGCTCGCTTGCAGCCTGCCTTGGTCTTGTTTTGTAGCCTGCTTCCAGCGCACATTCAGCTGGACTTTTCCTACCTTCATTATAGACCAAAAGTTCTGCGAACTTCATCTGTCTTTCAGTTAATTGTCTTGGTACTCCCATAAGTTGTCTTATAGTGTAACTTTCCGTACAAGTCAATAATCGCCTGTAATCGCTTGTATATTTAGCTGTCATTGAGCTGGCGTTAAGCTGCTAAAGAGCTGTTAATAAGTTGTGGGTCGCTGTGGGTCACCTGGGGTCGCTTGTACTCGCTTGTTCGCCTGTGCATTATTAAATTTTTTATTTTTATTTTTATACAATTCCTGGTAGAAAAACCTGGATTTGTTATTTTTTAATTAAATAAAATTCGCCACCTTTAATGAAATTGTGCAATGAACTTAAACAATTATTATAATACTTATTATAATCAAAATTATATTCTTCACTTAACTGCTCAATTACATATTTATAACCATCATTATCAAAAGTATTGTACCATTTTTCATAATATCCAACATATCTTTTAACAACTTTAGGTTTAATTGGTAAGTATTTACTCATATTTTCCTTTCTTATTTATTCCCATATAATCCCTTGTTTATAGATTTCAATAGTGTATAAAAAACAAATCAAAAAAGGAGAATAAAAAATGGCAAAACTAAAAAGAGTAAAAGTAATAATAAGAGACGAGGAGTTTAATTTAACTCCACGACAATTAATAAATAAATTGTCAAAATTAGACCATTGGGATTATGAAGATTTTTTTGAAAATAATCCTACTGATAATTTTAATCATTTTAATTGCAAAAAAAAACTTATGAAACAAATTCTAGAAGATTATGAAACTGCAAAAAATGTTTATCATGCAAATAGAATTGAAGACATGATGTACTTTAGACAAGAAGAGAGAATATCTTCAGATGCACCAATTTATCCTCATGGTTGGTATGAAGAACAAGACAATGAAATTATTTTTGGAAAGGATAAAGAATGAGACAATGGTTAAATACAAAAGAGAAATGCATATTAAGAGATTTAATAAAAATAGAACTTAAATCTTTAGATAGAGACGACTATGGAAAATTCAAATATTATCCATATGAATATGCATACACTTTATTAAAATTGGGTAGAAAATTAAAACTTGATGAACAACAAAAAAAGAAAGCAAATAAATTATATAGAAAGGAAAAAATATGAAACAAGAAACAAAACCATTAGATAAAATGTCTAAAAAAGAACTTACTGAATATTGGACTAGAAGAGTTGAGAAATTTTTACTTGGACAAAAAATTGTTAAAGTAGAATATATGTCTGAAGAAGACGCAGAGGATATGGATTGGGTTAATAGACCAATTCAAATTCGTTTAAGTAATGGCATATGGTTGACACCTACGCAAGATGATGAGGGAAATGATGGAGGTTCAATCTCAACTAATACAACTGATATAATTCCTACTTTATGAAAAGACTAAAAATAAAAATAAATTTTGAGTGTACCCATGCAGATAAAAAAGAAACTGAAATGGAACTTGAAAAAATAATACATTATCACATTTACGAGAAGATATGGAATATAGACCCAAAAGGTGTGAAACTAGATGTTAAAGAAATCGCACCAAAAGGGTATTGTAGGTCTTGTAAGCAAAGAATGAAGATGGACGAAATATCTTGTAGAAATGAAGATTATTGCGTAAATTGTTTTTAGAAAGGAAAATATGAAACTAACAAAAAAGGAGAAAGAATTTTTAATTGATTGGTTGCAAGAGGATTGGTATTTGGCGATTGAAAATGACCCAAAAATAAATTCATCAAAAATAGTTCTTAAAAACTTAAAATCAATTTTAAATAAACTAAAAAAGGAGAATGAAAAATATGAAACAAAAAGAAAAAGGTTATGAAGGATTTGGAATTTTAGCAGATGATTTTCATCATTATGCTAATTCCATATATGATAGATGGGACGAGGGATATAAACCTAAAAAAAAACATATGAAAGGTTTATTAGAAACTTGCAAAGCATTTATTAAATTAAATAAAAAATGGGAGAGTGAAAAATGAGTGAATATAAAATGTCTGAAATATTAGATGCTTGGGAAAGTGCGTACGGAGAGGATATGTTTATTGAATATCCTGCTTTTATTCAAAGATTAATTGAAGAAAAATCAAAAGAAAAATGGGAGGAGAATGAAAAATGAGTACAAGGTCAAATATAATAATTAAAAATGGTAAAACTAATATTTTACTTTATCGTCATTGTGATGGTTATTTAACAGGAACAGGACAAGACTTACTAGATGATTTGTCTAATTCTGATTTTGAGCAAGAACCATATTTCGATAATGTTGCAGAGTATTTCAATATTGCCAAATTTACTGAAAAACTTTTAAATCAAAATACAGATTATAGAATTGATAATCAACTTGGTGGAGACATTGAGTATTTATATACTTTTGATTTTGAAGATAGTTATGAAGACGCAAGACATTACAATAGAGTTAAATTAAAATCTATTGAGGTTAATCAAGATGTAGGTTTTGGACGAGGTGGTAAAAGAAAATTTAAAACTTTGTCTGAATTTCAAGACGCAATCAATAAAGAGAGAAAGGAGAATGAGTAATGAGTTTTGTAAATACAAAAGATTTTTTAGAAACTATGTTTGTAAAAAATTTATCAATTAATGTAATTGCAACTTTTGAAGATGAACATAAAGAACCACAAGACATTTTTGATTTAAGTTTTATTACAAAAGATTGTTTAAAAAATACAAAATCTTTAATTGATTATATAAAATTACAATTAGACCCACATAGACAATTAGTAAAATTATCTTTGTGTTGGTATTGTGATGAGGAAATAGTAAATAAATATCCAACAATCAAAAAAAGTATTTCTGAAGATAATGGAAAATATTATTTTGGAAATTGGGCAAGAGCAAGAAAGGAGGTAGGAATAAAATGAAATATTTAATAATTAGAAAATTTCATATTGAGGGTTCAAAAATGAAACCAGATTATCATGTTGAACAAGCAAGTGATAATTTGGCATTAGCAAATAAAAAACTAGTGGCATTAAATTTATTAAATGAAGACAATAGAAATTATTCGTTTCATATTGTTGAACTTAATGAAGATGTTCTAGTATTAACTGAAGATATGCAAGTTGCATAAATAATAAAAAGGAGAATGAAAAATGAGTAAAATAGAAGAAATAAAAGAAGACTTTCATACAAAGTATATGAGAGAAAGAAAGGAGAAAGCAGACAACTTTCCAACTAAAGCAGAAAACTTTAAAAAGAAACTTAAAGAGTTAAAAGTTAAATCTTTTTCTGTTGAGTATAGTGGGAGTGGAGATAGTGGAGAAATCAACGAGATTTCTTGGGAACCAAAAAAACTTAATGCAAGTATTGATATTGGTACTTGGAAAAGGTGGAACACTAAAACTTGGGAACAAGAAGAAACAACTGACCATAAATCTTTGCATGATTATATTGAAGACTTTTGTTATGATTTGCTTGGAGACAATCACGGAGGTTGGGAAATTAACGAGGGTCAGAGTGGTAATATTGATTGGAACTCAAAAGATAATACTATTAGACATGAATATGTTTCATTAGTTGAAGAGCAATATAGTGAGGGATTTTAATATGGCAAATTGTTATCATCACTCTTTGTCTTCTGTTAAACATTATGGAGGAAAACCAGAAGACTATCAAGCAATCCACGATTGGTTTGATGAAAGTAAAAAAATAATGCCAGACTTTAGACATAGAGCATTGAGACACCACGCAGAGGGTTGCTTTGCTTGTGAAGAAAAGTTTGGCACAACTATAACCAATTCAGATGGTAAGAAAGTCCCTGTAAGATTGATTGCAGAAAGACATATCAAAGAAGACTTGGGCTTTGTTCCATCAATGATTGATTGGTTTAAATATATAACACCTCAAAAGTTTATGAGAATAGGTTATATGAAAGACGAAGATATAATGAAAAGGGAAACAATATGAAACTAAAAGACTTTAATACTGAAG
>VTLG01012423.1_pt1 | contig 18154 bp, 21 predicted proteins | sample 4694571 | NCBI WGS metagenome assembly VTLG01 (sample SAMN12604809, study PRJNA352737) | marine metagenome | biome: ENVO:00000447; feature: ENVO:00000209|ENVO:00000569|ENVO:01000036; material: ENVO:00002151; isolation source: viral sequences binned using virsorter ... | reverse complement strand
CTTCAGGATAAAAACCAGTGCTTACTTCGCCAGAACTTGATGCAGGTAATAAACTCATCTTATGTTAAGGCTCCTGTTGCACCTACTAATATTGTATCATTACCACTTGCTGCAGAACAATAATAACTAAGCATATATGTTCCTGCTGAAGATATTGCTGTTAAAATATCTGCATTTATAGCAACACTAGCGTGAGCAGATACTGTATGACCACCAGTGTTAATTAACATGATTGTTCCTGACTGACCCTCTGCAGGGTTAGATAAAGTCAAAGTAAAGTTACCTGATGGAGTACACTTAAAGAAGTTAGCAGTCGCTAAATCAAAGTTACCATCATTGTCTGTCTCTTGATTACCTGTTGCTCTACCTGCTACAGATGCGTCATCCCCTACAGTTACATCTCCTGTTGTTGTAACGTTTCTAAAACCTGTTACATCTTTGTTAGAGTCAGCAATAACTGCTTTAGACGCAGACACTGTACCTGCAGTAATTCCATCTACCAAATTAAGTTCAGAAGCAGTTGACGTTACTCCATCTAATATGTTTAGCTCTGCAGTTGTAGATGTTACACCATCCATGATATTTAGTTCTGCAGTTGTAGCAGTGACACCATCCATAATATTTAATTCAGACGCAGTCGCTGTTACACCATCTAATATATTAAGTTCGGCTGCAGTCGATGTTACGTTTGTTCCTCCAATGTCAAGAGTTGTTACGGATATCTCCCCTGCAACTGTAACTACACCATCAGCTAATGTTATTAAGTCTGTGTCATCTGTATGTCCTATGGTAGTACCATTAACTATTACATTATCAACTGTTAATGTTGTTAGTGTCCCTAATGATGTAATGTTTGCTTGTGCAGCAGTTTGTAATGTACCTGCTAATTGTGTTGCAGTTAATCTACCTGTGCTTGGATTGTAAGTTAAGTTACCATCCATCTCTAACCCAACATTACCTGTGCTAGAAGTTGCATTTTCTACAAAGGTAATCAGATTATTTTCGTTTGTACTTTCGTTATCTGTGACTAATACGTGAGCAGCATTGGTAGCATCAGTAACAGTAACACCTGCTATAACAGTGTTTAATGCAGTGCCACCTACTGTGATTGCATCTGCTTCAAGTGTACCATTAATATCTGCATCACCTTCAATATCTAAAGAATCTGCATCAAGTTCACCTGTAATGGTAAAGTTTCTTATTCCTGTATAATCTTTATTAGAATCAAGTATGACTGCTTTAGAAGCTATAGCAGTACCGACAGCAGTTGAACCTAAGTCTAGTGCATTTATCTCTCCTACTACTACTGTAGCACCATCAAGAATATTTAATTCTGCTGTTGTAGCAGTTACCCCATCCATAATATTTAATTCTGCGGTTGTAGCAGTGACACCATCCATGATATTAAGCTCTGATGCTGTTGCAGTGACACCATCTAATATGTTTAATTCTGCAGTAGTAGATGTAACTCCGTCAAGAATGTTTAACTCTGCAGCGGTGGCAGTTACGTCAGTGCCGTTTATAGATAATTCATCCGTTTCAAGTTTACCATTAATATCTGCATTACCTTCAATATCTAAAGAATTTGCATCAAGTTCACCTGATATTGTAATATTTCTACCACCTGATATGTCTTTGTTAGAATCAGTTATGATAGCTTTACTTGCTATTACAGTTCCGTTTGTAATGCCATCTATTAAGTTAATATCTGCAGCACTGGCAGTAACTCCATCAAGGATGTTTAGTTCTGCAGTTGTAGCAGTGACCCCATCCATAATGTTTAACTCTGAAGTGGTAGCTGTAACCCCATCCATAATATTTAGCTCTGATGTTGTAGCAGTAACCCCATCCATAATGTTGAGTTCGGATGTTGTTGCAGTGACCCCATCCATAATATTTAATTCTTCGGGTGTAGCTGATATCTGTGTAGTACTTACAGCAGCTAAAACAGGTATTGTACCTGATACGTTAGGTAAATTAATTGTTCTGTCTGCTGTAGGGTCTACAATCGTAAGTGTTGTTTCATTGGCATCAGCAGTAGCACCTTCAAAAATTATAGCATTTTGTGCCTGCATAGTGACTGTATCCACAGTTGTAGTCGTGCCTGCCACAGATAGATTAGGTACAAGAAGTGTTCCTGTGCTTGGATTATATCTTAATGCTCCTGTATCATCTAATAAAGCATTTGACTCATCGTGAAATACTACAGGAAAGTTTGTATTAGCGTTACTATCTGAAACTGTTACAGTAGTAGCTACAGCTGCTGTACCTGAATAGCCACTTGATGTAATTGTTCCCAGTGATGAAGCACCATCTTTAAATGTAATAGTTCCACCATCTGCGTTAATTTCAATATTTCCTCCTGCATCTAAAGTAAAATTACTTGATGCATCTATCTCTGCTATTATAGGAGTTGTTAATGTTTTATTTTCTAATGTTTGTGTTGCAGTTGTACCTACAATCTCTTGATCTCCACCTGCAGGTAATGTAAGCTCGTTTGTTACATTAGCAGTATGTGGTTGAGATTTAACTGTTTGACCATGTGAGTTAGCCTCACAATTAAATACGACTGTTCCTGGATTAGTATTACCTTTAACTACAACTTTACCTGTACCATTTGGTGCAAGGTCAATATTTGCATTGGATGTGGTAATAATATCTTGACCATTCATATCCAAATCACCGCCCAACTGAGGAGAGCTGTCTGCAGCAACACTGGCTATACCTGAAGAAGTTGCTAACCCCGATACAATAGCACTTCTTTCAATTCTTTTAAGTGTGTTACTATCGCTAGTATCTACTACTAAAAATACGTCATCATCTGCAACTGCTCCTAATTCAGTTAAATCTCCCATTGCTCTAGGATTAAAATCTGTACCATCTGCTATAAGAATTTTACCTGCAGTATTTGTATTCATGGTTATAGCGTCACCTGAAACAGTTAAAGTACCTGTCATACCCACGTTTCTAAAGCCACTTACATCTTTATTTGAATCTGCTATAACCGCCTTTGACGCAGATACTGTACCTGCTGTTATACCATCTACTAGATTTAATTCGGCTGCTGTGGATGTAACTCCATCAAGTATGTTTAATTCAGATGCAGTTGCGGTAACACCATCAAGTATGTTTAATTCTGCAGTTGTCGCTGTAACACCATCCATAATATTTAATTCAGACGCAGTTGCTGTTACCCCATCAAGTATATTTAATTCTGATGCGGTGGATGTAATTGCTGTGCCTGCTATCTGTAGTGTTGTAGCGTTTACCTCCCCACTAGAACCATATACAACCGCTTTGCTATTTACGATTGTTCCTGCACTTGACCCATCGACTAAGTTTAATTCTGTAGCAGTAGATGTTACCCCATCTAGTATGTTTAATTCAGATGCGGTTGCAGTAACACCATCTAAAATATTTAATTCAGATGTAGTAGCTGTAACACCATCCATAATATTTAATTCTGATGTAGTAGCTGTAACACCATCCATGATATTTAATTCTGATGCAGTTGCTGTTATGTTTGAACCACCAATATCAAGAGTGGTTACAGATATTTCACCTGCTACTGTAACTACGCCATTTGCAAGAGTTATTAAATCTGTATCATCTGTATGACCAATAGTACTACCATTTATAACAACATCATCAATATCTAATGAACCACCTGTTATTAAACCTGTAGTTGTTATAGTTGATGAACCTATATCAATGTTACCAAAACCTGATGTAATAGAACCACTATCTAACGCCCCTACCGATGTTAAACCTGAACCCACATAAGTAGGGATATCCGATGCAGGAATTTGTTTAGTTGTATTACCATCTATAACAATGAAAGCATCTGCGTCAGCTATTGTTATAGAAGAAGTAGATTTATTTGATCCGTCAAGTAAATTAATTTCACCTGCAGTAGACGTTACTCCGTCTAATATGTTTAGCTCTGCAGTTGTAGATGTTACACCATCCATAATATTTAATTCTGCAGTTGTCGCTGTAACACCATCTAATATATTAAGTTCTGCAGCAGTTGAGGTTACCCCATCTAAAATATTTAATTCAGATGTAGTAGCTGTAACACCATCCATAATATTTAATTCGGCTGCAGTAGCAGATATTGCCGTACCATTAAAATTTATTTCATCTAGATATGCAACACCATCAATGTATATGTCTTTCCACTCTTTGCTAGAAGAACCCAAATCATATGCCCCATCATCATCAGGTATAATATTTGAATCCACTTCACCGCCAAACACAATATTATCAGTATTAGCGTCACCTAAAGTTACAGTCCCACCATTAAATGTGGTTGTGCCTGTTACTGTTAAATTACCACCAACTGCTAAATTACCTGCTACAGAGGTAATTCCCTCTAACACGTTTGTGCCATCACAATAAACAAGTGCTGTTAAACCTGTTGGTATAGCAATACCTGTTCCTGAAGCTGTTTTTACAGTGACTGTTTGAGCTGTGCCATTCTTTACTAAATACACTTTACTAACGGCAGGACATATAACTGTAGCTGCACCAGAAAGTGATGTGCCTGTATCAGTTAAATTTAGTATCGCTGCCCTTGCTTCTGACGTAGAACCATCAGCTGTTGATAATGTAGCAGAATTACTACTCCAAGTATTTATTGTTTTTAGACCAGCTACAGCCTCTTCTATCATAGAAGTTACTTGACTGTTAACCGTGTCACCCCAGGTTCCTGTTAGCTCTCCTTGAGTAGGTAACGCTAACTTTAACGATGTAGTATAAGATGTTGCCATTTATAAGTCCTCTGTAAGTATTATTACATTGATAAGCAAAAAACCGCAAGAAAACATTAAACTATACGTATTATAGCATTTTCTGCATTTGCGGCAGGAAAACTTATTTCAAAGTTACCTGAACTAGATTGTTTATCTTCGCCAAAATCAATGACCGCAACAGCAGGATTACCTGTTGTGTTTTTGTAAATCAAAGCCCCTCTAGCTGTTATAGAAGAAGAACTCCAAGTCACATCTGAAAAATCTAAAAAAGCTGTAGCACCAGAAGATGTTGGGTTTGCAGCTATACTTATGGCTTTACCCCCTGCATCATAACCTGTGCCTGATGCTTCATTTGTTGTACTGTAAGCTGTAGTATCTGCATTTAAAGTAGCACTAGAAGTAAAAAGAGCTATTTTAAAAGACTGAGAAGTATCACTACTAAAGTCCATCTCTCCATTTAGTAGAGCTACTTTAAAGGATGTGCACATTGCTTGTGTTATAGCCATTTTATCCTACATTTACTCTTGGATACCCAGAACGATAATAGTCTTGTTTTAACTTTCCGTCTGCAGTTTGTTTTAATAATGTTAAAGCCTGTAAATAATGTTTTTCATATAATTGTACTAAATCAGGCTCACCTTTCATAAATCTTATAGCTTCAACTAAGGCTCCATTTAATAGTGCCATGTCAAAGTTATCCCCTAAATATGTGCCTCCTGCAGTTACTATAGACGTAGGATACTTTGCATATATGTGTTCTAATGTATAATTAGCATCTGGAATTGGAGAAAACATAAATTTTATTTTACTACCTGAAGTGGTATGATAAGCATAAAACTTTGGTAGTCCACGTTTAGCAGTTGTAGTTACGGGGTATGCTTCTCTTAAAAAATTTATATCTTTATTTAATAAAAAAGTCTGAGTATCATTATTTACTATTGCTAAACTATAAGTGTACAAATACCCATCAGGTGTAGTATACAGCTCATTACCAGCAGTTAAACTACTACTATCAACGTTACGCATAGATGCTAAGTCAACAGCGTTAAATATCTTTTGTTCTGCTTGTTGAGTGAACATAGCAAGTTGATCGTCTGTAAAAGTTGTTTCACATATATCTAATATATTTGCTTTTAAAGATGTATAATTCATAATTACCTCTAACTTGTACTAACAGTTACTGTACCAATAAAACCTGCCGCTGCAAAACTTAATTTATTAGACTCAGAACCTGAGTATACCATAGCCCTACTTTGAGGGTAACCAGTAAAATCAGGTCTTGGATTTCGTATAGCCTGTGGATCATGCACAGGATATCTGCCTAATTCATTTTGTGGATGGTCAGGATTCCAACACTCGGGACACGCTTTTATATTTGTATCACTACCTCTTATAATTAAATTTCTTAATTCTCTTAAATAAAATCTAAATCCACATATATCACATTCGGCTAATGCGTTTTTACTTGATGCAAATCTACTTGGCATAACTAAATCCTACCTACCCTCGGCACAAAATTTTCTGACGTTTTTTCTCTATCTTCTCCAGCAGCTAATACATACTGTTCATCATATGCGGCTTTCAACATATCTACTCTAGGGGCCAATTCTGGCACTTTCATCGCTATATGATATGCTAAACCTGCTACCAAACAAGGTAAAAATCTAAACACTACATCTGGTGTCTCTACACCACTACCAGCATCTTGTACTCTTCTCATTCTAAAATACACAAATGTGTAACTGGTATCAGGGACAGGCCATAGATTTATTCTTGGTGTAAGTAATCTTTCTATAAATACCTGTATTGGTCTACCTGTTGTTAACTTGTTAGGGATAGATGCGTAAGTGCTTACACCTATACGACTTATTGTTAAATCAGACTGTGTAGTAGCATTACCTGCATTTGTACGTATTACATGGTCTAACAAGTCTATGGTATCTGCTGGTAGGTCGTATTGTGCAGTGCCTGCTGTTACAGATATAGTGCCACTATCTATAGTCCACATATTTATACCACGATTCTGCCATTCTATAGTCATAAGATTCATAGACCTGCGAGCAGTTCTTAAATCATAACCAGAACGCATTTCTCTACCTGCACGTTCCCAAGCCTCTTCGGCTATCTCCGTGAAATCCATTTCAAATGCGGTTGTCCCTGATGTTGCCATATTCTAATTTATCCTTTACCTTACGCAAATTTTCTATATCTTGCCGTTTTTTTAGCAATCTTTTTGGGCTGTTTAGCCACTTGTTTTCCTCGTTTAGTTGCTTTACGCTTCGCAGCCGTAGAGCGGGCGTATTCAGAGGGCGAAAGAGCCTTAATCGCTTTTTCAGGTAAGTAACGCTCGCCAGTTGCTTTTGGCCCTTGTGTACTAGGCTTACCAGATTTTGTTCTCCACTTTTGCTTACCCCACGCTTTCAAGCTCCTTTGCGATTTTTTTAAAGCCATTACTTACCAACCTTTTTCATAGCCTTTTTATGACTGGCGGAGAACGACATTCCTGCTCTCATGTCCTTTCTCATACTAGCCATGTGCTTAGCAGTGTGGTGTTTGGCATGTTTTTTCAAAGCGTCATTTTGCTTTTTTGTCAGAGTTTTCATCCTCTGTAACCTCCACCTGCTTTTTTATAGGCTTTAGCCATCATCTGAGCTTTACGAGCACTCCATTGTCCAGGTCTACCACCTTTACCACCAGCTTTTATTCTGTTAAAAATACGTTTTCGCAATGATGGTTTAGTATAGTTACCCGCTTCGTTGACTCTGCTTTTACTTTTCTTTTTTACAGAGCCACCTTTCTTGTAACTATAATAATGCCTCATTAGTCAGAACCTGCCATTTTTACCATTTTGACGGGTCTTAGTCCTGTAGATGTAATGCCACCACCTCTATATTTTTTGACTTTACCACCGCCCATCATTTTCTTTTTAGGCATGGTCATACCACCACCCATCATCTTTTTGACTTTTCCGCCTTCCATCATAAAGCCCATGTTATTACGAACAGATTTAGGTAGTTTACCTAAACCTTTGTTACCTGCTGGTACTGGTTTTAAAGAGCCACCGCCCATCATCTTCTTCACTTTTCCGCCAGCCATCATCTTACCTTTGCCGTCAGCAGCAAAAAAGGGGACTTTCTTTCCATCTTTTTCAACCATTTTCAAGCTACCACCACCTGCTGCACCGTACATACCGCTCATGGCAGTCATGGTATTATTCTTTTTCTTCTTCTTTTTCTTCATTTTATTTTTCATTTGCATATTCATGTTAGCTCTAGTCATTGTCATAATTATCTCCTTCTCTTAACAACGCCATCGTTTACGTGCCTGACGTAAACGGCTATTTGGGTTTTTCGCAGCTTTAGGAAATTTTTTCATTTGCCCTGCTGATCTTGCACAATATGATTTGCGTCTTTTTGCAGCTTTACTACCAGGCTTAACTTTCCCAGTAACAGCGGTTTTTAATTTACTTCCAGGATTATCCCTTCTGTACTTGGCTACACCTTTTTTAGTCATGCCAGCACCAGCTTTGGTAGGGCGTTTGTGACCACCTTTTATAGTGTGACCCTTCATTGTGCCTTTCCTTGTAGCCATCTATACCTCTATGCGTGGAATATAGTTACATTATCTACTGTATCTAAAGTGTATTTAATACACAAACCACTATCAAACAAAACACCTTCTGAAGGTATTGTTCTATCTACGGTGTCGTTTGCTGTACCAATAGTTCTTGATTTAAATAATGTTGTACCACTTTCAGGAGTTCCATTAATAAATTCTACGTCTCCTGATGTACCACCAGATACAACAGCCAGACCTTTAAGTCTTATTCTGTTAGAACCATTTACAGCTTGAGCACATAAAGTGCCTGAACCTACTTTTATATTAGCTGCATATTGTTCGGAACATTCTACCGCTGTCACAGTTAAGAATAGTTTTGTGCCTGCCACTGCTTCAGCAGAACCAGTAGATGTTATAGTTTCCGTCAAAGCATCGCCAAAAACATCTGTGCCAGTGATGGTAGTAGTCTTACCGTTATCTCCTGTGCCAGTGGTGGTAACTATGACATTTCTAGCCGCACCACCAAGAAATGTAGTGTTTGCCATAGTAGCTGAAGTATTTGGTCTTGCTGCGGTTACCAGCCTATCATCATCTGAAGCATTTTCATCAGATATAGTTAGGACTTGTACGTCTGAAATACCCATGTATAACCTCTTTCATAAAATAAGGGGAACTTAGTCCCCTTTTATTTCTCCCCTTAAAACCATAGCTTTGTAAGCTGCACTACCTTTAGGAGGTAGTTCAGTAGCTGTATTTTCAGGGGTTACATCTTCCCAAGCCTCATTTTCAGGAGTATTAGGATCATCTGCCTTATACGCTCCTGTTTTAGTTCTAGCTCTTTTTCTTTCTGCCATTTTCTACTCCTTATCTATTTTGACAAGCAAATATATAATCTATTGTAGCAGTTTTAGTACCTGAAGCGTCTCCAGATAGTTCCATAGCACCTAAAGCAAGATTCTCGTCATCAGGAATGTTAGTAGTATGTGTGGCTACTTTTGTTCTGTTAACATAAAATTCTACTATAGCACTTGTTCTATCTTTTCCTGATACTTTAAAACCTAAAGTTACAAAGGTATCATCAGAAAGATCAAAGTCAGAACTTAATGCTGTGGCCGTTTCAGTACCATCTTTTTCGGTTATACATTGTAATGTTGCAGTTCCATCATCAGACTCAAATACAATTCTGTCTGCAGCGGCTAACATTGCCTCTGGATTTGTTGCGAAATTAACAGTCATCCCTATAGATAGGTCTGTCTGATCTGCATCAGCTACTTTAACTTTTGTTTCGTACCAGATGTCTCTTCCGCTGGCTCCAGTTGCAATCTTAAATATTTCGTTGCCTTGTATAGAAGCACCATCATTATCAGTAGTTGCTTGAGAACTTAACACAAGTGTTCCACTCTCTTGGTCAGCACCTATTGCTGCACTGGCTGAACTATCTTTTACAACAGTCCAATCATTGGTATTGTCTAATGTTACTCCAGTAAAATCATCAAAATATACTACGAAGTCGGGATTTTTGTCGATTGGTAAATTCCCAAACCATTCTCTTTGTCCGTCTTTTCCTGCGAAAAGTATCGGCCCAGTAAAATGTACAGCCATATTAATCTCCTTGTCTCGGCTATTGTCGAAGTTAATTCTTCGTCAAGGTTAATTTATTATACATAAAAAAAGGGGGGTAGCAAGTACCCCCTCAAATTTTTTAGGCTCCTGGGGAACCAAAGATGCCTAGAGGATCTGATACGCCAAAGCTGTATCTCTCTCTAGCCTTATATCTGCTGTTACCTGTATCAAAGTCAGCATCCATAGATGTTGACATAGGACTTCTAACAAAATGTTTTAGTCCGTTAGGTACATCAGTCATTAGGAAGAAAGCATCTGTGTCAGTCAAGTAGTGGTTAATTGTATAACCCTCTGGTACAGAACCATTATTGCGTAGTGCATTAATGTCGTTGTCTGCAGTTCCTACTCTACCTTCTGTTTCTAACAATCTAGTTGCTACAAACTGTAAGTTTGAAGGTATGACCAACTTTCTAGGTCTAGCTGCTATCTTTAATCCTCTCTCATCAGTCCACTGTCCGATTTGGATAACGGCTGCTTCTAAAGAAGTTTCGTTTAAATCCGCAGCAGCAGCTGGTCTGTTTGAGTTAGTTCCACCACTAACTAATGGGTGAGCTGTAGAACAAAGTGTTTGTCCGTCACCATAAGTAGTGCCTGCAGCAAAAGCATTATTAAGTATGGTTGCTGCTTTTACCTGCTTTGTATACGCCATAGCACGAGCAAGTGCTTTAGTATAACGAGCTGACAAAGAGTCATACAAGTTATCTTCAATGGCTTCCTCAGTAATAGCGAAACCCATTGCCACTGTTTCGTGTGTGTATCTAGCAGTAAAAGCCTCTTGTGCAGAGTCATACTCAATCGCTGAACCTTCGTTCTTGACTGGTGCTGCAGAAAAGCCTGATAGCTTTGTTTCTTCTTCAAAAGAACGGTCAGAAGTCTCTTGCTCAAAGATTTCTTGATGTTCTTCACCATATTTTGCGTACTCCATCCCAAAGAGAGCGTTCAACCCAGGAAGGAGTTCTTTTAGTAATTGGGCTCTTGAAATTGCCATAGTTTATATCTCCTTAAATACCGATTGGGTTTCTGTAGATGTGTCCACCTGTAGTCGTATTAGGTGTACCCTCTGCAAGATGTGGTTCATTCCACTTGACTATTGCCTCTGTAAAATTACCATCACTATCTTTAGTGTCAGGCACTAAATCAATAATTCTTAATGGCAATGATAAGGTTGTAGCTGCAGATGCACCTAAACCTGCAACACCAGAATTACCTGTTACAGTACTTCCAGAGTTTTGAACAAGTGGTAAATTATTACCTACAATAGTTCTAGCATAACCAGCAATGGTTGTACCAGAAGACACTAAAGCAACTTTAAATAGCACGTCTGGGTCATCGACCACATAACCTACTATATCAGAAGCTGCAGTGCTTGCAGGATAAAATTGTCTAAAAGTCAGTTGACTTGTACTTGGGTCAGTAAATGAACACCCCAAAAACACACCAACAGGTGTAGCGGTAGTTGTCCCAGTATCTTTTTCCAAAGTTCCTGTGTTGACATACTTTACAACATCTCCATTGAAGATGTTTGTAGCGTAGCCTGATGCTATAGGAATTTGACGAGTAGAGCCTGAATACACCTGACCACCAATCAAGTTGATAGGTTTTAACCCATATGGGGCATCAACGGTTGGATAAGCCATTCATAGTCTCCTTTTGCTTAATTAATTACCTTTTCCAAAAGTGACCTTCGTCTTCCTATCATTGAAGAGAGGCATACGAGGGTCGTTTTCTCTCATCAAGTTGTTATCAACTGATTGTATCTGTTGCTTAGATTGTTCTTCAAAATAAGCATTTCTATCATCAACTGCTTCACTAGGAATCTTACATAACATCAATCCACCTATAACTATGTTGTCTTTGAACCTTTCGTGTTCAATAGTAACTAACGTAATCTCTGGATGGTCTGACGCTCTTACAGGTTCCCAACCTTGACGGAGTTTCGAGGAAACATTAGTTGGGTCGATTTGCCCTTGTGTACTTACTCTAATCCATCTAAACACATACCCGTCTTCAGGTTTTGGTGTTGGCAAAATCTCTGGTCTTTGCCATGATTTTGCTTGAGATGTCTTCTCTCTTGTAGTTTCAGTTCGGTTAATTCGATTCTCAGCCATTGTTCTTCCTCATTTCTTCTGCAACCTTTTTGGCGTACATTTCTAGCGGAACACCTAGCCTTTTAGCTAAACTCACTTGCGTCTGTGTTAACTTAACTTTTTTAGGAGATGTACTCCTAGTAGCTGGAGCTACCACATTCGCTGGTTTTTTAGGCTCTTCCGCCTCTGTTTCTTCTGCACCCTCGAAATTCTCAGGGAATAATTTTCGCATGCGAGAGTCTATGGTCTCCCAATACTCGTCAGTGTTGACATAACTCTGTCCTTTTTGTTTAACAAGTTTGCTATGCAACCCCAACGCATAACTTGTCATCTCATCGTCTACCCCGTACCAAGGATTGTTTTTATGCCATTCTTGGGCCTTTGGGTCTGGGGGGGTTGGAGCGTTCCCCTTATTCTTTTGTACCGCACTATCTTCTTCTTGTAAAGTGGGTAATTTAAAATTATCTAGTCTATCAGATTTAATCTTAGCAGCAGTTATATTTTCTTGAGCTGTTACTATTGCCTCTGAATCACCAGCATCATAAGCTACTTTATATGCGTTTTTAGCATCTTCTAGGTCTTTTGCTGCTGTTTTCTTAGCAGCTTCTAGCATAGCTGTTTGATTTTTATTTTGAGTTTCTTTTAGTTTTTTATTCTCATCAACAAGTTGTTGAGCTAATCTTTCGAGCTCTGTTTTTTCACGAAATGCTTGTTCTTTAGCTCTACGCTCGTCATGGTAACCTTTACTAAAATGTTTTATTCTGTTTTTTACTTTATCAGAATATTCTGCTAACTCTTCTTCTGTAATGTCACTTGGCGGTTCAGAAGGTTTTCTGCCTCTATCTGCTTTAGGAACATCATTGACGACTTCTATTTCATAGTCATCTTTTTTAGTTTCTACTTTTTTTTCGGTCTTCCTCTCTTTAACTTCACTTTTGTCGTCCTTTGGAGAAAGGTCAATTTCGACAGCACTAGATTTTTCAATCTCGATATCATCATTTTTAGCTTTTGTATCATTTTTACCCTCATCAGGAAATTGATATTCTACTTTTTCCATTGCCATAATCTACTCCTAATATGCTCTTATTATACCGTTTGGATTATCGACTACAGCTTCAATAGAATCATCATTCATTAATCTGTATTCGTTATCACCCACTTTAAACCTAGTCCCTGTGTTTGCACGAAACATAACATAGTCTCCTACCTCACACCAAGGCCCTGTGGGGAATCTCTCTTCATCTTTGTATGCTCCATCTCCCATATCTAATACTAATCCTATGATAGACATTACATACTCTAACTTCTTTTCCTTATCGGTTTTAAGTAAGCTAGTGCCTTCGTATGTATCAGACACTTGTGGTAATGCAACAAGTACACGATACCCTACGGGTTTAGGTATGTTCGCTTCTAAACTATTGTCTAGGTTTCTAAAATGGTTGTTTTGTTGTGTAAATTCTTTTGGTACAACAACATTAGCACCATATTCATTCATCTGCATTTTCGCTATTCTCCTGTTTACGCACGAGGTCTTCTATTAACTGTAAACTGACTCCGAGACCTCGGATCAAGCCAGTAACTTCCTTAAATGCAGAGTAGTCTTTTGGGCCTCCGCTTGTAAGAAACTGTATTGAAGTTTGTCTTTGTTCCATCAAAGCCTTCTTCAAAATATCTAATTCATTCATTATTTTTTGCCCTCCTTCATAGCCTTAATTAAATCTAATTCTAATTTTCCTCTGCCTGATCTAACACTTTCTCTCATCTTTATTTGTTCTTTTTGAGCATCTATTGCAGATTTAGCTTTATCTATTTTAATCTTTTCTGTCTCTAACCTAGTATCTACTGCGTCTTTCTTTTCTTTTCTAAGTTGTTCTCTCTGTTTTAATTGTGCGTCTGCTTGATCTTTTTGTGATTTTCTTTGTACATCAGCTTGTCTTATATTAAGTTCTTGTTGTCTCATTTGATTAACAGGATCTTGAGCTGCCTGTTGAGCCTGTCTTTGAGCTGCTTGTTGCTTGTGTGCTTGTGTTAACTGCTGTCCAGCATCAGCCACAAGTCTGGCAAGATTAACTTCTACTTCTTCTGGTAACTCTTCATTAGGTGGCGGTAGAGGTGCTCCTAGACGTTCTTCTAATTGTTTTCTGTAATTAAACGCTAAATGTTCTGCTATATGTGCTTGTAATGAAGACATTATTTGGTTTGCCTGTGGGTTTTGTCCTATCATTTGTGTTATTGCAGGGTCTTGCATAAATGATGTGTGTGCTTTTATGTGTGCATCATGGTCTTGATATATAAAGGCTCTCATAGGTTTACCAGTCAATGCGTTCATGTTTTCACTTACAGGGTCTACAGGTTTTAAGTCCTCCTGCATTGGTATAAGTTTATCTGCGTTCTTTACCCCTAAAACTTCTATCATCTGACGATGTAGTTGTTTTAAGTCGTATATCTGTGGTGCAGATGTAGCCATTTGTAACACAGCCTGATATTGAACTACTCTTTGAGCCATAGTCGTGCTGTTAGGATCACTTACAGGTATTACATCTACTAAATTATAATCTGCTTTTCTAGCCCCAACCTCACCTCTTGCAGGTTGATAAGAATATTCTGCGGGTGCATATTCAGCTATAATTGTTTTTAATAATTTAAACTCCTGCTTCATGGCATAGTGAACACGAGCCTGAACTGCTGCCATAGGTTTTAGAGTTCTTTCTAACAGGGCTAATGTTGTGCCAACAGGAGCATTTGCTGACATATCAGATATGTTTGTGTCACTGATTGCTCCTAATCTTCTACCCTCTGCTGTTATATTATTGAGTAAAGCTAACAAAGTCTGACTTGGTTCTTTATATGGCAGTGGCATAATATTGTCACGGATACTACCAGAAGGCACGTCAACATCTTTAAACTCCCCAGGTTCTATAGGTGTATCGTCACCCTTTATTCTTAGACCTCTGGACTTTAAGCCCCCAGGAAGATTAGATAACGTGCCTGCGTCAACAAGTTGTCTTATTATAGATGTCCCTGCACGAGCGTACCCACCTATAATATGTATTAAGCCAAGCCCATAGAAACCAAACCCTGGTACGTATGCGTAATGTACGAAGTGTTGTCTTTTTAACATCAAGGGGTCTTCAGGGTTCCAATTTCTACGTATAGATAGTATTTCACCTGTTCCTCGCTCAATACTAACCACATACGGCTTGGCTATCTCGTCATCTGAATCATCTACACCTTCAATAATTAAATCAGCGTGAACTTCATATATTGTATATCTGTCATCATCTGTGAGAGAATACCCACCCTCTTCTGCTTTTCTTTCTTCTATATCAGTATGATATGGTTGTGGGTCTCCCAAATTTTCTATTTCTCTGTAAAAACCATTAACCTGTAATTTTTTTAATTCATTCTTTGTTTTTCTCATTACGTGAGTAACACGTTCTGCTGTCTCTATGTGTGACGCACCATAAGGAACTATCACGTCTTCTGCGGGTATATACACTGACATCTGTCTGCCCATATTAGGATCATAGTATATTTTCTTAAATGCTGACCCTGCCAGACCTAAATTATATAACAATCTTTCATGCTCAGAACGATACTCTATCATACGTTCTGTAAGCTCGTAATTCATATCAGCCTTTACACGACTGGCAGCCTCTTCTTTTTCTTTTGACTCATCACCTAATATTTTTGTTTTAACAGGGCCTGAAGCAGGAAACGTTTCGCTCATTGTTTCTGCCTGAAAGCGTATGGCAGCTTCTGCTAACACGTTAGAGTATACTCCACAAGCTCCTTCCCAGGGCTCTGTGCGTTCTTCATACCTAAATCCCAATACATCTAAACCTTTTACAAAGGTATCTGCCCATTCTTTACGACTGTCTGTATCTGCGTCTATGAGTCCTACCACATCAGAAGATAACTCATTTAACACACCCTCTTCTAATTCTTCAGCTATATTAGAATCAAATCCACCTTTTACGTTGTCATCCCCTGGAATTATGGTTACCTCTACACTACCATCGTCTAATGTAACCATGTCAGGATTGACAATATCTATTTCTAAATCGGGCTCTGGTAATTTATCATCAGCTTTCATTTCTTCATCTATTGGTAAAGCTGCTGGATTGATTGCTTTTTCTATGGCCATAATTTATCCCCTAGTAGTATCCCTGACCCCGTCTTTTAAAATAAACAGTTTCTTCAGGTTCGTCATTTGGTAGTCTTATAAACCCACCTTGTCTAAAACGCATGAGTGCCATAACAGTTGAGTCAACTAAATCATCATGGCTCATAAACGGAAATCCTGCAACTTCTTCTATAACTTCTTCCGCCCACCTAGTTTCTGGAACCCATACTAAACCAGATGATACCATATCTGACACAGAGTTCAACCTTGCTAATTTATCTCCTGACCCTCTATGAGGTGTATATTCCTGTATAGGTAGCCCCATCCTTCGCATTTCTTGGTACAGAGCCACACCAGAATTTTTCTTCTCCACGATAAACGAATCAGGTTCCCACTCTGTATATTCTTCCATAGCCATAGTTTTTAACTCTGGAAACTCCATACGCTCTTTTATACTATTTAACAATATAATATTATAATTATCTACTTCTTCATTAAAAAACACACCCCATGTTGTAAGTGCAGTATAGTCAGCACGATTATGTGTCTCGGCTGCAGCATCTAACGACATGATAATATACTCACATTCAGGTGGGTCTTCCTTCTTCCATAACTGCCACCACTCTCTTTTTACAAGTGCGGCTTCTTCTGCTGTAGGTTCTTGTTGATATTGTGCGTTCCATTGGAATGTAGGCATAGATGCTTTTGTTCGTAACAAAGCCTCCATGTCAAAGAACTCAGGCCACAAAGGTTTCTGTTCTGATTTTTTAGTCTTATCATTTACAATATCTAATATTGCAGGGAACTCCACAATCTCATACTGGTCTGCCCTGTCATTTTGAGTCATATCTTTTGTCACACGCCCCGTCAGGTCATCCATATGCCAACGAGTTTGTATTATAGCAACACTCCCCCCAGGCATTAAACGAGTACGAGCACCAAAGGTAAACCACTCATACGCTTTCTCGAACGTACTAAAATTACCATTTATAACATCCTGCTCCGAATGTGGGTCGTCTACAAGTAACAAGTCTGCTCCTCTACCAGCCAATGCTGAACCTATACCACAAGCATAATATTCCCCACCAAAATTTGTATTCCAACGCCCTGCAGATTTAGAATCTATAGCTAGGGTAACATTAGGAAATATAGCTTTATACAATTCAGTTGATATTAGATTACGTACTTTTCTACCAAAGTCTACTGCTAAATCAGTAGTATGTGATACCATCATCACTTTTTTATTAGGATTTCTACCTAAAAACCACGCTGGAAAGAAGATAGATACAAGCTGTGACTTACCATGACGAGGTGGTATATTTACACATATCCTGTCTTTATTGCCTTGTTCTATGTCCATAAGTAAATCTGCTAACATCCTATGATGCTTACCAACAATATAATCAGGCTGCATATGTTTACAAAAGTCTATCAAATCGTCATACACAGCTTTTGTGTACTTTCTTTTATCGAGTTCACTGACAATTCTATCTACTTCCTGAACCTCTTCAGGTGTAAATTTGTCTAAATTATCCAGCATTTGCTGTATTTCTGACTCGGAAAAGTCCAAAACTTCACTCATCTTTTAACTTCCAAAAGTATTCATCTGTGTCTCCAAGACGATATTCGTTGCCATTTTCGACCTGATATTCGATTGTACTGACCTTAAAATCAGGTTGTAAAGGGGTCGTAGGGGTAAGAGAATTGTCGTATAACCTCATTCTATTGTTCGGATATAAGCAATATTGCCCGTTATCAAGCTGTAATAAGTTAAAAGACTTGTGTTCTTCTGGCTGCTCGGCAGTGCTATAGTCAATAACGTTCTCATCCCCATGATAATTATCTAAAGTGCATATATATCTACCCTTTTGTATACCAAAATCCCTTGTATACACCTCAAAATCCATACTTCCTATGAATTGTTTGTGTATTGCAACCACATTATAGTCCATACAGTTCCAAAACTGCAAATTTGGTAAGTCCATGTCAGTTTTTGGTGTTCTTTC
>VTLG01006276.1_pt1 | contig 18159 bp, 17 predicted proteins | sample 4694571 | NCBI WGS metagenome assembly VTLG01 (sample SAMN12604809, study PRJNA352737) | marine metagenome | biome: ENVO:00000447; feature: ENVO:00000209|ENVO:00000569|ENVO:01000036; material: ENVO:00002151; isolation source: viral sequences binned using virsorter ... | reverse complement strand
TTTTTTTAAAGCACTTTTTGACCGTTGCGCCAGAAAACCGACACTACATCGCGTAAAACATAGGGTATAAATACACAATAACGCACAAAATAAGGCAATATGTAGTACGAATCGCATAATTTAACGCATAATTACACGCAATAAAGGCATTTTTTGACATTAACGCATACGGGCAGGGGCCACCGGTACGTTATATATGAAGTGTGCAACGGATAGGGAAAATGGAGTGTCAACCACTTTGTCGCATATTATCATATACACACACGGCTCGTACACAAAACGTTGACATATCGCGGAATATTAAATATAGTAATAATACTTGCGGAATAGTAGGCGTGTATGTGTGTATATATTTACCCTCCCCTATTCGATAACGAATGTTATACCACATAAAGGGTCATCCGTCAAGTAAAAAAGGTAATTTAATGCAAAAAAATAACTTGACAAATAAATCTAAATCCATACAACTATATTCAGACTCAGGTAACTATTTACTGGAAAGATTCTATCGCGTATTGGAGAGGGGGTTTTTAATTGACCCTTTATCTTTACCTACTAGCGACCAGTACTATATCTGGGTGGCGTTGCGAGAAATGTTTCCTTCTCGTAATTTGACGTTGGGCAAAGTATGTAGGCTATTGCGTGAAGAGGGATATACGGATAGTAAGGGCATACTTTCATCGGAAGAGGAAGAGGAAGAAGACCAGCCAACTTAGCTATGCGGATTCTTGCGAGGTTTGTTGTGGTCTAGGTTTGGACAGACGGTAGGGTACGGCAGGGTTGTTCGTAGTCCTTATTGGTGCGAATGCCCTGCCTTTTTATTTTTTAATTTAATCTATCTATATAGGGAGGAAATAAAAATATGCCTACTCCAAAAGAAGAAATAAGAAGACGTTTAAGAAGAGGTCGGGTGAATCAAAACATAACTACGCCTTCTTTGCCGTCTATGCCGAATTTTGGAAAAAAACTTGGGGGCCAAAATAAAAAGGGGAAAAACTCATCAGCTATGATGGATCTGGTAGACCCAGGCATAGATGATCCTTTTGGACAGAGGCGTATATGGTGGGCAGAAAACAGACTTGATCGTTTAAAGAAAATGTCTGAGGAAAATAAAAACAGAGAGTTGCCCAAAGGCTGGTTTAAAGAATCTGCATTTCATAGATGGCATAACCCTTTTAAGATGGCAGAAAGGGCAGAAAATAGAAATAAGGCAATAAGGGCAGAGTTAGATGCAAATATACAGAATGTATCTGATGATCAAACAGTAGGAGGTACAATGCCTACGGATAGAAATCTTAATGTAGCGGAAGGACTTGTAAGCAATATGCTAGGCCGTAAGGTGCGGTTTGCAGATGTACCAAATACTAGCAGTACTAGCAGTGGCAGTGGCAGTGGTAGTAATGTTGATGTTGATTTTTGGGATAATATAGAAAGATAAGTATCGTTATTGGAGAAAGAATTATGGCTATGCAAGATGAATTTGCAGGTGTACTTACAGTAAAACAAAGAAATGCTATACTTAAAGAAATACAAAAGTTAGAATCTGAATTGCAAGATATGAGACAACAGGAACCCGAAAAATTATATAAAGGCAGTCGCTATACTACAAGAACTTTATTACAAAATAGAAGAAGACAGCAATTTAATGAAAGATTTAAACAAAAAAGAGATCGTGTACTACAGTTAAGGAAAAGACTAGGTAAAGATAGTACCCCTATTGAGACTAAAATTAAAACAGGCGAGAGTTTAACAGGAGGAAAATCTAGACAAACTGATAAAAAAGTTCGTAGTACGACCCCTGCAAAAAAATCTACAGATAAAAAACCTACCCCATTTTTAAATAAAAAAAGAGATAGACTAGAAAGAAGTTTGTTATCTGCACCGCCACTTCAGAAAGACACATACACTCCAATACCTAGAGAAAAACCAACTCCTCCTATGCAAAATAAAGATTCAGATTTAGTAAGGTCTGGGGCTAGGCTAAAAGGTTTTGGGTATGGGGATAAAAGCCCACAGTTTCTTGGTAATTTAGATTTGAATAGAGCAAAATCTATTAGGCCAGATGATGATAGAGGCAGGTTAGACCAAAACATACTAAACGTATCTGAAAATCAGGGATTTGGTGGCACAAAACCCGAAGATAGAGATCAAAATATAGTAGAAAAACTTGTAAGCAGTCTACTGGGCCGTACTATAAGATTTGAAGATATACCAGATGACATTGACGATCCTGATTCTGACGTAGGCTACAAATCAGAGGGTCACTATGCATATCCAGCAGGTAGGCCCGACTTGCGTATGGGGGGCATGACTTCCAGATCGGGTGCAACCACTAAATTCAAGAAGCCACTTGGCATGAAGGGCGGTGGCAATATAACTAGAGCGCAAAGACAGCGCATTGCCCGAATAATGCAGGACTACAAACAAAAGAAAGCTAGAAAATCTAATGGCAAAAGAACTAACAGATAGACAGAGAACATTCCTAGACTGCCTGTTTGACGATGCCAACGGCAACATACGTACTGCTATGAAAATTGCAGGGTATAGCGAAAACACTAAGACCAGCACCGTATTACAGACACTACAGAACGAAATAATAGACAGGACGCAAATGTATCTAGCGTCCAATGGGCCTATGGCAGCGATGGCAATGACGGGCGTATTGACTGACCCAACCGCCTTGGGCAATCGGGATAGGATATCGGCAGCCCGTGAAATTTTAGATAGAACGGGCATAGTTAAAACGGAGCGCATATCTGTACAGGCAGAGCCACAAAGCATGATAATGTTTGCACCAAAGGCAGAGCCGAAATACGAAGAAGAAGAAGACGAAAAAAATAATGGAAGAAACACCCACTAAAAATACTTGGAGGCCAGTTGTAAGGAAGAGCCGACAGATACCATTTGGGTATGAGGCTGATCCGAATGATGATACTATACTGTTGCCTATACAGGAGCAGTTAGATGCCCTGCTTGAGGCCAAAGAATATTTGAAGACTTGCAGTTACAGGGAAGTTTCTAGGTGGCTATCTGCCAAGACGGGGAGAACCATAACGTATCAGGCACTACATAAACTAATAACTAAAGAAAGAGATAGACAGAATGCAGTCCAATCGTACAGACATTATGCCTCCAAAGCGAAAGAGTACGCCCAAAAAGAAAAGAGCATCCAAGAAAAAATCCTCTACGCTTCAGTTGAACAAAGAGGAGATAGAATCGACACCGAATGGGCAGACGAACTCCTCGCCTAGCGAAGAACAAAAAGAGCAGACTAATACTAGTTATGTTACGTTAAACAAGGGGCCACAACAAGAGTTTATAGATGCACCAGAAAGAGAAGTACTGTACGGGGGTGCTGCTGGAGGAGGTAAAAGTTTTGCGCTACTGATAGACCCATTGAGGTATTGTCAACATTCTGATCATAGCGCACTTATACTTAGGAGAACAAATGACGAACTTAGGGAACTTATTCACAAGTCTACGGAATTATATCCGAAGTTTTATCGTGGGGCCAAATGGTCTGAAAGAAAAAGTCAATGGACTTTTCCATCAGGTGCGAGAATTTGGCTCACGTACTTGGAACAGGATAAAGACGTACTTCGTTACCAAGGTCAGAGCTTTTCGTACGTGGGTTTTGACGAGCTTACGCAATATCCTACAGCGTTTCCTTGGGATTATCTCAGATCTCGATTAAGGTCAACAAACCCTGAGATAAAAGTATATATGAGAGCGACTACAAACCCAGGAGGGCCAGGACATTCTTGGGTTAAGAAGATGTTTATAGATCCATCAACCCCAAACAAATCATTTTGGGCTAGAGATCCTGAAACAAAGGAGGTATTAAGATACCCGAAAGGTCACAGTAGAGCAGGGGAACCATTATTTCAAAGAAGGTTTATACCTGCTAGTTTAAAAGATAATCCATATCTTTACAATGAGGGTGACTACGAAACAATGCTACTGTCTCTGCCAGAGGTACAGAGAAAACAACTACTATATGGAAGTTGGGATATTGCAGAGGGCGCTGCATTTACAGAGTTTGACAGAAAGACCCACGTAATAGAGCCATATGAAATACCTAGTGGTTGGAGAAAATTTAGGGCCTGTGACTATGGATATGGATCTTATTCTGCCGTACTATGGTTTGCGGTTACGCCAGACGATACGTTAGTTGTATACAGAGAATTGTACGTAAGAAAAGTTTTGGCGGTAGAGTTGGCTAGAATTATATTGAATTTAGAAAGCCAAGATGGTAAGATGGCGTATGGAGTTTTAGATTCTTCATGTTGGCACAAACGAGGCGATACAGGCCCTAGCCTCGCAGAGCAAATGATACTGGAAGGATGTAGATTTAGGCCATCAGATAGAAGTAGGGGCAGTAGAGTAAGCGGTAAAAACGAGGTACACAGACTGTTGCGTGTAGATGAAGATACAGATATGCCTGGGATACAGATATTTAATACGTGTACAAATTTAATTGCACAGTTGCCTATTTTACCGTTAGACAAAAGAAACCCAGAGGATATAGATACGCATTCAGAAGACCATTTATACGATGCATTAAGATATGGATTACAATCTAGACCAGTGCCTAGAAATATATTTGATTTAGATCCTTCAACATCAGCTATAGAAACTTTTAAACCTGCTGATGCAGTATTTGGATATTAAGAGAAGGTAAAACATGGCTGACGAAACAGAATTTTTAGACGATAGCACCAGTTCCTATTTAGAAGATGGTGACCAAGAAACTGAAGATGCTTCTGGTATAACTGATCATATAGAAAAATTATTTTCTAGGGCAGAAGATGCAAAATATCAGGAAGAGTCAAACTGGATACGTGCATATAAAAACTATAGGGGCGTATACTCTCCTGATGTACAGTTTACTGAAGCGGAAAAATCTCGCGTCTTTATAAAAGTAACAAAGACAAAAGTATTAGCAGCGTACAGTCAATTAGTAGATGTATTACTTGCAAACAACGAGTTTCCTCTGTCTATTGAGCCAACAACTTTACCAGAGGGCGTAGCAGAAACTGTAAATTTTGATCCCAATGAACCTAAAGATGTAGATTTAGGAGAAATGCCAAAAGATCTATATGGTTATGATGGTGATGGTAAAGTTTTACCTCCTGGTGCTACGGAATTAAATGACCTGTCTGAAAAGCTAGGCCCACTAAAAGACGCACTGGAAAATGTAGACACACTTAATGAAGGGTTTGGCATAACTCAATCTTCTGTTAATTTTCATCCTGCAATGGTCGCTGCAAAAATGATGGAAAAACAGATAAAAGATCAGCTAGAAGAATCAGATGCCAGTATGCACCTTAGAAATACTGCATTTGAATGCGCTCTGTTTGGCACTGGCGTACTTAAAGGGCCATTTGCTACAACTAAAGAATATGCAAACTGGGATGATGATGGGCAATACGATCCAACAATTAAGACAGTTCCTAAAGTATCTCATGTGTCTTCTTGGAATTTTTATCCTGACCCTGATGCATCTAATATAGAAGAGTGCGACTACGTAATAGAGCGTCACAAACTTACCAAAACACAATTAAGAAATTTACGAACCAGACCATTCTTTAGAGAAGAGGCTATTGCAGAGGCTATAGAAAAAGGCCAAAACTACAACATAAAATGGTGGGAATCCAGCTTACTTGATTCTCAGGATGAAGAAAGTTCCCGTGGGTATGACACACACAGATATGAATCCCTAGAGTATTGGGGTGTAATGGACAGAGAACTTGTAGAAGAATCTGGAATAGATATACCAGAAGAATATGACGAAGTAAACGAACTACAGGTAAACGTATGGATATGTAATGGCGAAGTGCTACGGTTTGTGGTCAATCCATTTTTACCAAAACGCATACCTTACTGTGCTGTTCCGTATGAATTAAATCCATATGCCTTCTTTGGTATTGGCGTTGGCGAAAACATGGATGATACACAGACCCTGATGAATGGGTTTATGCGTATGGCAGTAGATAATGCAGTTTTGTCTGGCAACTTGCTTATAGAGGTAGATGAAACTAATCTAACCCCAGGACAAGACCTTACAGTATACCCAGGAAAAGTATTTAGAAGGCAAGGCGGTGCGCCTGGACAGGCTATATTCGGCACTAAGTTTCCTAACGTAAGTACCGAAAATATGCAGTTGTTTGATAAAGCCAGAGTGTTAGCTGATGAGTCAACAGGCATACCATCATTTTCACACGGGCAAACTGGTGTTTCGGGAGTAGGTAGAACGGCAGCTGGTATCTCTATGTTGATGGGGGCAGCAGCAGGTTCTATAAAAACTGTTGTTAAAAACTTTGATGACTATATGCTACGCCCATTAGGTCAGGCTATGTTCGCGTTCAATATGCAGTTTAACTACAACAAAGACATAAAGGGTGACCTAGAAGTTAAAGCTAGAGGACTAGAAAGCCTGATGCAAAACGAGGTAAGGTCACAACGGCTTATGTCCTTCTTGCAAATAACGAGTAATCCTGTACTTGCACCGTTTGCTAAGTTTCCTTACATAATACGTGAGATAGCTAAGTCAATGATGCTAGATCCAAATAAAGTTACAAATACACCAGAGGAAATGTTGAGGCAAACATATTTGATGCAACAACAGCAAGGGCCACAACAACCGCCACAGGGCGAGATGGATATGACAGGGGCAGGTAATGCTAACATAGGTGTAGGTGGAGTACCAGTACCAGGAGAACCACAGTTTTCAGGTAATCCTCCACAAGCACCTCAACAGCAACAACAGCAAATGCAGGAACCCCCACCTAATGCAGGATTACCCCCAGGATTACTACAATAATGGAATACAAAAAACTACGGGATATAGTTACGCATCCCCGATATGAAGAATTGGAAAAGCACATAGGTTATATAAGAGAAAGAGCAGTTGCTAATCTTTCGTATGCAGACTCTCCTGTAGAAATACACAGGTATCAAGGCCAAATATCTATACTAGATCAGTTATTAAAATTAAAGGCCAATGTTATAAATGATGGGAAAAGATAACATGATGAATTATGACAAACCATTTGAGGAGAACAAATTGCCGTTTGGCTCTTTAGAAGAAGAAGTAGCTGACGATATACCTGTAATGCTATCAGAGGGTGAGTATGTAGTACCTGCTGATGTCGTAAGGTATTGGGGCCTGAAGCATCTGGAAGAGATGCGTATGATGGCAAAATGTGGTCTTATGTCTATGCAACAGGATGGCAGACTGCATAAGGTAGATGAAGATGGTGAGCCTGTTGAAACAGAAGCGCAAAACGAACCGCAATTAGAAATTGTAGAAGTAGACATACAGGCAATGCAAGATGATATGTCCGATCAAGAAGAAGAAGAAGAAAATAATATGGACAAACAGATGGAATTGTTTGAGGATAATGTAATAGAAGTAGATTTTGATGGCAAAGATGAGGAAGATATAGAAGATGATGATAATATATTAAAGTTACAAGAGGGTGGTGGATTTGAACAACAACAAAACTTTGGATTAGGATTTGGACAGGCAGCACTTAACATATCGCCAGATTTAATGTCAAGAAGTTTAGCCGACATAGGGGTTATATCACCAGATAATATTGCAAATCCAGGAACAATTGCTATGGATGCATCACTACAAGACACTGCTAATACTCTAGGCTCAGATAAACAACAAGATCTTGCAGATGCGATTGTTAATAATGCGTTTGATGACGCAAACAAAACAACAGGAGTGCAAGGCATTTTAGGTTTTGCAGGAAGGGCAATGAGTAATGTGGCTAACACCGTAGTTCCTTTTTCCCCATTTGATGTAGCCACTACTAAGACTGTTGCATTGTTTAACGATGTATATGGTAATCCTGTAAATACAGCGATAGGAGCTACTAAAACTCAACAAACAGTAGCAAAAGCTGCAATGAAAGATCTAGTAGACATTGGGCTTAATATTTCTAAAGGAGTGCAAAGTCCTACAGATTTAGGCGTTCTAGGAGGCCAAGTTGTAGGAATATCAGTATCAGATTTAGCAGGTATTCCCACACAAAGTTTAACAGGAACAGTACCAACGCAAATGGATGTATCTGACTATGACAAAGCAGTTGCTAGTATGCTAGGTGTAGACATAGCTACAGTGGGTATTAATGATGTAACAGGTAGACCTGATTATAGTATGGCAACAGATTTAATAGGTGTAGATCGTGACCCTGCTACAGGAATGGCTACAACAGGTGGCTATACTTCAAAGGGCGATTTTCAAGATATGTACGGCAACACAGTTGCAATGGGTACGGAAAAAGACTTTTTAAGTATGGACATTAAAGATCAAACAGAGGTTGTAGGAAAAAGAGGACTAGGAGGATTTTTTGGTATAGACCCAGGCCTAGCAGCAAAAGGTGGAGCAACATCTTTAGCAGATCAAGAAAGAGATGTTCCTATGACAGTAGATGACGCTCTATCATCTTTAGCAGATATGGAAACGCAAGTAGGATTAGAAACACAATCTCAACAAGACACTGCATCAGATCAGGCTGGAGGCGTAGCTTCAGGGTCTGGAACAGGTCAACAAGAAGAAGAAAATGAAGAAGAAAATGAAACGCCAGATTAACAATTAAATATTTGGGTTGGGCTACCCGATACCCCTTTCGCGGTGAAAGGCTACTTGAGGCCCCTGATGCTAGGAGAATACTAATGGCAATCGAAGAACAAATTGAAGATACGTCCAATATTAAAGGACACGTTGTAAATACCAAAAGAAAATACAAAAGAGACATAGACGAAGAGACAGAGTTAAAAGAACTAATAGCTCAACGAGATGCCCTGACGCAAGAACAGGAAGAGATAAAAGCAGATGAGGAAGAAAACGAAACCTTAGATGCTGAAGAACTTACGTTCAAGAAAAGATATGGTGATCTACGTAGGCACAATCAACGTGTACAGGACGATCATAAAAAACAGATAAAGAAGCTACAGTCTCAAATAAATGACTTAACTAAAAAATCTGTAAATCTGCCTAAGTCAGAAGCAGAGATTGCTACATGGTCTAAAAAATACCCAGATGTTGCAAAGATGATGGAGTCGATTGCAATTAAAAAGTCTGGCGAAATGTCAGATGATCTACAAAAAGAAATGAAAGAGCTACAGGAAATGCGTAAAAATGTAGTTCGTGAAAAAGCAGAAACTGAGTTACAAACCTTTCATCCCGACTACGATCAGATACGTAAAGACCCTGCCTTCCATGAATGGGCATCGGTACAGCCGAAATGGGTACAGGATGCACTTTACGAAAATGACACAGATGCTTATGGTTGTGCAAAAGCAATCACGCTCTATAAGGCAGAAAGAAAGGCAACTAAAAAAACATCTACACCTACAAATGCAGCAGACAGTGTATCTGTAAAGGGTACTCCTAGAGCAGATACTGGTGCAAATAAAAAGGGTGGGTTTAAAGAATCTGATGTTCAAAAGATGTCAGGTAGAGAATATGACGCAAATGAAGAAGCAATTACGGCATCTATACGTAATGGAACCTTTATTTACGACATTTCTGGTGCAGCAATGTAAATAATTGTTGACAAAATAAATTAATTAAATATAACTATATATCACTTGCATGATATGCCCCTGTCTAGAACAGCTACGTATATAAAAATGCAAAATCATATATTTTTATAATAGAAGAAGAAGAAGTAGGTTGGCTACCATTTTACTAGTTGGCCCCTCTTAGTTACGAGGTCACCCACATATAGAAAATGCCCTGTACTTACGTGATATAAGCTATAACGGAGGAATCAATGGCTTTTAAAACAGCTGCTGGTTACGGAAACCTCCCGAATGGTAACTTTTCACCTGTAATTTACAGTAAAAAAGTTCAGTCGGCTTTTCGTAAAACTAGCGTCGTAGAAGATATCACCAACAGTGATTACTTTGGTGAAATCGCAAACTTCGGTGATACAGTTCGTATCATCAAAGAGCCTGAAATTACCGTTAAAGAGTATGCCCGTGGAACTCAAGTAACTCCACAGGATCTCGATGACGAAGATTTCACGCTCGTTGTAGACAAAGCAAACTATTTTGCTTTTAAAATTGATGACATCGAAGAAGCACATTCTCATGTGAACTTTGAGTCAATGGCAAGTGATCGTGCAGGTTATCGCCTAAAAGATCAGTTTGACATGGATGTACTAGGATATTTATGTGGTTTTCAACAGTCAACTATAGGTTCTGTAGCTGCTACTGCTGGAACTGCTGCTAGTAAATCTGGTACTGACCCAATCAGCACTGTTGCTGCTACAGGTCTATTAGCTTCCATGTTAATCTCTCGCGCAAGTTTTGTGTCGGGTGGTGCTACTACTGACTCTATTGCAACTCATGCAGACGGATCTACTGGTGAAGCAACTCCTTTGGAAGTGCTAAACCGTATGGCTCGTCTACTTGATCAGCAAAACGTAGACCGTGATGGTCGATGGGTTGTTGTTGATCCTGTGTTTGCAGAACAGCTAAACGATGAAAATTCTAAACTATTGAGTAACGACTTTTCTTCAGGTAGCACGGACATTCTAAGAAATGGACGTATTATCTCTGGCATGGTTCGTGGTTTCAGAGTTTATATGTCTAACAATCTTCCATCTGTAGGAACTGGCCCAGGTACAGTAGATACCAATGGTTCAAGCTCACACTATGGAGCGATTGTTGCAGGACATGATTCTGCTGTTGCTTCTGCTTCTCAGGTAGAGAAAGTAGAAACATATCGTGACAACGACAGCTTTGCTGACATTGTTCGTGGTATGCATTTGTACGGACGCAAGATTCTTCGACCTGAAGCTCTTGTTCGCGCTCATTACAACATAGCTGGTTAAGGGAGATAAATCATGGCTACTTATGATATGACAAGCTCCGATACTACAGGTGTAGGAGCCAGTACTATTGCAGCCCTTCCAGCTGTAAGCATGAACCACAGTATGTATAATGTCGAGGCATATCTTGATATTGATGACTTGGTTGCAAAAGGATATTCTGGTGCAAACGGTGATATCTTTCAACTTCTTGAAATTCCAGCAGGTACTCTAGTAATTAATGCTGGTGCAGAAGTAATGAAAGCATTCACTTCAAGTTGCACTCTAGATATGGACTTTGCAGCAGGTGATGATATCATTGACGGTGCTGATATTACATCCACTGGTTTTTGTGCAGCTGGAACAAACGGTCAAACCAACACTGTTGTAGGTTCTGCAGCATCAACTTACACTCAATTTGTATCTACTACAGATACGATTGACTGTTTGATTGCTGGAGCAGCCCCTGCTACGGGAAGGTTACGTGTGTATGCTACACTCATTGATTGTAATGAGTCTGGAGCAGAAGCCACTGCTGCCGCAAGGGATGCATTGGCATAATAGGTTTTGGGGTAGTTCATTAGTTTGGGCTACCCCTTTATCTTAATTTGGATATGATATGGCTACAACCTTTATTACATTAGTTAATGATACATTAAGACGTTTAAATGAAGTAGAACTAACTGCTACTGATTTTTCTACGGCTTCAGGGTTTCGCGCTCAAGTTAAGGATGCTGTAAATGCTTCTTTACAAGAAGTATCTCAAAAAGAATTTGAATTTCCTTTTAATTTTACCTCTGCTTCTCTTACTTTAACAGCAGGTACGGCTGAGTACTCACTCGCCTCTGATTTTAAAATAGCAGATTGGGATAGTTTTCGCATTGCTAAAGATGATGATATAAACGCAGATGCAAGAACACTACGACTAATAAACTACGATACATTTTTAGATAGATTTTATGAAAGGGATGGTAATGCAACATCTTCTGATTATACCACTCCTGTTCACATCTATAGAACACTTTCAAACAAAGCAGGGTTTACACCATTACCCGATAAAGCGTATACAGTAAATTATAATTACTTTGCGTTTTCAACTGATCTTTCAGCATCTACAGATACAATGTCTGTTCCTGATCAATTTAAACACGTTGTTATAGATGGTGCATTGTACCATACCTATATGTTTCGTGATAATGCTCAACAGGCAGCAATTACAAAACAGAAATTTGAGGAAGGTGTAGAGCGTATGCGTACCCTTCTCGTTAATAGGTTTACAGATGTTAGAGATACAAGAGTGGGGAGATTAATAGCAGTACCACATGGTTCATTCTAATGACAGACGCATTAAAAGACGTTACAGTACTTTCCAGAGGAGGGTTATTTACTAATGAAGATGCTTTAGCATTAGCAGGTTCTAATCCAGGTGCTGCACTTCGTATGTTAAATATGGAGATATCTCAATTTGGTGGATACCGAAGAATTAGCGGATATACTTCATATGACTCTACTTATGGGACTGTTTCGGGTATTGGAGAAGTTGTGGGATTATGGATACTTGATGGTACTCCATATGCCTGTAGACGCAATGATGGCGATTATACTGGATCTTTAGGATCTAATCCTTTTACTACTAGTAGTGGCAGTGCAACTATAACCGTAGCTCATACTAGTCATGGATTAGCAGTAAGCGACAGAGTTATTTTTTCGGGTTCATCTGCTGTAAACGGAATAACGCCAAACGATGTAGAAATGACAGTTGCTTCTGTTGTTGATGCTAATAGTTATACAGTTGCATTTACGTCTAACGCTAGTGGTGCAGGTAGCGGAGGAGGTAGCTCAGTAACATTTAAGTATTTTGATGTATCTGCTGCTAAAACGCATTCTTTAGGTGCAAACCCTTTTGTTGTTACTGATGAAAGTGCAACAATAACAGTAACACATACTGCTCATGGGCTGTCTGTAGGTAACTATGTTACATTTTCAGGTAGCTCTGCTGTAGGAGGTATAACTCCAAACTCAGTAGAAATGAAAATAGTAACTGTAGCTGATGCTAATACTTATACAGTTACTTTTACTTCTGCAGCAACAAGCGGTGCTACAGGAGGTGGCAGTTCAGTAACTGCTAAGTATAGTCAGTATTATACAATTTGGAAATACAATACAAGTGGTTGGACTAGAGTACATTCTTTTAGATCTTCTATAGAGATACCAAAAATAAGGCATACATTAAATTCCTTTACAGGTACTGAAGCAGTTATAATTTGTGATGGGGTTAATACTCCAGCAAAGTATTCTGGAAGTACTTTTAGTAGCCATACTACAGGAGATGATGCTAGTCCTTTAGGGGCTGCTTTTAGTACAGATTTTAAAAATCATCAGTTTTATGCAGGATTTCCAACAACGGCATTAGGACCAAATAAATTACTTTATAGTGAACCAAATACAGATAATAGATTTAGATCTGCTAGTGGTTCTGGAACTATTAATGTTGGTTTTAATATAACAGGTCTTGCAAAGTTTAGAGATGCTTTATATGTTTTTGGTAAAGATAAAATAAAAAAATTAACAGGTTCTTCTGCGTCAGATTTTGCTCTTGCAGAAGTAACAGATAATATTGGATGTATTGCGACAGACAGTATAATAGAAATAGGTGGTGACGTATTATTTCTAGCATCAGATGGTATTCGTCCTATTCAAGGTACTGCTAGAATTGGTGACGTAGAGCTTGAAACGGTATCTAAACCAGTACAACAATTACTACAAGCATTACCTAGTACTCACGATTTAAGTAATATGTCTTCGGTTGTTATTAGAAATAAATCACAGTTTCGTTATTTCTTTCCTAAGACAACGACTTCAGCTGCTGATACAGCAGGAATAATAGGAGGTCTTAGATTTGCAGATAGAAGAATTGGTTGGGAGTTTGGAGAATTATTAGGTATAAGAGCATTTGTAGCAACAAGTGGATTAATAGATAATGTTGAGTATGTTCTTCATGGTGACGCAAGTGGTGAAGTATTTAAGCAGGAAAGTGGAAGTACATTTAATACTGCTGATGTTGTTTCTGTTTACGCAACGCCTTTTTTATATTTCGATTCTACCGAAAAACGCAAAATATATCAGCATATTTCATTATTTACCAGACCAGAAGGATCGTCTACAATTAACTTAGGTATAGCCTATGATTGGGATGATCCTAATGTTCCAGATCCAAGTACATACTCATTAACAACAGCAGGAGCATTAGCAAGATATACGACAACAGGATCTACTTATGATTCTACTTTTACCTTTGACGGTTCTTCTAGTCCAGTATTAGAATCAAATATTCAGGGATCGGGTAGGGCGATCTCATTAGTTATAACATCAACAGGAACCCAATCTCCCTACAGTATTAGTGGGTTTTCTATAACTTATCAGGATGCAGGATACAGATAATGGCAGGATATACCAGACAATCAACAGCGCAGATAGTTAGTGGTGAGGTTATTTCCGCAGCACCGCTTAATGCAGAATTAAACCAAGTACTAGCAGCCTTTAACGAATCTACTGGTCACTCGCATGACGGTACGGCAGCAGAAGGTCCACCTATAGATCGTATAGGAGATGCTGATCAGAATAACAAGATACTTGTAGATACTTCTAATAATCATTTAGAATTTTATACAGAAGTTAGTTCTTCTTCCGTTCAACAAGTTCGTATCCAAGATGGATCTATTCTGCCTATAACAGATAATGATATAGATTTAGGTGGAGCATCAAATGAATTTAAAGATTTGTATTTAGATGGTACTGCACATATAGATACACTTGACATTGATGAAAATGCTACTATTGCTGGTACATTAGCTGTTACTGGTGCGCTTACTGGATCTAGTACCGTTCAAGGAACAACAATAACTGCTACAACTGCATTTGTTCCAGATGCTTCTGATGGTGCTGCACTAGGTACTTCATCATTAGAATTTAGTGATCTGTTCCTTGCTGACGGTGCAGTAATTAATCTAGGTGATGATCAGGATGTTACATTAACTCATGTAGCAGATACTGGTGTACTATTAAACAGTACCAATCAACTACAATTTGGAGACAGTGGTACTTACATACATCAATCTGCTGATGGCGTACTGGATCTTGTATCGGATAGTGAAGTAGAAATAAACGGTACTACAATAGATATAAACGGTGCTGTAGATATGAGCAGTACGTTAGGTGTTACTGGTAAGATTACTGCTGATGCTGGTATTGATATAGATAATTTTAATATTGATGGTACAACTATAGCATTATCCTCTGGTGATATGACATTAGATGGTGCAGGGGATATTTTACTTGATGCAGCAGGTGAAGAAGTTATATTTAAAGATGGAAGTACTAATGTTGGTCATGTTAGTATGGACAGCGATAACCTGACAATTAAATCACTTGTAAGTGATAAAGATATAATCTTTCAAGGTAACGACGGTGGATCAGGTATTACTGCATTAACACTAGATATGTCAGAAGCAGGAGCAGCTACATTTAACTCTTCCGTTACTGCTACTGCACTTAGCGTAGGTGACGGTAACATAACTAATGTAGGAGATATTGCTCTTGATTCTATATCTGCTGATGATACTGATATTAATGTAGCAGTAACAGATAACTCAGCAACTGCATTTACAATTAAACAGGGATCAGATGCTTATCTTATTGTTGATACTGCTGACAGCAGTGAGTCAGTATCTATCGGTACAGGCGTATCTGGTACTGCTGTAACAATAGGACACGGTACTTCTGAAGTAACTATAGGTGACAACTTAACTGTCTCAGGTAATTTAACAGTCAATGGAACACAGACAGTAGTAGATACTGTTACAATGAATGCAGCCAATGCAATCGTATTTGAAGGTGCTACTGCTGATGCACATGAAACTACATTATCCATTGTTGATCCTACAGCCGATCATACACAATACCTAATTAACCAAGGTGGTTATATTCCTGTATTAGATACTGTAACCACTACTGCAATTAGTGCAACTCCTGCTGAATTAAATATTATGGACGGTGTTACTGCTTCTACAGCAGAACTAAACATAATGGATGGAGTAACAGCTACAACTACTGAATTAAACTTAATGGATGGTGGCAGTACAGTAGGAACAACAGCAATCGCAGATGGTGATGGATTAATTATCAACGATGCTGGTACGATGAGACAAGCTACTGTGCAGACTTTAGCTGCCTATTTAGATGATGAAATAACTGCAATGCCAAACCTGGTAACTACTGCTGCTACTACAGTAGGTGCGTTAAATAGTGGCAGTATTACTTCAGGGTTCGGTGCGATTGATAATGGATCATCTAATATTACAACAACAGGAACAATATCTTTTGGATCAATTACTGATGGAACAATAACAGCAACAGCATTTGTTGATGAAGATGATATGACTTCTAACAGTGCTACACTTATTCCTACTCAACAGTCTGTTAAAGCATATGTAGATGCTAATAGAAACGTATCAGGTTTGAATGCCACAGGTGCAGAAATAAATACTGTTGCAGATGCTTCAGCTATTAGTATAGATACCAGTACTGCTATAGCTAATAATGATGCCATATTAATGTATGACAATAGTGCTACAGCTATGAAGTACTTTGATGTAGACCTATTGGATACTTACTATGCAGGTAGCACTAAGACATTATCAAATAAAACCTTGACAGCACCTAAAATAGTTGACGGTGGTTTTATAGCAGATGCAAATGGTAATGAAGCTGTAGTATTACAGACTGCCAGTTCTGCTGTAAACGCAATAGAGATAACTAACGCAGCAACAGGTGGTGCAGTTGTTGTAGGAGCTATGGGAGATGACTCTAATATTGATATAGATATTACACCAAAAGGTACTGGTGAAGTTAATATAGCAGCAGGTAACTTAAACTATGCAGGTACAGCAATTACAGCTACAGGTGCAGAATTAAATATTTTAGATGGTGTTACATCTACTGCAACAGAACTAAATAAATTAGATGGATACAATGGATCTGTTACAGAATTAAACTATCTTAAAGATCTGTATGATACGGGTGTTACAAATACAGAATTTGATTACTTGGATGGTGTAACAAGTAATGTTCAAACGCAATTAAACGCAACAGCGTCAACAGGCAAAGCAATCGCTATGTCAATGGTTTTTGGTTGATTAGGAGGTAAACAAATGGAATCAGTAGTAGACATAATGAAAAGTAATAACGCTCAATGGCGTAAGGAGTGGCCTTTTGAACCTGTACTATCTTTACGATGGGATTGGGATGAGGATACTAGTAGTGAAGATACGCCAGTTTCAGAAGAGGATATAGAAAATGGCAGCACCTAATATTGTCAATGTCGCTACTATTACGGCAAAGACAGATACAGCATTACTTACAGGAACTTCAGCAACAGCAGCGTTAAGCAACGCAGCATCTTCTGGTAAGGTTCTAAAAGTAAATAGCTTAGTAATATCTAACGTAGATGCTTCAGCAGCAGCAACAATAACAATAGGTATATACCCACAAGATGATATAGCAGGTACAGCAGTTGTGTATGCAAATGCAGTGTCTGTAGCACCTAACTCATTCTTAGTGGCAATAGATAAAAATGTTGGAATGTACTTAGAAGAAGATACATCTATTGGTGTTACTGCTAGTGTAGCTAACGATTTGACCTACACGATTACATACGAAGAACTATCGTAAGGAACTTAGATGAAGTTTGTTGGTAACATAGCTTCTGACTCAGAGGTAGTAGCAACTGCTGATGGTGCTATCGCAGCTGGTAAGCCAGTTATAGTTAATGCTGATGGAACTGTTAGTTTTGGTGAAGAAACAACATTTACTCAATCTCTAGGTAGTGAGGCTGTTTGGGAATCGAATAACCAAAGCTACGGTTATAATAATAGCGCAACCTTTGACAGTAATAGTAATAGAGTTGTTATAGCCTACGCTGATGCAAATAACAGTTATCATGGTACAGCAGTTGTAGGTTCTGTTAGTGGGTCATCTATTAGCTTTGGTACACCTGTTGTTTATGAAGCTGCTACTGGATACTATCACGAAGTTGTGTTTGATTCAGGCCAAAACAAATGTTTATTTGTTTATAGAGATGCTGGTAATAGTTCTTATGGAACAGCTATTGTCGGCACTGTAGATCCAAGCGATAACAGCATAAGTTTTGGAACTGCTACTGTGTTTGAATCAGCTACGTCAAACTATACAATTGCAAGTTACGATGTAGCAGCAGGAAAAACATTAATTAGCTATACAGATGGTGGAAATGGTAATTACGGAACTTCTA